>JGI25914J50564_10000886_pt1 | contig 10151 bp, 10 predicted proteins | sample LauGreSuBDMM15SN_2_FD_50564 | JGI IMG/M metagenome (IMG submission 50564) | reverse complement strand
GGATCAAAGCAGGCGATTGTGCACCTTTATAACTCAACCTCAACTCTGCAACGTCGGGTTGTTTTTGGCCAAGACAAAGAGGGCATTAAGAAAATTGCCACCGATGGCGCCCAGATTTGTTTAGATCTAGTCAAAACTGTGCCCGGCACATTGGTTTCATTTGAGTACTCACCTGAGTCATATACCGGCACTGAGCTTGAGTTTGCAGTAGAGGTTTGCAACGCAGTGAATGACATTTGGAAACCAACACCTGCTTGGAAAACAATTATGAATCTGCCNGCAACAGTTGAGATGGCAACACCAAATATTTATGCCGATTCAATTGAATGGATGCATAGAAACTTAANGTATCGAGATAGTGTGATTTTAAGTTTGCACCCACATAATGATCGTGGCACAGGAGTTGCAGCGGCCGAACTTGCATATCTGGCAGGTGCTGATCGAATTGAAGGAACTTTGTTTGGTAATGGGGAGCGAACTGGAAATGTTTGCCTGGTCACCTTGGGGCTAAATCTTTTAAGCCATGGCATTGATCCCATGATTGATTTTTCAGATATTGATGAGATTCGGCGCACCGTTGAGTACTGCAACCAGCTGCGTGTGCCAGAGCGTCATCCATATGGGGGCGATTTGGTCTTTACTGCATTTTCTGGCTCACATCAAGATGCAATTAAAAAAGGCTTTGATCATATGGAAAATGATGCAAAAACTGCAGGGGTAGAAAAAGATAAGTTCACTTGGGCAGTTCCATATCTGCCTATTGATCCTAAAGATATTGGTCGAACATATGAGGCGGTAATTAGAGTAAACAGCCAATCAGGTAAGGGTGGAGTTTCATATCTGATGAAGCATGAGCATCAATTAGATTTGCCGCGCAGATTACAAATTGAGTTCAGTCAGGTAATTCAATCAAAGACTGATAGTGAAGGTGGTGAGATAACACCGGAGGCTATGTGGCATATATTTGAAGATGAGTATCTTCCTGCGAAAAATAATCAATGGGGTAGATTTAAATTAGCTGCCCTTGCTCAAAGCTCGCAGATGGATAAAGATGTTGATCTATCTATTGAGTTACTTGATAAAAGTAAAGTACAAAAGTTATCTGGCACCGGCAACGGTCCAATTGCAGCATTTGTAGCAATTGTAAATGCCTATGAATCTAAGTTATCGCTTCGGGTTTTAGATTATTACGAGCATGCCTTATCTGCTGGTGGGGATGCAAAAGCTGCGGCCTATCTTGAGTGTGAAATTGCTGGCAAGGTTTATTGGGGAGTAGGAATTGATCCAAGCACAACTACTGCAGCCCTTAAGGCGGTTATCTCCTCGATCAATCGAGCAGTTCGCTAACAAGGAGTGACTTACTCCTCTAGTAACTTAGGGGTATGCCGCTATACCGAGATCAGGGGATTGTCCTTCGCACCCAAAAACTAGGGGAGGCGGATCGAATTATCACCTTGTTTACCAAAGAGCATGGCCGGATTAGAGCGGTTGCAAAAGGAGTGCGCAGAACTAAATCAAGATTTGGTGCACGCCTTGAGCCAGCAAGTTATGTTGATCTGCAGTTATATACCGGGCGAACCTTTGACACCGTCACGCAAGTAGTCAGTATTGAAAATTACGGTGATATTTTATCTAGTGATTATCAAAGCTGGACGATTGCAAATGCTATTTTGGAAGCAGCTGAGCGCTTTACCCAAGCAGAGCATGAACCAGCGCTGCAGCAGTACTTATTAGTTGTTGGTTCACTAAAGGTGCTTGCTGATAAGAAATATGACCCTTCTTTAATATTAGATGCCTACCTTTTAAGATCATTATCAGTTGCAGGATATGCACCATCCTTAACAATCTGCTCCAGATGTGATGCACCAGGGCCACATAAGTTTTTCTCACTTCAAGGTGGTGGTTGTGTTTGTCTAGTTTGTAAGCCATCAGCAAGTGCTGCTCCTGCGCAAGCCACTCTGGATCTAATGGCTCATTTATTAACTGGGGATTGGGAGCAAGCGATGAAGAGTGAGAGTAGAAATCGCAATGAAGCCTCCGGCTTGATCGCCGCTTATTTGCAGTGGCATTTAGAGCGGGGCTTACGATCCTTGCCATTAGTTGAGAGAATTAGTCGTGGTTAAAAAGACGAGCAAGGTAAGTCGGCGAAAAAAAGTTACACCGCCAACCCCGCATCGCACCGGTGTTAAACCACCAAATATAAACCCAAAACAAATTCCTAATCATGTGGCGCTAGTAATGGATGGCAACGGTAGGTGGGCAAAACAAAAAGGATTACCAAGGACTGCCGGCCATGAAGCGGGTGAGGCTGCATTATTAGATATGGTTCATGGCGCTATTGAAATTGGTGTTAAAGAGTTAAGTGCTTATGCATTTTCAACTGAGAATTGGAAAAGATCACCGGACGAGGTTCGATTCCTGATGGAGTTCAATCGCCAAGTTTTGCGAAAACGTCGCGATGAAATGAATGCGATGGGTGTGAAGATTCGCTGGGTAGGCAGAGAAAAGCGGTTATGGGCCGGAGTATTAAAAGATTTAAAAGAGGCAGAGGAGTTAACCAAAAACAATAAAGTGTTGACTTTAAATATGTGTGTTAACTACGGCGGCCGAGCTGAGATGCTAGATGCAGCGGTTGCTATTGCAAAGGATGCTCTTCGCAGGAAAGTTAAGCCAGATTCATTATCTGAAAAATCACTAAAAAGTATCTTTATTCACCCCAGATGAGTGATGTGGATTTGTTTTTAAGATCATCAGGGGAGCAACGGACTAGTAATTTTTTAATGTGGCAATCCGCCTATGCTGAGATGGTATTCCTAGATGTGCTTTGGCCAGATGCGGACCGGCGCACACTTTGGAAGGCGATTGAGATTTATGCTGAGCGCGAGCGAAGATTTGGTAAGGCGTAATTAAAGATTAGCTATCACTACCCACATTATTGCCACACCACTTAGTGTTGAAATCATAGTGATCTTGGATGGATGTCGGGAGTGAGCCTCTGGCAAGATATGTGCAGTAGCCAGATAAATAACAATTCCAGAAAATATTGCTAGATAAATTGCAAGATTGCTATCACTTATTGTCAGAGAAGAACCAACTGCAGCACCACCTATGCGTGCCACTGCATCAACTGCTAAGAGAAACTTGCCACGCTTTTTCCAACCTCCAGTTTTAATAAGCAAGGCAACAGTATTTAAGCCGTCACTAAATGCGTGAACAAGCATTGCAATGAAAACTGCAAAGCCAAGCTCATTACTTACCTTAAATGCTAAGGCAAGAGCCACACCATCTAAAAATATATGTCCAGCCATGGCAATTGCGCCCACTGTGCCAGCGATCTCAAATGTATGGGTGTGCTCATGACCATAATCAGACTCTGCTGGTTCATGAGAACCGGCAAACTGTTCGATGAAGTGCAGTGCAGAGAAATCCAGCAATCAATGCAACCGATACAGTTTTAACCCCAATTAAATCTTGAGAATTCATTTCAAATATTTCTGGAAGTAGATCAAAGCCCACCAATCCAAGTAAGAGTCCAGCTGACAGACCCAGGACCAAATGAAAGCGATCTTTGGCACGAAGGGCTAGCAAACCACCGAAAAATGTTGCTATTACAGTGGTAGTTGCAAGTAAGATAACTAACATTTACGTAATCTAGCGTAAGGTAGTGCAGTAAGAGCAAGCCGCCGACAGCCAGCCGGATGGAGATTAAATGGCGCAGGATCGACTAGAAACAATTGTTTCACTCGCTAAGAGACGTGGTTTTGTCTACCCCTCATCTGAAATTATGGCGGACTTCGCGCCTCCTGGGATTACGGTCCATTAGGAGTTGAGTTAAAAAATAATATTAAGCGCCAGTGGTGGAAATCCATGGTGCATGGCCGCGATGATGTGGTCGGTTTAGATTCCTGCGTAATTTTAGCTCGCGAGGTTTGGCAAGCCTCCGGTCATGTTGAAACCTTCTCTGATCCATTAACTGAGTGCACAAGTTGTCACAAACGCTACCGAGCTGATCATTTAGAAGAGGCTTATGAAAATAAGCATAAGAAAAAAGCTGCCGCACTTACTGAAATAAATTGCCCAAACTGTGGCACCAAGGGCAAGTTCACCGCCCCTAAACAATTTTCTGGACTCCTTAAAACTTATTTAGGACCGGTTGAGGATGAATCAGGCTTGGCGTATTTAAGGCCAGAGACTGCGCAAGGAATATTTATTAACTTTGATAACGTAGCTTCAACCTCACGCAAAAAGCCACCATTTGGTATTGGCCAAATAGGTAAATCATTTAGAAATGAAATTACTCCTGGAAACTTTATCTTTAGAACCCGTGAATTTGAGCAGATGGAGATGGAATTCTTTGTTGTTCCTGGCACTGATGAGCAATGGCATCAATACTGGATTGATACCAGACTTGCTTGGTATAAAGATTTAGGAATTAATCCAGACCGGCTTCGAGTCTTTGAACATCCAAAAGAGAAGCTCTCCCATTACTCAAAGCGGACCGCTGATATTGAGTATAAGTTTGAGTTCACTGGAACTGAATGGGGTGAGTTGGAGGGAATTGCAAACCGAACTGATTTTGATTTGAAATCACACTCGAGAGCATCTGGTGAAAATCTAACCTGGTTTGATCAAGAGAAAAATGAAAGATGGACTCCTTATGTAATTGAACCAGCAGCTGGAGTTGATCGCTGCGCGCTGACATTTATGTTAGATGCCTATACCGAAGATGAAGCGCCAAACTCAAAGGGTGAGATGGAAAAGCGAGCGTTGATGAAATTAGATTATCGATTAGCACCAGTAAAGATTGGCGTGCTGCCGCTATCTAGAAATGCAGATCTATCGCCAAAAGCAAAGGATTTAGCTGATTCTCTGCGCAAGCATTGGAATGTGGATTTTGATGATGCTGGTGCGATTGGCAGACGCTACCGCCGCCAAGATGAGATTGGTACACCATTTTGTATCACCATTGATTTTGAAAGTTTAGAAGATCAAGCAGTCACAATTCGAGAGCGTGACAGCATGGCACAATCTCGAATTGCACTTGATCAAGTTCAAAATTATCTTGCCACAAAATTATTAGGTTGCTAATTGCTTACCAAAGTTAAACCACTTCATCTGCCAATTTCTAATGGCCGATTTGAAAATAATGAGGTAGTACTAGCNACNCCGGTTGTGCTTGCCCCAATGGCAGGAATAACTAATGCAGCATTTAGNAGATTGTGTCGGGAGCAAGGGGCTGGTTTATTTGTNTCTGAGATGGTTACCGCACGTGCCTTAATTGAACGGCGGGAAGAAACCTTTAGATTAATTAAGCCAGGAGTTGGCGAAACACCTAGATCAATTCAATTGTATGCAGTAGATCCAGTTGTACTAGGAAAAGCAGTAGACCTGCTTGGTAGTGAAGATTTAGCAGATCACGTTGACTTAAATTTTGGTTGCCCTGTTCCTAAAGTTACCCGCCGAGGTGGGGGAGCAGCTTTGCCATTTAAACGTAAATTGTTTTCGGCAATTGTTGAGTCAGCAGTGAAAAGTGCAAGTAAATATGGAATTCCAGTAACGGTAAAGATGCGAGTTGGTATTAACTCTGATCATCAAACCTTTTTAGAGTCAGCAAAATCAGCGGCCGATCTAGGTGTTACTTGGGTGTCACTGCATGCTAGAACTGCTGCCCAGTTATATGAGGGCAGATCTGATTGGAATAAAATTACTGAGTTAGTTGAACATTTATCAGATACTGATGTACCAGTGCTTGGAAATGGTGATATCTGGTCAGGTGCGGATGCGGTAAATATGATGCAGCAAACGGGTTGCGCAGGTGTAGTAGTTGGTAGGGGATGTTTAGGTAGACCTTGGTTATTTGCTGATTTAGTTAGCTCAATAAATGGGGAAAATAAGCGAGTTAATCCAAATCTATTTGAGGTACGAAAAATAATGCTTCGCCATGGTCAATTATTAGTTGAATACTTTGAAAATGAAGATCGAGCGATGCGAGATATTAGAAAGCATATGGCTTGGTATTTGAAAGGTTTCTCAGTGCCAAGAGAGATTAGATCATCCCTTGGCATGGTTTCATCACTAGTTGAAATGGAACAATTGTTATCAGGATTGCAGGATCAGCCATACCCACAAGAGGTGGGTGATGGACCAAGGGGACGAACTAGTCAAGGTCGTGAAGTGAAATTACCAGCCGGTTGGCTTGATGATCCAGATGAGTTAGCCACAATCACAATTGATGATGCAATAAGCGGTGGATAAGTAATTGTTCTTATTTAAATTTATTAGAAGAGTTATCTCATTTATTTTGTTATTAATAATAGTAATTCCGTTATATATTGCCGGCAGTATTTGGTATGCAGCCAGGAACTCAGAGCCGATTAAATCTGAGGTGATTTTAGTAATGGGAGCTGCGCAATTTGATGGCCGGCCCAGTGAAGTATTGCAAGCTAGGTTGGATGAGAGTTTAAAGATTTATAAAGCAGGGCTGGCACCAAAGATTTATACCGTCGGCTCAGGAGCACCTGGGGATAGAACTACTGAGGCAGCGGCTAGTAAAAACTGGCTAATTAAAAATGGAGTTAAGCGGGTAAATATTTTATCGATTACAAAAGGTAGAGACACCTTAGAAAGTACGCAGGCTTATGCTGAGGTGATGAAAAAGGCAACATTTAATTCAGTGGTAATTGTTACTGATCCTTATCATTGTTTTCGATCAGTAAAAATGGCCAATGATCAAGGGTTATCCGCAAGTTGTGCGCCAGTTAAAACCGGGCCGGCTGCAGTTGCAAACTCAGGCTATAAGTATTTGGCAAGAGAAACTGGGGCATATCTTGCTTATATAACTGTCGGTAGGCTGGGTATAAAGTTAAGTGATCGCACTTAATTTTGTTGGCAGATAGGATTACCAAATGGTAATNAGGCCAGCAAATGAGCACCCCGGATACTCTGATTTTGANCGTGCAAGATTTTTAGATGAGCCAGCAAAACGAATTGGCCGAACTGAGTTTGCTAGAGATCGCGCCAGAATTATTCACTCCTTTGCACTTCGAAGACTTGCTGCAAAAACTCAAGTGGCAGTTCCTTGGGCAACAGATTTTCCAAGAACTAGGCTCTCGCACTCACTTGAGTGCGCCCAGGTTGGCCGCGAACTTGGCGCAGCTCTAGGTGCAGATCCAGATTTAATGGAAGGAGCATGTCTTGCCCATGACATTGGCCATCCACCATTTGGTCACAATGGTGAGGAGGCATTGAATCAAATCGCTAACTCATGTGGTGGCTTTGAAGGCAATGCCCAAAGTATTAGATTATTAATAAGACTTGAAGCAAAAACAGTTTTGCCTGATGGGAAATCAATTGGCTTAAATCTAACCAGAGCATCTTTAGATGCTGCTACAAAGTATCCCTGGAGCAGAGCGGTTAATGCTAAAAAATTTGGTATTTACGAAGATGATCTTGAGATCTTTAATTGGTATCGAAGCGGTATTGACTCCAGCAAAACCTCAATGGAGGCACAGATTATGGATTGGTCTGATGATGTTGCCTATAGCGTCCATGATTTAGAGGACTCATTAGTCTCTGGTCAAGTAAAATTAGATCAATTAAGTAATGATCTACCTAAGTTATATAAAGTTGCCAAAGAGATGTATTTAGCTGATATTACCGAAGCTGAGATGGGATCAGCATTGGTTGATTTGCAAAAACTATCTTGTTGGCCAAGATATTACGATGGCACACATCGCTCTTTGGCCAGATTAAAAGATTTAGCTAGTCAACTAATTGGCAGATTTGCCCAAGCAGCTGAGGTAGCAACACAAGAAAAGTATGGTGATGGTGATTTAACAAGATATAACGCAAATTTAGTTGTGCCCAGGGCGCAGCGAGTTGAGGTGGCACTGCTTAAATCGATGGCTGGTCATTATGTAATTAACGCCAGTGATTCCCAGATTAGATACGGTGAGCAGCAAAAATTACTAACCGAGTTGGTTGAAGCAATCCTTAAAAGTGCACCCACTACCCTGGAGAGTTTTTTTCTGCAGGATTGGCAACGGGCCCAAACTGATCAAGCTCGCCTGCGAGTAGTAATTGATCAGGTGGCATCGCTAACTGATCCTGGCGCAGTTGCACTGCATAATCGTCTTATTAACAGGGGATAATTTAGGTTGTCTAATTTGAAACTAGGATAGGAAGCATGGCGGGAAGAATTAAGGCAGAAGATGTCACATATGTGCGCGATCACAGTGCAATTGATGATGTGGTTAGTGATTATGTGCAACTTAAAAATGCTGGCGGTGGGCAGAAAAAAGGTCTCTGTCCATTTCATGATGAAAAATCTCCCTCCTTTCATGTAACACCAAGTAAAGGTTTTTTCCACTGCTTTGGCTGCCAAGCAGGTGGTGATGTAATTGCATTTATTATGAAGTTAGAACATTTAACCTTTACTGAAACAGTTGAGCGGCTAGCTGAGCGAATCGGTTACACCCTGAAGTATGAAAGCTCTGGTGTTAGCACCGGCCCATCAATTAATCGATCACGGTTGGTTGCTGCGAATACAGCTGCATCTATTTTTTATCAAGAGCAATTACAGCTCCCAGCAGCCCAACATGGTCGAGATTTTTTAACTAAACGAGGTTTTGATCGTGATGCGGCAAAGAACTTTAATGTTGGTTACGCCCCAGATGAGTGGGATGGTTTATACAAAAACCTCAAAGGCAAAGGTTTTACCGATGAAGAGTTGAATTTGGCGGGGTTAGTCAAAGAGGGAAGTAAGGGAATGATCGATCGATATCGCAATCGATTAATCTGGCCAGTGAAAGATATCTCTGGTGATGTTGTTGGCTTTGGTGCCAGAAAGTTAGCAAGTGATGAGGTTGATACTGGTCCAAAGTATTTAAATTCACCGGAAACCCCAGTTTATAAAAAGAATCAGATTTTATACGGCTTAGATATGGCTAAAAAAGAGATTGCAAAAAATCGCCAAGTTGTAATTGTGGAGGGGTATACCGATGTAATGGCGGCTCACCTATCTGGTGTTATAACTGCAGTTGCCACCTGTGGCACCGCTTTTGGTGATGAACATATAAGAATTATTAGAAGATTACTGATGGATGCCGATGCATTTCGTGGTGAGGTTATCTTCACCTTTGATGGTGATGCAGCCGGTCAAAAAGCAGCACTGCGTGCATTTGAAGATGATCAAAAGTTTGTGGCACAAACTTTTGTGGCAGTTGAACCAAATGGCATGGATCCATGTGAATTGCGCCAAGCCCATGGTGATGATGCAGTTCGCAACTTAGTTGCCAGGCGAGTTCCATTATTTGANTTTGCAATCAAATCTGTAATTGCTAATTANGATATNACTGCAGCTGAAGGAAGAGTAAATGCGCTAAACCAAGTAGCGCCGTTAATCGGCAAAATTAGGGATGCATCCTTNCGTCCNGAATATGTCAGATTACTNGCTGGTTGGTTGGGCATGGAGGTTGATATTGTTTCAAAAGCGGTCAAAGTNAGCGGTAAATCTGAACAGCCNCAAAATGATAAGCGAATTAATCTCACCGATCCAGTACTAATTTTAGAGCGTGAAGTATTAAAGATTAAATTGCAGTTGCCTGAATTAGCCCACAGTTGGGTCGATTTAGAGCCCGCTGCTTTCTCCTTTGCACTCTATGCCGATCTTCGCAATTTAATTGATGGACAAACAGAGTTTGATATTCAACAATTATTAGAAACATCTGATCGAGATGAACTGAAATCATTGATTACCGAGTTAATTGTGGAGCCAATCAGGACAGATGGTGAGGTCTCAGATCGTTACATCGTTAGTATTTTTGCAAGGTTGCGTGAAGTGGCATTGAGTCGATCAATTGCAGAGATTAAATCCACCCTACAAAGATTAAATCCAGTTGAAAATGATGCGCAGTACCAAGAGATATTTGGGCAACTAGTTGGCATGGAGGCAGCACGGCGGGTGCAAAAAGAGTTGGCATTGGGAGAGAGTTAAACCCAGTATCAGGCTAGGTTTGAGAGAGTTTAGATATTCGCTACTATTTGCCTCACCAATCTTTAATTAGATTGGCGTAATCCCTGATAGCTCAATTGGCAGAGCAGCCGGCTGTTAACCGGCAGGTTCTTGGTTCGAGTCCAAGTCAGGGAGCATG
>JGI25914J50564_10000884_pt1 | contig 10159 bp, 10 predicted proteins | sample LauGreSuBDMM15SN_2_FD_50564 | JGI IMG/M metagenome (IMG submission 50564) | reverse complement strand
AAATAGCAAATAGTGATCTAGTAATAACAGGGGAAGGTAAACTTGATTGGCAAACCTTAAGGGGAAAAGTAATTACTGGTGTGGCAGATATTGCTACCGAAAGTGCCATTTCATGTTTGGCACTATGTGGCCAAGTCATTGCAGGCAAAAGAGAATTAGCTGCTGCTGGAATTGTTGGGGCTTATGGCTGTATTGAAGAAGGCGAAGAATTACCTGAAGACCCATTTATGGCCCTGGTTTTCCTCGCGGAGCGGGTCAGCAAGACATGGTCGCAATAACATGGCAAGATAGAGATTGAAAGAAAGGTAAAACTAATGACAACTGAGACCACAAACACCCAAGGTGTTTCATTAACCGATTTTGCAACAACCAAAGTTCGTACCCTTCTTAGTCAAGAAGGCAGAGACGACTTAGCTCTTCGAATTGCTGTGCAACCAGGTGGATGTTCAGGCATGCGTTACCAATTATTTTTTGATGATCGCTCCCTTGAAGGAGATGACACACACGAATTTGGTGATGTGAAAGTTGTAGTAGACAAAATGAGTGTCCCTTATTTAATGGGTGCAACTATTGATTTTGTTGACACTATTGAGAAGCAAGGTTTCACCATTGATAATCCAAACGCCGGGGGATCCTGTGCGTGCGGTGATTCTTTCCACTAAATCTTCCATTTAGTTAAATAAACAGTATTCTTATTTTTTGTGACTTTGAATATTGCAATCACGGGCTCTATAGCCACAGATCATTTAATGAGTTTTCCAGGAAAATTTACTGACTCATTAGTTGCCGATAAATTAGATCACGTTTCTTTATCTTTTCTAGTTGATGATTTACAAATCAGACGAGGTGGCGTTGGAGCTAACGTTGCTTTTTCCATGGGCAAGATGGGGCTTCGACCAATTTTGGTAGGAGCAGTTGGAAAAGATTTTGCAGAATACAGATCTTGGTTAGAAAGACACAATGTTGATTGTGAATCAATTCATTACAGCGAAGATAAACACACCGCCAGATTTGTGTGCACCACTGATGAAATGGCTAACCAAATTGCTTCCTTTTATCCAGGAGCCATGAGTGAATCAAATCAAATTGAACTAGGACCAGTAATTGATCGGTTAGGAAAAATTGATTTTGTTTTTGTCGGACCCAGTGATCCTGAAGCCATGATCAAACACACTGAAGAAGCTAAACAAAGAGGAATTGCTTTCATAGCTGATCCTTCACAACAAATGGCCCGCATGGATGGAAAACAAATAGCTCAACTTATTGATGGTGCCACTTATCTTTTCACAAATGAATATGAATCATCTTTAATTGAGAAAAAAGTTGGTTGGAACACTGAGGACTTAATGAAACGAGTTGGCACTGTGGTGACAACTCTTGGTGCTAAGGGTGCACGAATTCAAAGTAAAAATGAAACTATTGCCACAGTTGCTTGTCCACCTGAAGCAGAAAGAATTGATCCAACAGGGGTAGGGGATTCTTTTAGAGCAGGTTATTTAGCAGCACACTCATGGGGCTTAGACCCAGAACGTTGCGCACAAGTTGGTTCTATGTTGGCAACCTATGTTATCGAAACAGTTGGCACCCAAGAATATTCTTTTACCAATGTGGAATTTGTAAATCGATTCTCTTCCTTTTATGGCAGTGAAGCTGCCGCTGAAATCAAAAAACATTTAGTCAAGTAATCCCCATGCCCACACCGCTTAATGATTCGGTTTGGGATTTTCCTACGCCTAGCCAAATGCCTAAAGATGATTTAGTTATTTTAGGAGCAGATTTACAACCAGAAACAATTCTTGATTCTTACAAAAACGGAATATTTCCCATGCACATTGAAATAGAAAATAAAATTGAACTTGGTTGGTGGTCACCGCAATTTCGGGGAGTGATGCCATTAAATAAAATAATTGTTTCAAATTCGTTAAAGAAATCCATGAAAAAGTTCACTGTCACTTTTGACCAAGATTTTGATTCAGTAATTGATGGTTGTGGTGATGATAAAAGACCAAAAGGGTGGATCAATAAAGATATAAAAAAAGCCTATAGAAAACTATTTGATTTAGGTTATGTGCATTCTGTGGAGGTTTGGAATAGCGAAAATCAATTAGTGGGTGGACTTTATGGAATAGAAGTAAATGGATTATTTGCCGGTGAGTCAATGTTTCATAAAGAAACTGATGCTTCCAAAACCGCAATGGTTCATCTAGTCAACAAATTAAAAGCTGCTGGGGGAGAAAGAATATTTGATGTCCAATGGCAAACCCCTCACCTGAAATCTATGGGAGTTGTGAAAATGAGTAGAGCAAAATATATTGCAACACTTCCTGAAGTAATGAATACCCAACCGGCTTTTAATTAACTAGATTTTATTTCTTTGATAGTGGCAAGCAAAGCTGTCACAAAATCTTGAATATCAGCACTCGCAGCATCACACGGTAGGGAAATTCGGATATTGATTTGTTCCCCAAATCCCATGGCATTTAAAACATGCGATGGTTTAACTTGATCTGGAGTGCAAGAAGAACCACTTGAAATCGCAAAACCTCTTTTACTCAAACCACTTACTAAGGCTTCACCATCAACATCTTTAATTATTGCGGCCAGCACATGAGGCAATCTAGTGATCGGATCACCTAGCAAAGAGATATCCAAATGACTTGATAAAAGTTGTCTTAATTGATTAATCAACAAATTTAACGATTTAGCTATTTCAACTTTATTTAAAGTAATGTCTTCAAAACTTGCCCCAATGGCAACAGCATGGGGAATAGAAACATTGTTAGAAAACTTATGATTTTCTCTACCATCATCCAAAAGAACCGATTTGAATCTTACGTTTCTTCGCACAACCAAAACATCTAAACCAATCGGTGCACCCCAAGTGGCAGGTTTTAGTAGCAACACATCCCATTCAGATCCAAGGTTTACTAATCCTGCGGTCATGGTGGCATCAACTAAGAGGGGAATGTTTAATTCTTGGCATTTCTGGTAAATCTGGGATAGCGGTTGTTGTGTACCAACTTCATGGTTTGCAAACTGCAAAACTGCCAAACCAGGTTTGTTGATTTCTAATGAGGATAAGAATTGGTCTTCGTTTACCCGGGCATGATTATCAACAGCTATTTCGAAAGTTGAAAAATCTTTTAATCGCTCAATTATTGCTTTTTGTTCAACAGCTGAATAAACCACGGTTTTGTTTGTTAAGGCATTGATAATTCCGCTGATAGTTAAATCAATACCAGCATTGCCAGATGGAATAAATGAAACTTCATCAGCACTAACTTTGAGCCGGGCAGCAATTGATGCCCTAGCGCTGTCTAGTAAGAGGCGGGCTGATCGAGAATCGTGGTAGAGCTTGGTTGGATCAACAAAGGCATATTCGGGAAGTGAACTTAAGGCTTTTTTGCTAGCCGGATGAATTGGGTGAGAACTTAAAGTGTCGAAATTGTGCGCATGTGCATTTGTGCTTGAAGACATGTGTCAAACGTTACTTGCCCTTGTTTTCCTCACGATGCCTCGAGTGCACTAACGTTGCATATATACAGTGCAATCTTCCTCATAGAAAAGGGTTTCGTGCGCAACTTACGTGCCGGGCTAATCCTCAGCTCCCTTTTCCTAGTTTCTGCCTGTTCTAAAGCTTCCCAAGATGCAACATTGCGGATTGGTTTTCCAGAACCAGTAACCACTGAGGGCATACTCATACTTAATCTGTGGCAGGGAACTTGGATTGTGGCTTTAGGTGTGGCAGCACTAGTACTTGGTTTACTCTTTGCAGCACTCATTCTTTATCGTCGCCGAAGTGATGCAGATGTTCCTAAACAAACCCGATACAACATTCCATTAGAAATTCTTTACACAATGGTTCCCTTAGTTATTGTGTTAGGTCTTTTCTTCTTTACTGCACGTGATCAATCAACTTTAATTAAATTAACAGGAGAGCAAAAACACACAGTTAATGTAGTTGGATTTAGATGGTCTTGGATTTTCAACTACAAAGAAGCCGGTGTTTATGAAATTGGTACCCCAGCACTGCCACCAACTCTTTATCTTCCAGTTGATGAAAAAGTTAAATTTGAACTAACCTCACCTGATGTAATTCATTCTTTTTGGATTCCTGCTTTCTTAATGAAGATGGATGTTGTGCCCGGAAGATTAAACGCTTTTGAATTAACCCCTAACAAAGCAGGTGAGTTTGTTGGCAAATGTGCTGAACTTTGTGGAGTTGATCATTCTCGAATGTTGTTTAACGTCAAAGTTGTTTCTCGCGCCGAATTCAACCAACATATTGCAGATTTGAAAGCGGCCGGTCAAGTTGGTGCTTTATCATCAGACAGAATAGAAACAAGTGGTAACCCAGATTGCCTAGGTAACCCTGAATTAGCCGGATGTAAGGAGAAGTAAGCATATGACCCTTATTGAAGATCGCGCCACAGTTTCTGCTCACGCGCATGCAGTTAAACCCAACAAAATGGGAAATACATTTGTTAAATGGATGACCTCTACTGATCCTAAAACTATTGGGAATCTTTATTTAATTACTTCTTTTATTTTCTTTATTCTTGCTGGTGCCATGGCCATGGTGATCAGAGCAGAACTAGCTAGACCAGGTTTGCAATTTGTGTCAAATGAACAATATAACCAAATGTTTACCATGCACGGCACAATTATGTTGTTCTTGTTTGCAACTCCATTGTTTGCTGGTTTTGGAAATGCCATCATGCCAATTCAAATCGGTGCACCAGATGTATCTTTTCCCAGACTAAATCTTGTGGCTTACTACCTTTACTTATTTGGTGGAATAATTGTTGTCTCAGGTTTCTTAACCCCAGATGGCGCCGCCAGTTTTGGCTGGTTTGCTTATGCACCACTTTCTAACGCAGTTCACTCACCAACTATTGGAGCAGATCTGTGGATAATTGGTCTAGCCATTAGTGGTTTGGGAACTATTTTAGGTGCAGTTAACTTCGTCACCACAATTTTGACCATGAGAGCACCGGGCATGGTGATGTTTAGGTTGCCTATTTTTACTTGGACAATTTTGTTAACAAGTGTTTTAGTTTTGATGGCTTTTCCTGTACTAGCAGCTTCTTTAATTGTTTTGGAAGTAGATAGATCTTTTGGTGCCCAAGTTTTTGAGCCAGAAAACGGTGGAGCAATCCTGTGGCAACATTTGTTTTGGTTCTTTGGTCATCCAGAGGTTTACATCATTGCCTTACCATTTTTTGGAATCATTAGTGAAGTAATTCCAGTTTTCAGTCGTAAACCAGTCTTTGGTTACAAAGGTTTAGTTTTTGCCACTATTGCCATCTCCGGACTTTCAGTTGCAGTATGGGCACACCATATGTATGTCACCGGAGCTGTGTCATTGCCGTTCTTTGCTTTAACAACAATGCTGATTGCAGTGCCCACGGGCGTTAAATTCTTTAACTGGATTGGCACGATGTGGCGAGGATCAATTTCCTTTGAAACACCAATGCTTTTTGTCATTGGTTTCTTAATTACTTTCTTAATTGGTGGCCTAACCGGAGTAATGCTGGCCATGCCTCCAATTGATTTCCATGTTTCTGATTCCTATTTCGTGGTAGCACATTTTCATTACACCGTATTTGGAACTGTAGTTTTTGCTATGTTTGCCGGGTTTTATTTCTGGTGGCCAAAATTTACCGGCAGAATGTTGGATGATTCAATTGGCAAAATTCACTTCTGGACAGTTTTTGTTGGATTCCAGGTCACATTCTTGATTCAGCATTGGCTAGGTATTAAAGGAATGCCCAGAAGATATGCCGATTATTTAGCTAGTGATGGTTTTACTTTAGGAAACACAATTTCAAGTATCGGTTCTTTCTTGTTGGGTGCTTCTACTTTCTTCTTCCTGTGGAATGTTTACAAAACTTGGCGAACAGCACCATTAGTAAAAGTGAACGATCCGTGGGGTTGGGGAATGAGTTTGGAATGGGCAACTTCTTGTCCACCACCAAGACATAACTTCACAGAATTGCCACGAATCAGATCAGAGCGTCCCGCATTTGATGCAGCACACCCAGAACTTGCTGACGCCGATTTACCGGTGCGAAAAAATATTTTGGATGACACCATTGGTGGTCCTATGTTAGGAAAAAGAAACTAGCATGAAATCTGGTGGATACTTATTCTTTTTAGGTGGCCTTTTCTACATAGTTACCGGTTCAATTTATTACTTTTTAACTAGAGAACCAGTTGGCACCACTGCGCTAATTTTGACCGCAGGATTAGCAGAACTAGTGGCCTTCTTTTTACTTTTCACACAAAAAAGAATCGGCTACCAACCAGAAGATAATTCTGAAGCACAACAAAATGAAGCACCAGCCGATTATGGTTTCTACTCACCACATTCATGGTGGCCCATGATTGTGGCAGCAGCTACTGCCATTACTTTCTTAGGTTTAATTTTTGCGGTGTGGATTTTGTTATTAGGACTTGGTTTAGTGCTGTTTGCTGTATGGGGTTGGTTGTTTGAATACTGGAAGTTTGAAAGAGTAGAACCAATCAGGCACTAAGAAAGTCCAATTTGTGCCATTGGGCACAAACTTTTCCCCACAAACTTCAAAAATTAATCCTAAAATTCTTTCTAAATCTCTTTCATTTGTTCACAATCTTGGGGTAAGAATACCTACTAAGCGCGTAGTCGTGATGGTCATGACTGCCCTGGGAGGTACGCGATCTATGGCTGCAAATACTGCACAGCATGCTGATGATGAAAGACGTTTAGCAGAGCTGGGTTACAAACAGCAATTCGAACGAAAGTGGAGTGGGTTCTCAAACTTCGCTGTTTCGTTCTCAATCATTTCAATTTTGTCTGGATGTTTCACAACATTTAGCCAAGCTTGGAATAACGGTGGACCAGTTGCAATTTCAATTGGCTGGCCAATTATTGCCTCATTAATTTTAATCATCGGTTTTTGTATGGCTGAACTTGTTTCAGCTATGCCAACAGCTGGTGGAATTTACTATTGGTCTCTCAAGCTAGGTAAACCAGTTCATGGTTGGCTAACTGGTTGGCTAAATTTGGTTGGTTTGGTTGCTGTTATTGCTGGTGTGGATTATGGTTTCGCAACCTTCTTCACCTTCACAGTGAGCTTGTTCAACCCAGCCTGGAGCATTGAAAACCTAAGTCTTGTTTTCATTGTCTTCTTGGTAACAGTTATCACACACGTAATGATTAACGTGTTTGGCGCCAAGATTATTCATTGGATGCAAAACGTAAACGTTTACTGGCACGTTGTTGGTGTTGCAGCAATCGTTTTGATTTTGGTATTCATCCCAGAACAACATCAATCACTTGAATGGATGTTCACCACCCAAATCAATAACAGCGGTTGGACAAGTTACTGGTTCTACGTGTTGCCACTTGGCTTCCTGTTGACCCAATACACAATTACTGGTTTTGATGCTTCAGCACACGTTTCTGAAGAAACATCAAACGCTTCTATCGCTGCTGCTAAAGGAATTTGGCAATCAATTTTCTACGCAGGAATTGGTGGATGGATCTTGCTGCTTTCAATGCTTTATGCAGCAACAAACGTTGAAGAAATTAACAAGAACTTTGGTTTCTCACCAATAGTTCTATTAACTTCTTTGCCACAAAACTTCGCGGTNACCGTTTTGGTTATCTCACTNGTAGGTCAATATCTATGCGGTATGTCTTGCGTAACTGCAGCATCTCGTATGTTNTTTGCCTTCTCACGTGACGGCGCGGTTCCTGGAAGCAATTGGTTGAAGAAGGTTGACGGAAACAAAAACCCTTCAAACGCAGCAGTTGGTGCAGCAGCAGCAGCTATTGTGTTAACACTGCCAGCTCTTTATGCACCTGAAGGAACAGTTGTTCCAGTTGCATTCTTNGCTGTTACTTCTGTAACCGTGATTGGTTTGTTCGTATCATTTGCAATTCCAATTTTCTTACGTTGGAGAATGGGCGACAAGTTCCAACAAGGTCCATGGAACTTAGGTAACAAGTGGAAATGGATGGCTCCAATTGCAGTGCTGGAAATNGCAATTATTTCTATCTACTTCATGTTGCCAACCACACCAGCAGGTATGCCAGGTAATGAAAACTTCACCTGGTTAGCCTTCCAATACTCACCAGTTGCGATGTTGATTGTTATCGGCGGAGCAATGATTTGGTGGTTTGCAGGTGCACGTAAATGGTTCAAAGGTCCAAAGTCTGACCTCTAAGCCATAAAAGTTATTGTCTAATGGGTTTGCTCTAGTTTTTCTAGAGCAAACCCATTAGTTTTACTACTAACAAACAAAGGAAAATATGGGTCGCGTTCAAGATAAAGCCTGCGTTGTCACAGGTGCAGGATCTGGCATTGGAAAAGCGACTGCCCTTCGTTTGGCTGCAGAAGGTGGCAAGGTCGTTGTTTCTGACATTAATTTTGAGAGTGCCCAAAAAGTTGCTGATGAGATCAAAAAATCAGGGGGCACATCTATTGCCCATAAGACTGATGTTTCAGATTTTAAGCAATGTGAAGATTTAATTGAAACTTGTGTTAAAGAATTTGGCACAGTACATGTTGTAGTAAATAGTGCTGGGGTAAATATTCCTGGGGTTTTTCATGAAGTATCAAATGAAATTATTGATAAGACTTTGAACGTTAATTTAAAGGGTTCAATGTATACCTGTAGAGCAGCTATTCCACACATGTTGAAACATAAAAATGGCTCTTTAGTAAATATCTCAAGTGTAAACTGGAATTGTTTCTGAACCTTTCTTAACTGTTTATTCTGCCTCTAAAGGAGGTGTTGTGATGCTAACAAAAGGAATTGCACTTGATTATGCAAAATTAGGAATTAGATGTAACGCAATTTGTCCTGGGTGGGTTGACACCCCAATTAATTATGCTCATGCAGAAATGATGGGTGGTTTAGAAAAGATTTATAAAGAGATCGGTAACTTTCAACCAATTGGAAGACCAGGGGAGCCTATTGAAATTGCCCATTTAGCATTGTTCTTGGCCAGCGATGAAGCCTCATTTATGACAGGCTCAATTGTCTCTGCCGATGGCGGAATGACCGCTCAGTAGACTTAAAAACATGTCAACACCATCACCTGGGTATGCGGTAACGATTCGTGTTGAACTTTCTGCAACTGCAGATTCCACAGGTGGACTAACCGCTGCAGTTTCTAACGCTGGTGCTGTATTGACCGCTTTAGATGTCGTGGAATCAACACATAATTCAATCGTGGTTGACGTGACTTGTAACGCAACAGACGAAGATCACGCTAAGAGAATCACTGAAAGTATTTCTAAGCTTGAAGGTGCTCAAGTTAAGAAAGTATCTGACCGTACTTTTCTTATTCACTTAGGTGGAAAAATTGAAGTAAATTCTAAAGTGCCCTTAAAAACTCGTGATGATCTTTCCCGTGCCTACACCCCTGGGGTAGCCAGAATTTCTCAAGCAATCGCAGATGATCCAACAAACTTAAGAAGATTAACAATTAAACGAAACACAGTTGCGGTGGTTACTGATGGATCCGCAGTTTTAGGTTTAGGAAACATTGGGGCAGCAGCAGCACTTCCAGTAATGGAAGGTAAAGCTGCATTGTTCAAGAGATTTGCTGACATTGATGCTTGGCCGGTGTGCATAGATTCGCAAGATGTTGATGAAATTGTTAGAACTGTGCAACTTATTGCCCCGGTATATGGCGGTATAAATTTAGAAGATATCTCTGCACCAAGATGTTTTGAAATAGAAGCAAGATTAAGAGAATTACTAGATATTCCGGTGTTTCATGACGACCAACATGGCACAGCCATAGTGGTTCTAGCCGCATTAACTAATGCACTAAGAGTTGTGGGTAAAAAGATTGACTCCATCAAAGTTGTAATGACAGGAGCAGGGGCCGCAGGAACTGCCATCGCCAGATTATTAGTTCGAAGTGGATTGAAGAATATTATTGTTTTTAACAATCTAGGTCCAATTCATAAAGGTTCCGAGAAAGCAGCTGACTCTGAGTGGCTAGTAGAAAATACAAATAAAAATAATTTTGTAGGTACAGTAGGTGAGGCACTGGTTGGAGCTGATGTGTTTATTGGAGTCAGTGCCCCAAATATTTTAAGTGAAGCAGACGTTAAAGGTATGGCCACTAAATCAATCGTGTTTGCGTTAGCTAATCCAA
>JGI25914J50564_10000882_pt1 | contig 10162 bp, 3 predicted proteins | sample LauGreSuBDMM15SN_2_FD_50564 | JGI IMG/M metagenome (IMG submission 50564) | reverse complement strand
CTGTATCTTCAGTACAATATTTTAAATAGCTTATAGTATCTTTTGATTTTGTATTACACAATTTTGCAGCAAATGAAGGAATTGTATCGTTGTCTATTATTTGATAATTATAGTACTCTCTCTTTGACTCCTCGTTTTTACCGGGAAGATTCATTAGACTTTTATTATTAAAAGAAAATATATTTTTATTTTTTGATTTGAAGTCAACAACTGTTATTATATCGTTTTTCAGAATAGCTTCGGACAAATCACTGTCAATTGACGAGTCTTTGCGTGTAGAAAAATATATATCAAGACCAATTTTTTTTGGTTTTTTTTCAGCAACTTTATTAATTAACGCGGTTATTTTTTTTCTAAACAAACTATCATTAGTTATACTTCCTGTGTTAATCAATACAACTTCTTTATCTTCAAGTTCAGAATTTTTAAATAGTTTAGTAGCGTAATAAATATCATTAAATTGAATGTCTTCTGTAGCCTGGTGTTCAAAGTGTAATAATTGTAATGGTAAGTGTTCGTATAACAAACTAGCCAATAGAACGGTTATTTTAAAAGCGATGAAAACTAGTAGGATTTGTTTAAATTTATTCATTGTTTAATGTTTTGCATCTTTGTTATGTAAAAACAAAAATAGCAAAATAATTTTAACATATTACATTTAATATAAAAACCACTCATTTTCAAAGGAATATAACTTTTAAATAACTTTATTTAAAAAATGATATCATTTGAAGCTTAAGTGCGGTTGATTATACATTTAAGATGTTATTCGTTGATTTATTCGTTAATCTTGATATTTGCCTGAGATACAATTTCTTTTTTAATGGTGCCATAGGCTGATAAAAAATAAATATTTTAAGCCTATAAACTTAAATTAATTTTTTTATTTAAGTCTAAGGGCTTATTTTTGTAATATAATTTAAAGTTTATGAACTGATGAAAAACAAGAAACAGTATTTAATTGTACGGCAAATAGATAAAAAACTATTGCCTTTACAGGTTTTAAAGGATACTAACGTACCATCTAAAGGTTGGATACATACATTGCGAACTGCATTGCAAATGTCATTACGTCAATTGAGCGCTAAAGCATCTATTGTTCCTCAAAGCCTAAAAGATATGGAGAATAGAGAAGTAGCAGGAACAATAACATTAAAGACCTTACGTGCCGTTGCCAATGCTATGGACATGCAATTGGTGTATGGTTTTGTTTCCAAACATAAATCGTTAGAGCAAATGATTGAAAAACGTGCAAAGCAATTAGCCACCGAGATAGTGATGCGTACCAACAACACAATGACGTTGGAAGACCAACAAAATTCAAAGGAACGCATCGAAGAAGCCATTGCTCAAAAAACGAATGAGATTAAAAGTGAAATGCCAAAATACCTATGGGATTAGAGATAGATTACATAGACGGCCAAACTCCTTTAGATGAGGAGGAGAAAGAAGGACTTCGAATTCCTTCCATAACCACTCGGGAGGAATTAAATGAATTTGAGCAACTCAATATTGAGAAAGCGATTCAATGGACTTTTGGCAAAAAACTAAAAGCAGAACAACTGTTTTCGGAAAAGTTCATTAAAGACCTGCACAAGCGAATGTATGGCGAAGTTTGGAAATGAGCAGGAACTTTTAGAACCTCTGAAAAGAATATAGGTATCAAGAGTTATCTTATAGCCTTTGAAATAAAGCAGTTGTTGGATGATGCGATATTTTGGAAGGACAACAATACGTATGACTCAGAGGAATTAGCCATTCTATTTAAACATCGTTTGGTAAGTATTCATTGTTTTGCCAACGGAAACGGAAGACATTCTCGTTTGATTGCAGATTTGATAATGGAAAAATTATATAATAGNAAATTCTTNTCTTGGGGCAGTGCTAATTTAGTCAAAGCCACTTAAGCAAGGAGTAACTATATACAGGCAGTTAGAAAGGCAGATAAAAATGATATTCAACCCCTAATTGCCTTTGCAAAATCTTAACTTATGGTAAAAACCATTCAGTAGATTACAGATTGAAAAGACTTGAATTTATATCTCTATTCTAAGACAGTATAAATTTTAAAATCTATTTTATTTGTATAACTGTTCCTGAAAAAAACTCTAGATTCCTCAAGAGTTTTTTAAGGCATTTTTTCAACCAAATTAGCTAGAAATTCTAATGTTTGATTTGAAAACAAATCAATAGCGTTCACGCTACGGGACAAATCTATTTTTTTAGATTTGCCCCTTTTTTTTTACCTCGCGAACCCTCGTCAATACTAGCAATTTTCAAAAATAAAGGGTTGACATCTGCGGTTCGAACTTTTTTATTTTCAAAGTGGAATTTTTTTGGAAATATCGAACCAATTATGCGTCTTTTACCATCAATATCAGAGTTAATAAACTGTTTTTCAATATTTTTCATTTTATTTATTGCTTTTTTGTACAATTGTAAAATCTCTTTTTCGTCTATTGCCGCAATTTCAAGTTGCTTTAATTCGTCGTAAATATCTTNGTANCTTTCCAATGGACATACAAATAAAGGATATACTGTTAGTAATCAGATTTTTTAAAATTACTTTAAGCTGTAAGTTCTGGTTTTTACAAAACCTCATTTGGCAATGATACATAAAAAATGATGCCTAGTAAATTGTTTATCTTTTTTCCATATAAAACAATTATTTTATACAAATGAAACAAAATCGCATACTTATTGAATTATTTTGGCACTTTATTACTACATAATATTGCTTGATTTGTGTTGATTAATTGACTGAGTCGAAATCCTAATTCAAATCTTTGGGTTTTATCAATTTTTCTAAGTAATTTTAAACAATGATTATGCAATTTCTTTATAAATATATCGCCTTACTTAGCATTGTTTTATTTTTTATTACAAAATCACAGGCACAGTCACTTCCGATTTCCTCCTATGGGGTCTGGGATCGTGGTGGCGGAATTCCAGATTATTCAGCTCCAAATGCCGATTTTGTAAAGGGTATAGAAACTACGCTTGATTGGAAAGATATTCAGGCTGGACCAGGAACTAATTGCGACTTTAGTGCTTTTCAAACAATATTAGATGTTGCTGTTGCCAATAATAAGTTGATTCGATTTAGTGTCAATGTTGGTCCTGATTGCCCTTTGTGGGTTTTTGACAATGGTGTTCCGTTAGTAAATGTAATTAGTAACGCGCCTAAGAATGATGCGTATGCCAATAGAAACCCTTATTATCCGGACCCAGAATATAAAGTCTATTATTTTGAAATGATTAGACAGTTTGCGTTGTTTTTGAGAAATCAACCTCTAGTAAAGTTCAATCATATTGCTTTTGTGCAAGTGAAAACAGGAGCTACAGGAGACGAAGAGCCTTACAAAGGAGATGTAATTGATACTGTTTATGACTTATCTGCAACGCAATGGGAAGCATTTCGTTTAGAGGCATTTGGTAAATTTAAACAATATTTCAATGATGTTTTAGATCGCAAAATTGTACTAACATTCAATAATGTAGATCCTGTTGATCAACCAGACGCTTATAATTATGTAATGACCCAAATAGATCCCGTTCTTGGCTTTGGTCTTAAAGGAGGAGCATATAATAGGGGACATCATTTATCGGATGAGCAAACCTATAAAGAGCAATGGAACCCATTTTTAATTAATCCAAAGGTAAGTACAGGTAATCCCAGTGGAGTAAAACTATTTTCAGCTTCAGAAATGGATCAGTCTTGGAACAAAGGGTATTTTGCTTTGAACTATGAAATAGGTTTTTATTGGTCGGCACTTGGGGGTATTAATACAGGGCTTTCTTGTACAAATATTTCGGTAAGCGCTATGACTTATGCTTTGGCTAATCCTGGGATTATTGACATTTTCAAAATGTATAACAGATACGCCCAACAGGTTTATCCGGCAACTGCCACCACTGCTTTTTCTGTTTTTCACGAAGGACTCAACTCGGCCGATATAGTTAAATTTCCTGAGTCGATTTATGGTAACGCCAGTAAGACCAATCTAACGCGATATCAAAATATATGTAATAACCCGATATATTACAATAGAGGAGCTCGGATAGATGATCCAATTGCCGTGGTGAAAGGTCAAGTATTTCAGCGTGAAGATCAAGAGTTTTACAATGATGCAGGATGGGAAATTTGCGAAGGAAATATTGAACGATTTATGACTCAAATAAATCCTGATGGTACCTCTATAGGATTGTTTAGGGTACGAGGTCCCATAACTTCAACTTCTTCAAAGTACGATCGATTTGCCCGTTCTTTCGAAAATGCAACTGGTAAAAACACCATGTATTTTCAATTGCATAATGAATTCCCCGCCAGCAATAAAATTTTGAAGTTTACTATCATTTGGTTGGATAAAACGGCAGGATCAACCTGGGCATTCAAATATAGAAATGCTGCAGGACTTCAGACATTGCCTTTTACAGGAACTGGTACCAATGAATGGAAAACAGAAACCATAACTGTCTCAGATGCCATAATGAATCAAGGCGGTACTCTTCAATCTGATTTCATGTTGACCAATACCGATGTTATTGATGATATTTTTAATGGGATTGAAATGAATATTCTTGGGATAAGCAAACAAAACCAGACAATTAATTTTAATGCATTACCATTAAAAATGGTAGGAGATGCCGACTTTAGCCCCTTAGCAACAGCAAGCTCTGGCTTAGCAGTTTCTTACACAAGTTCAAATACGGCAGTGGCAACAATTGTAAATGAAAATATTCATATTGTTGGTGCTGGTTCATCTATAATTACTGCTTCACAAGCAGGTAATAGTAGCTATAATGCTGCAACATCGGTTACGCAAAATTTAGCTGTTTCGGCAGTTAACCAAGCTGTCATTACTACCTCTGGAACATGGACTTGTCCGGCTGGGGTAACTTCTGTTAAAGTGGAAGCTTGGGGCGGCGGAGGCAGTGGTGGCGGAACCTATATGGCTGGTTTTGCCGGCGGCGGTGCGGGAGGTTCTTATGTTATAAATAATAGTGTGACCGTTATTCCTTCAACGAGCTATTCCGTTACAGTGGGTGCTGGTGGGGCGCTAACTGGTAATGGTGGGGCTAATGGAAATAATGGAGGCAGTACAACATTTGGATCAACAATTCCTATAATTGCAAATGGTGGTGTAGCAGGAAGTGGTACAACTACAGCAGGGCAATTGGGATCAGGTGGAACTAATAGTTCAGGTGGTTCAGGCGGTACAGTAACTTTAGGATTGCCTGGTGCTTCCGGCGCTAATGGAGCTGGTGGAGCTGGTGGAGCTGGAGCAATGGGTGGTGCAGGTGCAGAAAGCAGAACTTCGGCTGCTAACGGATTCTCAGTTACAACTTTAGGAGGCGGTGGCGGTGGAGCTTATGGTTTGGTGTCTGCTAGTAAAAAAGGAGGTGCCGGTGGTGCCGGGCAAATAAAAATTACCTACACGATTGGTTTACCGAACGCTCCTACGATTGGAAACGCAACAGTTTCGGGAGTCAGTGGGCAAGCCTCCATTCCTTTTACAGCTCCTGCGTTCAATGGCAACTCAACAATTACAACATATACGGCAACATCCTCTCCCGGAGGAATTACCGCAACTTTAAGTCAGGCAGGAAGTGGAACTATGCTATTGACTGGATTGACTAATGGAACGGCTTATACTTTTACAATAACTGCAACAAACGGAGTAGGTCAAAGTGCCGCAAGTGCCACATCAAATTCAGTTACACCATACACAGCTCCGAGCGCTCCTACTATTGGCACAGCCTCAGTTGCTGGTATCAGTGGACAAGCAACGGTTTCGTTTACGGCTCCAACATCTAATGGGGGATTGCCAATCACTTCTTATACAGCAACATCCTCTCCTGGTGGAATTACCGGAACTTTAAGTCAGGCTGGAAGTGGTACCATAATTGTTAACGGACTCACTAATGGAACGGTTTATACTTTTGTGGTACGGGCAACTAATGCGGGTGGTTTAAGTGCAGTGAGCGGGACATCAAATACAGTTACACCCATCTCTAGAGTTCCGCAAACTATTACTTTTGATGCGCTTTTAGCAGTAAATTATGGAGATACAGTTCTTCCCTCTGCTACCGCTTCATCAGGATTGCCTGTAACCTACACAAGTGATAATCCTTTAGTGGCATCAACAACAGGAAGTAGCATTACAGTTATTGGTGCTGGCTCAGTCACCATTACTGCAGCGCAGGCAGGTGATGGCACTTATGCCGCGGCCACTCCAGTTACACAAACGTTGGTTATAAATAAGAAAACTCTATCGATAACGGCACCAAGCATTGCATCAAAAATGTATAATTCACTACCTGATTCTGGTGTTATTACACCGGGAACCTTATCAGGGTATTTAGGTGCAGAAACAGTTACTGTCAATGCAACAGGTCTTTATGCAGATGCTAATATAGGGACTGCTAAAGTAGCGACTATATCCTATACATTAGCAGATGGTACTAACGGAGGTAAAGCAGCAAATTATAGTTTAGCACCTGGTACTGCCGAAGGTGCAATAACGCAAGCTCCCATAACGGTTGTGGGTATTATTGCCAATAATAAGCCTGAAGATGGTAATACAATGGCTACTTTGAGCGATTTGGGTTCATTATCGGGTGTTTTTGTATCTGATGCAGACAATGTGACTTTAAATAGTTCAAGTGTTTCTGCTAATTTTAATACCGCTGCTGTGGGAACGGCAAAACCGGTGACCATAAGTGGTTACAGTATTACCGGTAGTGCATCAGCAAATTACTCACTCACACAGCCAACAAGTATTATAGCCAATATTACTGTTCCTACAATATTTTATTTTGTTTCTTCAGGCACAGATTTTAACGCAACATCAAATTGGTGGTCTGTTTCGGATGGTACAGGCATCAATCCTTCAAATTTGACGACAGCAAATATTACTTATGCTATCTACTCAAATGCAACTACAACAGCGCCTTTGACTTTAGGTTCTGGCTCTAAAATTGTAGTTGGAAATGCTTCAGTAGCACCCGTTACATTAACCGTTNCCAGNGGATCTCCAATAGCAGGGACAATAGATATTAATGCTGCTCTTTCAGATTCGAACAGCGTTATATGGAAAGATATCACTACGCCATCCTTTGGAACTTTAGAAAATACATCTGAAGTGCATTTACAGGCAGTAACTAATTATAGTACTTCCGCCATTTTTGGTAAATTATACATTGATCCGCCATTTGGTTTTACAATTATGAGTGGTACTCCAACAATAAAAACCTCTTTGACTGTTCCTTTTGGATCAGGCTTAGCATTTTCTAATGCTAATCAACCTTATATAGTAGTTAATTCGGGTGCGAGTGTAACTATTGATGGATACCTTAGAACTGGAAAAATTGGTGGTGCTTTTGCTTATAACGTTACGACACCTGTAAATACTTTAGGTTCGCTTCAATTTGCTGCTTCAACACCTAACTTTACTCTTGGTTCTGCTAGTACAATTGAATATAGTAGAACTACTGCGTCTTCGACACAAACAATATCAGCTTTGCCAATAGGAGTGAATTACGCTAACTTGACTATTACAGATTCCGGAAGCATTTGTAATAAATCATTTCCTAGTTCAGTTATTGTTAATGGAACTTTTACTCTAAATCAAAGCGCAAGTACTTTAACTGGATGCACATTTTTAAATTTAGCTAACGGCGCCACTTTAATTAGGACTGCAGGTGCACTTAACGCAGCTCCTACTTTCGGTACTAGTTTAAATGTTACGTATAATGGAACTTCAGTTCAAACTCCGAGTTTTGAAATGCCTGCTGATGGTTCGGTTTTAAAAAACCTGACGATTAATAACGCCGCAGGGTTATCATTGGGAGCTAATATTACGGTAAATGGAACACTTGATTTAACGGCTGGAGTTTTAACTACAGGATTGAACATGATAACTGTTGCTGCCAGTGGTTCTGCATCTAGAACTGCAGGTTGGGTTAATGGTAATTTAAGAAAATTCATTCCGGCTGGTGCTACTTCCGCTACTTTTGAAATTGGAGATCTTGTTGCAAATTATACTCCAGTTACAACTGCATTCGCTGGTGAAATCACTAGTTCAGCAGGAAGTATTGTTGCTAAGACAACTGCTTCAGATACCACAACCTCAGGTTCAGGTATTGTTAGTGCTAAAAGTGTAAACAGAACTTGGACTTTGACAAATGATAATGCAGTTCCAGGATTAACTTCTTATGATGCAACATTTACTTATGCTAGTACTGATAATGATGCTGGTACCATACCAGCTAATTATGTTGTTAAATTATATGGCACTGCTTGGTCAACTATTGTAACTTCAGGAACGACCACTGATACTGCTGCTACCGCAACTGCTGTAACTGGTTTTGGAGAGTTTGCTATTGGAGAAATTCCATGTGAACCGCCATCGGCTGCAATTACAGATGGAAGCACCAATACCTTTTGTTTTCAAGATAGTGTAACTTTAACAGCCAACACAGGTTCTGGGCTGACTTATTTATGGTCAACAGGAGCTAGTACACCATCCATTATAGTTACTAGCGCTGGTGAATATGCTTTAACAGTAACCAATTCCAATGGATGTTCGGCAACTTCGGCGGTAACCCTAATTCAAAACCCTACGGTGACCTTAGCTTCTGCTGCCAGCAGTGACAATCAAAGCTTATGTAATCCTGCAGATTTTACAAGCATTACTTATACAACAACTTCTTCAACAGGTGCTACATTCTCTGGTTTACCAGCAGGATTAACAGGAAGTTGGGCTTCTAATGTTGCTACTATCAGTGGGACTCCTATAGTTAATGGTTCATTTAATTATAGCGTTAATTTAACTAGTGGTTGTGGAACAGTTGCTGCTTCTGGAACCATCACGATTAATCCAATTGTAAATCCAACGTTCACGCCAGTAGCGTCTATGTGCGCGAGTGCATCTTTAAGTGCATTACCAACAACGTCTAACAATGGTTATACAGGAACTTGGTCGCCAGCTTTAGACAATACACAAACGACGGAGTATACTTTTACGCCAACAGCGGGACAATGTGCTACGACTGCGACTTTAACGATTACTGTTATTCCTTATGTAACACCAACGTTCGCGGCGGTAGCGCCTATTTGTTCAGGAGCAACGTTAGCTGCATTGCCTACCTCGTCTAACAATGGTTACACAGGAACTTGGTCGCCAGCTTTAGATAATACAGAAACAACGGAGTATTCCTTTACGCCAGCAGCTGGACAATGTGTTACGACTGCGGCTTTAACGATTACTGTTAATCCTTATGTAACCCCAACGTTTACTGCCGTATCGCCTATATGCGCAGGAGCATCTTTAGCGGCATTGCCAACATTATCTGATAATGGTTACACAGGAACTTGGTCGCCAGCTTTAAACAATACAGCAACAACGGAGTATACCTTTACGCCAACAGCGGGACAATGTGCTACGACTGCGACTTTAACGATTACTGTTATTCCTTATTTAACCCCAACGTTTACGCCAGTAGCGTCTATATGTGCAGGTGCATCTTTAAGTGCATTACCAACGACTTCTAACAATGGTTATACAGGAACTTGGGCACCAGCTTTAAACAATACACAAACAACGGAATATACCTTTACGCCAACAGCGGGAGAGTGTGCTACGACTGCGACGTTAACCATTACGGTTGTTCCTTACGTAACACCAAGTTTTACTGCGGTAGATCCTATCTGTTCTGGAGCAACTTTAGCTGCATTACCTACGACCTCTAATAATGGAATTACAGGAACTTGGTCGCCAGCTTTAAACAATACAGCGACAACGGAGTATACCTTTATGCCTGCAGACGGACAATGTGGAACAACTACGACTTTAACTATCACGGTTAATCCAAACATTACGCCTACGTTTACAGCAGTAGCTGCGATATGTTCAGGTGAAACATTAAGTGCATTGCCAACGACTTCTAATAATGGTTACACAGGTACTTGGTCACCAGACTTAGACAATACAGCCACAACGGAGTACACCTTTACGCCAACAGCTGGTCAATGTGCTACGACTGCGACTTTAACCATTACGGTTAACCCAATATTAACTTCAAGTGTAAGTATTGCAATTACAGATGGGACTCAAACCTCTTGTGTGGGAACAAGTGTAACATTTACCGCTACACCAAC
>JGI25914J50564_10000881_pt1 | contig 10167 bp, 3 predicted proteins | sample LauGreSuBDMM15SN_2_FD_50564 | JGI IMG/M metagenome (IMG submission 50564) | reverse complement strand
ATATCCAATAGTTCCTGTACTATTGGAAGATACATCTAAGTTAAAGGAACTATCAACACCGTATCTTTTATTTAAGACTAGATTTGAAGAACCATCCACTTTTATGGTTGGACTTGCTTTATCAACTGTTAATGGTACAAATACAGAAGATGTGTCATAATTACCAGTTGATTGTTGTGTTATAATTATAATTGTATTTCCTGCACCTACTATTGTTACTTCACCTGTTACTTCATTTACTGTTGCTATTCCGGATCCTGATGCATCAACTGCATAACTAAATGCTCCGTTACTATTGGAACTTGCATCTAATTGAAATGGTAACTCTCCATATGTTTTATTTAAGACTAGATTTGAAGAACCATCCACTTTTATGGTTGGACTTGCTTTATCAACTGTTAATGATACTGTTGTTGTTCCTGCTCCGTAATTACCACTTGCTTGTTGTGTTATGATTATAATTGTATTTCCTGCACCTACTATTGTTACTTCACCTGTTACTTCATTTACTGTTGCTATTCCTGATCCTGATGCATCAACTGCATAATCGAATGTTCCTTCACTATTGGAACTTGCATCTAATCGAAATGGTAACTCTCCATATGTTTTATTTAATACTAGATTTGAAGAACCATCTACTTTTATGGTTGGAATTGCTAGAATAACTGCGAATGTTACAATAACTGGGGTTGCATCATAATAATTATTAGTACTTGCTTGAGACACTGATATAGTTACTTCACCAACACCTAGTATTAATACATTTCCTGAAATATCTACTGTTGCAACTGATAGGTTAGAACTAATATAACTTTTTATTCCATCACCATTTGATGATGCATTTACACTAAATGAAGTATCACCATATGTTTTTGTTGTAATTGTTGGAACTGATAGTATTTGTTGTTGTTTATTTACTGTTAATTTTACTGAAACTGAAGTTGCTGGTAAGTAATTGGCATTTCCTCCTTGAGATACAGTTATATTTGCTATACCTACACTTAGTATTGCTACTTTACCAGAACTGTCAACTGTTGCTATATTTGAAGCATCTGATGAGTAACTCAACGGTAAACCACTACTAGCAGTTGCATATAAATTAAAAGAAACGTCACTACCATATGTTTTATTGAAGGAAGAATCCACATTGATACTTTGAGTTTGAGAGGTTTGCTGTATTCTTATTGTTGTTGTATTAGTGCTGTAAGCACCATCTCCTGCATAATTTACAGCTCTTATTCTTATATTATAACTTGTATCAGGAATTAAATTTGATATTGTTAAAGGAGATGTTATGTCAGGCGGATCTAAAGGAATAAATTCCCCGGATATACCATTTAAAGAATACTTATAATTAGATATACCTGGACCAGTAGTGTTTGCATTTGAAGGTGCAGTAAATGATACAGTTGCTGTTAGATTTGAATTTGGTGTTACAGTTACTGCAGTAGGAGCAGTAGGAATTTGAAGTGTTGATGCTGATACACTATTACTTGGAGCACCAAGACCTACATCATTATTCATACCTGCTATTTTGAGACCTCCAATATTAGCTACCCAATAATCATCTACATAAATAGGACTTGTTGTTCCAGCAAGATAATTTACATAGCTATTAAAACCATCATCTGATATTCGGTAATACATAACTGGAAATCCACACGTAAGATTATTTGCTGGTGCAGTAAAATTTATAAGTTTACGACCCTCCAGTTGATATACACTTGTAATAGTAGGAGGAGATAAGAATGGAGAAGGTACTGTCATTGACACTCCACTGAATAGAGCAGCAACACTAGGACCTATTTGATTTACAGCTCTTAATAGTAGGTTATAGTTAACACCAACAGTGAATCCATATATTATTACTGGACTTGTTATTTGAGGCGGATTTAAACGAATAAATTCACCTGATATACCAGTTATAGAATATTCGTAATTGTATATTGCTGAACCACTAGACAAAGCGTTTGATGGTGGAGTAAAGTTTAAAGTTGTTTTTGAAGTTACACTTCCTGAAAGAAGTACATTAGTAATTACTGAACTTGTAGCAACTAGAGAGGATGGAACAACTTTTGCAGGTATCGTTACAGATCCAAAAGTACCTGTGTTCATATCACTAGCACCTAAATCATTGACTGCTCTTATTTTTATAGTTTTACCTCCAACAGCTAATCCGGTTATTAGTAAAGTCGTTGCTGTTGCAGGTGATGCATATGAAGCGTCTGTATAGGTTGCCCCACCATCTATAGAATATTGGTAACTTGTTATCGGGTAAGCATTAGTCAAAGCATTTGTTGGTGCAACAAACGTTACAGTTACATTACCAAATGTTGCTTCTGCTGTAGATACTGCTGGAGCCACATTAATAGCAGGTGCTGTTGGAAATGTTTTCGCAGCAGGTGTTGTTACAGCTCCAAAAGTACCTGTGTTTATAGGACCAGGTCCTGAATCATTCACTGCTCTTATTTTTATAGTATAAGTAGTAGCACCAGCTAAACTTTTTATTATTAAAGTAGTTGCTGATGCATATGAAGCATCTGTATACCAGGTTGTCCCACCATCTATAGAATAATCGTACCTGGTTATTAATGAACCACTAATCAGAGCATTTGATGGTGCAACAAATGTTACAGTTACATTTCCATATGTTACTCCTGTTGTAGATACTGTTGGAGCCACATTAATAGCTGGTGCTGTCGGAACTACCCTCGCAAGTACTGTATAACCTGGCGAAGTAGTATTTGAAGCACCATTTCCTAGTTGATTTACTGCTCTTAATCTAAGACTATTTGCAGAATAAATACCAGCAGGTATATCTGATACTGTAAAATTATAAGTAGTACCTGATACGAATTTTATTGATGAAAGTGAAACATCTATATAATTTGTCCCACTATCTATAGAATATTGGTAACCTGTTAACGTATAACCGCTATTAAAAGCATTTCCAGGAGCAAGAAATTGTATAGTTACATTTCCAAATGTTACTCCTGCTGTTGTAGATACTATTGTAACTACAACTGAAGTTGGTGCATTTGTGAGTCCTCTTTGGGGTATTATCATTGTGTTTCCATTAGTAGCAGCACCTTGTCCCACACCATTTACAGCTTTTAATCTTATATTATAACTTCCAGCAGCTAAACCGGTTATTGTTAAAGGAGCGGTTGTTTTACCAAAAGAAACAAAGTTTAAACTATTATCTGTAGCATACATATAATCTGTTATTGGCGAACCACTATATAAAGTATTAGCCGGTGCATTAAATGCTGATATAACTAGTGCTCCGTATTCGGTTGATACTAATGTTAATGTAACAATAGTAGGTGCTGTCGGAACTGCTATCGCAGGTATTGTTATAGATGTTGCTGTACCAGTGCTGATAGCACCAACCCCTATACTATTTTCAGCTTTTATTTTTATGGTATAGCTACCTTGAGATAAACCGGTTATTGTGAAAGGACTTGTTGTTTTAACAGGATTCAATGGAATGAATTCACCTGACACACCAGTTGTTGAATACCAGTAATTTACTATTGCAGTTTTAGCACCACTAGTCGTTTGATTTGTAGGTGCAGTAAAGGTTACAACTGCAGCTCCATATTCTAGGGTTGATGTTGCTAACCCTGTAACATTAGGTCCTGTTGGAACTACTGGAGGATATGATATACCTGTTGCTGAAGCAGCACTTGCAGTACCATCACCTCCTATATTAACTCCTCTTATTTTTATAGTATAGTTACCATTAGATAATCCTGTTATTGTTAAAGGACTTGTATTTCGAGAAGGAATTAAATATGTATAACTTGTCCCATTATCAAGAGAATATGCGTAATTGGTTATGTTTGAAATATTATTAGTAGTACCGTTTGTTGGTGCGGTAAATGCTATAGTTAAAGCACTATCTTCAGTATTAATACTTGTTATAACAGGAGCGTTTAGTAATGCTGGGGGAAATACTGTAAGTAATATATATATTTGTGTTGATAGATAATTAGTTGTTTTTGCAGAAGTGACAGTAATATATGTGGAACCTATTACACCAGTTGTTAAATTGACAACACCAGTTGTTGAATTTATTGTTGCAACGGATGTATTAGAAGATGTATAACTAAGCGTTCCACCAGATACTTGAGCCATCGATAAAGTAAAATTTGCGGATCTATATTCAGTATCTAATAAAAACGTTTGAGTTCCTAATGTATAACTATTATATATAGTATCTCTTAATTGCCAAGTAGTATTATTATATTTATATATGTATACAGCTCCACTCTGATTATTATTAAAATCAGATACAGAAATTGTAGTAGAATCTCTAGATAGTGTTACTGTATTACCGAAACGTGTACCTGAATAACCAAATGAAGTATACGTCCAAGTACTATTATTATATTTCCATACATATACAACATTTTGGCGCGGTCCTGATACACATACTGTATTACCATCATAACTAATTGATGAAGACCAACCGTAATGTTCAGGTGCCCAAAATGGCACACCAGGGTTGACCGCCTGAGTATTTGTTAGTGGTAGGTTTGAATTTATCCAATCTGTACCATTATATCTATATACATAAGCAATACCAAAACCATAAACACGAACAGCAGAGTCTACCCAAGGTTCACCAGTGACAAGAGTCGTACCACTACCACTAAGCGATAAAGAATAATTAGTCCTTGTTGAGACTTTTGCATCTCTACTAATTGTACTCCCTAATTTTAGCCATATATTTGATGCTGAATTATAAGTATATATATTAATATATCTAGTTGAATTTGTTCCATTTAGTGACCCTATAGCAATTGTATAACCATCATCACTTGATGAAATATTATGACCAAAATATGGCGTATTAATTGAGTTATTAGAAATGTCTGTTCCCACTTGGTTCCATACAATATTATTACTATCATATTTATGTACGCGTACTAAACCTGTGGTTGAATTAGAAAAATTTGTAACCGATGCACTGGCTGTTCCAGTGTCGAAAGTAACATTTCTATAATTTGGATATCCTATACTAACAATAGTACCATCACTGCTTAGTGATAGTGATAATCCACAATTTTGAAATGAGGTTGTTCCATATATATCTCCTCCTATTTGTACCCACCTTAAACTACTAACAACATAATTATAAATACGTACTAAACCGATAGGTGTGTTTGATGCATCACTGCTATAGAAAGGTGATCCTATGGCAAGAATACTACCATCACCACTTAATGCTAGTGAATAACCACACAAGTCGTCTAGATTACCAGATATATCTTGACCTATTTGAAACCATTTTGATAAACTACTATCATATTTATATACGCGTACTAAACCGTTATTTCCATTTGGTAAAGTACTATCATTATGGAAAGGTGCCCCTATGGCAAGAATAGTCCCATCAGTACTTATTGATTGTGAATGGCCAAACAAAGAACCTAAATAAGAATTGGGTATTGAGTAACTAGTAGGTATTGTTGTTACAATCCCTCTCTGAGAACTTACTGTCATAGTTCCTGCAACAGGAGATCCTAAATTTGGATAAGTAAGGCTCGCCATATATAAATATTGTATATATTTTATAAAACAATATTTATAATTCTTTATTTATTTGTATATGCATTCATTTAATATGAATATGAATAATTTTATCGATATAATAACTATCGCTTTTATTATATTTGTTTTCATATTCTCATATATATTGCTTAATAATATTTACCTATTATTATTTACCTATTATTATTTACGGTATGTATTGCAAATTGTTTCGGTTTATATTTACCACGAGTTTTTTTACTTTTAATAACTTCTATTAATTTTTCATTAATATTTTTATTAATTATATTCATTTCTTCGTTTACTACTTCTGTGTGTAGTATTTTCTCAAAATGGGTTTCTCCTTTTTTTGCTCTAAAATAAATATTTTTTCTTGATTTAATACAAAATTTACATAAACAACCATTATCAATATAGTGGTCTGTTTGAATATCATTTATATATTGATTTTCTAGATACAAATTTACATAAAATTTGTACTCGTTTTCTGTATAAGGNATAACATCTTCATATAATTTATTTGACCATTCAANTATATATCTATTTCTCTCTTCTTCATTATAATAAAAGTTAAAATATGGACAATTCTTTATCAAATCCAAAAAATTAGAAGGTAATCTATATTCTTGTTTAATTTTTTTATATAATTCCCCTATGCTTTTATTATCTGTACTATAATCATTTATTATTACAATATCACTTCTTAAAATTTCAGACAATATACTATGCCATAAATTTGCATCACATAAACGTAGTTTAATGTACTTTATTTTATTTATTTCTTGTAGACTATATTTTTTAATAAAATCAAANGCAATTGGTTGNTTAATATCATATTTTTCGAAATAATGGTCACCTTTACCTAAATGTGGAAATAATTTATTAAATCTATTAATAATTCGACTACTAGTGTAATTTTTAATATTTGCATCCGTATTATTNAAATGATATGGCGAAATTTTNTCAAAAAACTCTGACATTTTTCGCTCTATAGGACTTCTATAAACATCAATAACATAAACGTTTTTTTGTTGATTAGATAGATAATGGATAATATCATTAATAGTTACATTTGTTACACCAGTTAGAACACTTAGCATTACTTCATCGTGAATATGTATAATATTGTAACTTCGCCCTAATGAAATTCGAAGGGAAGATACTAAAGTTGTAGAACCTACTTTTGGTGGTGTGTATATAAAAATATAATTTTCATTTTCATTGACAAATAATTTACTAACTGCACTTTTTATTTGGTCTAATTTATTATCCATTATGTAATAAAGGATAATAAATTAATATAAAAAATTAAATGTATATATTTTAATTATTTATAAAAAAAATTGATTTATAATTTAATATGATAATAAAAAGTATTATTAAATATATCACACTATAATTAGATTAAAATGTCAAAAATGGATTGTCCAATATGTATGGAAATAATAGATACAAACATAAATATATGTACTACTGAATGTGGTCATTGTTTTCATAGTAGTTGTTTAATTAAAAATATATCGCATAATGGTTTTGGGTGTCCATATTGTAGAAAAGTATTGGCTGATGAACCTGTAACAATGGTTGACTTAGACGTAGATGTAGATATAGATGATAATATAGATGATAATATAGATAATAGTGATAATATAAGTCATATTGATGATCAAGAGTCTGATTATAAATATAATGATTATGAACTAAGAGGATTCAGATGGTTATTTAATAGAGCAAATGGTGAAGAGATAGAACAATATGGATATGAAAAACCATATGAAGATGTATATTTGGAAGAGTTTTACGAAGAAAAAGATACACTTAAAAAATTATTACCGACTTCTTTAATAAAAGAAAATATGTTAAAAAAAAAGGTTACATATGATGAACTAATAGGTCATATATTTTATTTATATAAGAATGATTATCAANTATCCTATGAACATCAAGAGTCCTTTAAAAAAGTATATACAACTATGTTTAAATTAGAAAAAACATTTACACCTGTTTAATATTGTTATATTATTTTAAGATTAATTTTATATATTACATACATTAAACGCAGATGCAGATATTTATTCATTTTTTTATAAATATATAATGGGCATTTGAAATGAGAAAAGGTGTAACCACTGATTGTAAATAAAATAAATAAAAAATTGATTTAATTAAATGTTATATAAATATAGTAATATTTAATTAAATGAAATTATTCAACTTTGAATTATTACAAAGTGTTATAAATAAACTTAACTTAGTCATTTTTACTCGTCATCAAGAAACCGATAAATTTAATCAAAAAATAATTTTCGAAATAAAATGTTGTTCAGAAAATTGCAATGAAAAAATTAATACAAGTTTTGCTTGTTTATCTAGACATTATGATAATGATACACAACCTTATTGCAGTTGTCATAGAATACAATTAATAAAAATTAAAAGTTCAGAAACTATGAAGAAAAAACAAGAAAAACATTATGAAAAAAATAGAGAAAAATTATTTAAATTAACAAATGAATTAGGTATTAAACTTTTAGATAATTATGAAAATATGGATATAATTAATAAAACATTAATTAATTATCAATGCATTTATAAAGATTGTTTAAATTGTGGCAAAAAAGAATTTGGTTCGCTTATTAATAAAAATTTATTTTATTGCAATGATCATCATTATTTAATTCATAACAATAAAATAAATGAAACTTTAAGAGAGAAAAATAAAGAAACTTTTGAACAATATAATAAAATTTTAGAAGATTTTAAAAATAAATTACCAGAAATTAATTTACAATGGGAAAAAAATACAATATCTAGACATGGAAAGATTCATTTTAATTGTATAAATTCAAAATGTAAAAAAAATAGTAGTAAGTTATTACAACATATTTTAATATCACAAGATGATTTAAAAGAAGAAGTATTTTTCGCTTGTGAAGTGTGTAAATTTTATATATCACATTCTCTTAGAGAAGATAGAGTTCTTCTAATAAATACTTCATATATAAATGAATTAGTTTATGAAAAATTAGAAAATAAAATACAAAAAATAATACCATATATTACAACATATTGTGAAATAATGCTACCTTGGAAATGTGGAAATATATGTATGAATTGCAATGAACCTCATATATATATTCAAAAACCATATCACCGTTTTCATTCTAAAGGAACTGGTTTTTGTAATTGTCCAATATGTGAAAATTCAAATAATTGTAGTTGTATAAAAGATGGATTTATTTGTTTTGGTTGTAAAAAATATTTTCTATGTAGAAGTAACTGTGTAAACACAAGAAATATATGCAAAATTTGTTATAGTATGAGAAATGATGAAAATTTAAATAAATATCTAACTGAATTACTTATACATTGTAAAGTTAGATGTAGAATAAGAAAAAGCGAAAGAAGCTACTTTGATTTAGATTTAGAATATTTACAAAATTTATTAATTGAAAATAATATGTTATGCTATTATTCAAAACATAATCTTTCAATAAAACGACATAGTGATTTTAAGCTTAGTTTAGAAAGATTGGATAACAAAAAAGGTTATATAAAAGGGAATGTTGAATTTATTTGTTGTGAATTCCAAAATGGCCATAGGCAATGGTCAAAAGAAAAATTTGATAAATTTTGTAAATCTTATAATACTTATCAATTTGTATCTGAAGACGATAAAAAATTAATAAAAATAGAATTTAATAAAGCTTTACCTCATATTAAAAAATATACTGTATACAATGAAAATAAGGAAAATTCTCTAGCTTTTAAATTAAAAAATTTAACAAGGACTAGTAAATCATCTGTAAAGAAAAAAAATAAATCTAAATTTCGTTTAAAAACTCCTCTTATACATACTTTAACATTTGAAGAATTATTAAATATATATTTATATCAAAATGGTAGATGTAAATATAGCAATTTTCCAATGAACTTGAATGGTGAATATATGATGTCATTAGAAAGAATAGATGCGAAAATTGGTTATACCAAAGACAATTGTTGTTTAATATGTTTAGAATTTAATAGTTCCACTTGGGAATGTGCTAAAAGTGAAGAAGATGACAGAAGTGGTTCATCTGGTTGGTCTCAAGAAAAGGTTAAAATTGTTGTAGAAAATTATTTATTAAATAATAAAATATATTAAAATTTTGTTGATATATAAAATGTAATTTTATTTTTTATTTAACGACGTCTAGTACTACGTTTTTTTTGGCGACGTGTTTTTCTGGATTTTCTGGTTTTCTTTGATTTTTTTGCACTGCGTCTTTTGCGTCTACGGGAGCCACCAGCTTTTGTACCGGGTCCAGCTTCTCCTAATTCAGCAGAATTAAGGTCATAATCTTCAGATGAAGCTTCAACATCTTCGACCTCATTAGCACCTTCAATAGCAGAGTCAACATCACCTGTTTCAGTTGGTGCAAATCCTTCTTCAATATCACCTTGTTGGTCTTCTTCATCAGCACCACCGTTTTTAGATTTTCGCATATTTTTACAGATGGGGCAGCCACAAGCACTTTTATGTCCATTTCCTCTACGTTTTTTACGTCCAGCACTTTGTGTCATTGGGGATGATGTAGACATTGACATAGATGAAGGCGATGATGT
>JGI25914J50564_10000879_pt1 | contig 10173 bp, 8 predicted proteins | sample LauGreSuBDMM15SN_2_FD_50564 | JGI IMG/M metagenome (IMG submission 50564) | reverse complement strand
GAAAACCGTTGACGGCTGACCAACCACCTGTCCAGCTTTACACTCCTGTCCACTTTCAAGGGGGATAACAGTTGTGCTACCAGGTGCAAGATCCAAGAACACCCCTGAAAGCGGGAGCATGAATTTTTCATAAGTAGAAACGGGAATCTCGGCTCGACCAGAAATAGGGGTGTTTCCTGAATTCTTAACTTCTAAGGTGCCTGTCATGTAAGACTCTGTGCAATTTGTCGTAACTGCGCCATAACTCACGCTAATTACGGGAGACAGTGCTGGATCTGAACCGCCAAGGCCATCCATAGATGATGAACCATTTTCACTGCTAAATTTGTTCAAACGATCAAAGACAGACCCACCTGCAATCGAGGTCACCCATGGAATTTGAATAAACAAAGTTAGCGATAGGAGTAGACCTAGACCAACTGCTTTATTTTTACCGCGACTGAACACGTAGAGCCCAAGCAAAACAGGCCAAGCAATTACAAACAAAGGTATGCGTAGTGCTAAATGTAATTGACTAAAACTTGCCCAGCTTGTCTCTAGCTGTTGTAGCAGTCTCGTCCTCATAGTGGACAAGACTATATGCTCACAAGTCTGGTCAGAGTAATTGCACACCTCCATGTCAGTGCCTACTGCTAACCTGCAATATATGCATGGCTTGTAGGGCCACAGGAGACCAAAGATTTAGCCGTAACAAGACGGCAAAAGTAAGAGTAGATCGGACATATACATATGACAGAACCAAAGACATACCTGACTGAAAGATTTCACAAAGCGATGGCTTATGCCACCGAGCTCCATAAGGATCAAACTCGCAAGAGCACAACGATTACCTACATTAGCCATCCTTTTGGTGTGGCTTCACTGGTGCTGGAAGCAAACGGTGATGAGGATCAAGCTATCGCTGCCCTCCTGCACGACATCCCAGAAGATTGCGGAGGCGAACCACGATTACTTGAAATCGCAGAGCTGTTCGGTGCACGTGTGGAAAAGATTGTCAGAGGATGCAGTGATTCCCTGGTTGAAGATCCAGCCGAGAAAGCTCCTTGGAAAGAGCGCAAGGAGGTCCACATTAATCACCTCAATGATGCTGACATGGATACCTTGATTGTCACCGCAGCAGACAAGGCACATAACGCGCGATCAATAGCAACAGACCTACAAAATCAAGGAGCTTCTCTGTGGGATCGCTTCAATGGTAAAAGGGAAGACATCATCTGGTACTACGAGTCTGTGTATGCGATTCTGGACCACAGGAAGGTGAGCAGCACCTTGCTCACACCTCTACGCAATGCAATTGATGTGATGCGTGGTTCAACTGCTGCTTGAGTAACTCTGACCGTTTAATTTGGTGATTAAGAGTTACGGACACCCAATAAAACTATCCCCATCCCGTTCCAATATCCCGCACTCAATCATGTAACTCCTAATAGCTGCGGTGTCATCGTGGTAGTTGGTATCAGAAGCGATTTAAGGCATATGTGCGATTTGTTAGATAAATATCTGCCAACCTTAGAGGAATGGATGTGGAGAGTTACCCGTCTGGTAATTTGTGTCTTTCCCACGAACATGCCATTCAACGCCTTGGACTCGATCTATGCTTAAGGATTCAATTAATCCACCAACAGTCGCTTCGCCAGGGGCAGTGGCTGATCGAAGGCTTTGTATTTTGACAAGTGCTTCAGAAAAGAGAACCAAACTTCGAATTGATAGTGCACCTAGCGTGCGCCTAAATGGACGGATGAAGTCGACTCGGAGGCTTTCATCCAGAGCCTCATCGTAAGCCTTGACGAATTCATCTATCTTCTCAGATGTCACAGATTCATCCGCAAACACCTTGCCCGCTATTTCTCTGGCCATCTCCATATAAGTCTCCTGCCGCGACCAATGCAGGCCGCGCATGAAGTCAACCATTGCATCTTGTTGGGCAATAGTCGCGATGGTTACAGTAGACTCATTTGCTTCGGGCTCACGTTTCTCAATCTTCGAACGTAGGCGGTTTAAGTAGAAGCCGCCGACGTTAACTTCAACTCTGCCACCAATTGGTTCATCAGAACCGAATCCAACAAAGTTCAAAGTTGCCTGGTTAGGCGAGAAATTCCAATGCTTGAGCCGTTGTATTGCAAAATACTCGATAGCTTCAGTGATTTCTGCATCCACTTTCCAATTGACAACGTCATTTCTTTTGCATAATGCAATGTGCTCAAGAAAATGCTCGATATAACCAGGCTCTTGTTGACGAACAACCTTCACTATTGCAGCATCTGTAATATCTTCGTACGGATGATCATCTACAAAGTATTCTTCCGCATAGCCACGTATACTTTCAATAAGTTGATTCTTCACTTCATCTGAAATCTTCTCATCTTCATACTTGGAAAGATTTAGCTGATCCTGCAATTCATCAGAAAGATTCTTGGCGAAATAGCTGAATGATGAGCAAAGATTTTCGTAAATCTCATTATCTTCATTAATCTTGAGATTCCGATAATTTGAAAGCCAATTTTCGAATTGGCGTGGGTAATCAGAAAGGGAAGGTAGAGGAGTGCTTTGCTGAAGTGCCCATTCGCGAACAAGAAGCCCGTAATTTAAGCCTCCGAGTGTTGTCACGCCGCTATGTAGAACAACAACTTTGTGTTGCTCGCCAAGTTCATAAATCTTATTCGAGCTTGGGAAAGTCTTATGGCTGTTACTTCCCTCCTCGCGCGATACCAAAGTGTCCGATGCAATTCCTATTCCAGATTGGTTAATTAAGACAATTTGCGAGGTCATGTAGAATCCCTAGTTCGTTTAGAAGGTAAGAGAAACGCTAGTTTAGGTATTAAGGGAAATCAAGAGTCATTTGAGCCCACGCGCAGAAAGAGATAGGGCCTTCAAGGCTCTGCTCCAATTCATGTGACCAGTCCTCGATTAACGAAGTGGGCTTAAATTAAGGATGGCATTTTTGGCACCTATAAAGTGTCAGTCTCAACTTATATACTCAAAGCATGAGCAACGTTGGGGCTTCCAAATCAACCCTTAATCAGATGCTTTCGGCTATGAATAACTGGCGTGATCGAATGGTCAGTTTTGATGGACGAAATAGGCAGTTGTTTTACCGAAATCTTAAGACCGGAGATGTGGATCTTTCCGACAAGTTTTTAGATGTGGCTGCTTTAAACGCTTTGATTGCAGGTCGTCCAGTCCTTACCTCTGTGCTCTATCCAGAGCTATTTAAAGAATCCAAGCGTGAAAAAGTCCCAAGTGATTCCTCGCTAGATGGTGAACTCAATGAATCACTAGCAATAGAGGCTGCCAAGGCACCTAAAGAGTGGAATGCAAAACTCAAGAAATTCGAAGCTATTTATAGAAAAGCAAAAGAAAACTTTGATGAGAAGAACGTTGAAACTTGTTTTTTAGCAGATGGTTTTGTGACCTGGGAACTTCCTACATCAGGTCCGCTCCCAAATTCTCCCTTAGTTTTATATCCACTCAAAGTTGAGCCAAGTGCTCGAGGAAACACAGATTTTACAATTAAGGTCATTGGGGATCCAGTTTTCAATCAAGCACTAGTGATTTATATGGCAACTACATTTGGTATTCCAGAAACCCTCTTTGAGTTTTTGCAAGATGAAGAGGGCGAGATTTCATATAACGCTGACCATGTGATTGCTACTTTGCAGGAGAAGGTCAAAGGATTTAGTTATGTGGATTCAAAATTGATTGGAAACTTTTCTTTTCAAAAGTATCCAATGGTTATGGATCTCAACAGAATCATTAAGGGTGGTCAATTTCATAGAATTCTCGCCTCCCTAGCCGGTGATGCAGCCTCTATCGCAGAATTAAATGAGATTGGCACGGAAGAGTCACTCGAGAAACTCTCGACGCTAAACCCGAGCGCAGAAAATCTAGTTTTCCCAGCAGACTCAACCCAGCACCAAGCCATTAGTGCGGTTTTGGGGGGCAAATCAATAGTGGTTCAAGGTCCACCAGGTTCAGGTAAAAGTCAGACGATTGCAAACTTAATAGCCGAAACTGTTGCAGACAATAAGACAGTGCTTTTCGTGGCTGAAAAACGAGCAGCTATCGACGCTGTTGTTAATCGGCTTGAAAAGCAAGGCTTAGCCAGCATTGTCCTTGATCTTCATGGTGAACCTGATAAAAAGACGATTGCGAAAAACCTTTTAGCCGTGATCAAATCGCATGCATTTGCACCGGCCTTATCAAACGTTGCAACCAAGGAGCTAATGAGCGCTAAGGCACGCCTTAACGATCGCTGGAAGTGGCTACATCAGTTCTCAAAGATTAAAGATTTATCAGGTGAACTCCTCACAAATAATCAGGTGTTGCGAGAGTTAGGCGATTCAAGGGGTCAGATAGCAAAGGAGCAGCTTGAGTTAATTGAGCCAACTACTTGGAGACTGGAGCGACTATCACCTGAGGGCCGCGATAAGACGGGGATCGCTTTAGACTCACTTGAAAGGCTCGGCTACTTTGACTCAAAGCTCAAATTTCCACAACTGATTGGGGATTATCCATCTTTGCAATCGGCAAGCATCTTTGAATCATTTGAAGATAAAGTCAGTGTTTATCTGCAGACCTCAACGTCAACTTTTTGGACTCGAACGCTTGCTCAGATTGAGCTCGCTCGGGAGGTTGAACCCAAAGACACAGTTTTCATTGAAAAATTTCTGAAGCGTACGGAGTATTACCTCAAGTCTTGTACATACTTTAAACTTGAGTCAGTAGAGCATTTTGTGACTCTCTCTCCCGCACTACTTGCGCGAAAAGATTTTCAAATGCGCATGAAATTGGGATTTATTGCTGCTTATTTCCAGCAGAAGAAGATGAAAAAAGAAATCTATTCACTGATGTTAAGCCCCTATACCGGCTCTGACTCAGACCTGTTTAAAAGAATCTCTGAGCATTCAGCGTTTCTAGAAGTTGTGAACCGAAATGCAGAAGCGTTGCAGGCACTTGGTTACATTCTTGAAAATATCGACAGTATTCGAGAGATGAATGCAACAATTTCTGAGGCCAGTACTTTCCTGCGCAATTCACTCAAAGACAGTGCAACCCCTTTAAAATCTGATTTCAGCACCGATGCGGCAGTACTCCGCGGTATTGAGGCAAAAATAGATAAGCTGCGCAATCTTTCAACTATTTGCTCGGCGCTAAAGGTGATTTCTGACCACAAAATTAGCCCGGTTCTTGCAAGCTTTGAGAACTGCGAATTTGATGATGGCGAAATGCTGCGATTGTGGAATTACGCATGGCTAAGTGCTCAGTTAGAAAGTGAGATTGCGAGCAATAAGGAAATTTCTCTCAGTGCCAACACCCTAGATACGAGCATAAAGACCTTTGCTGAGTTGGATCGCAAACACTTAGATGGCAATGCGGGAAAGATCCTCACAGCACTTTCTAGCAGGGCCACACAGATTCCTGCAGGTGATGCTCGGATTCTTTCGCAGGAAGCAGGAAAAACAAGAGCGTGGAAGCCTTTCCGAAAACTTCTTCAAGAGATGCCAAAAAGTATCCAGATTCTTAAGCCAGTTATGGCCATGTCGCCATTGGCAGTTTCACAGCTGCTTCCTTCACAAGCAGGTTTGTTTGATGTTGTCATATTTGATGAGGCATCACAGATACGCCCTCATGATGCGGTAGCAGCGATTTATAGAGGCAAGCAAGTTGTAATCGCTGGCGATAGATTCCAACTGCCGCCAACCGAGTTTGGTGAGAAGATAATTGAAGATGAATACATTGAGTCTGACTCTGAAGAGATAGTTGATACCGCAACCTTTGGAATGGAATCCATCCTGTCTGCAGCGATTGCGATTTTTAATAAGAACATAAAGCCCCTTGGCCTTCACTATCGATCAAATGATGAGAAATTGATTTCCTGGTCAAATTTCAATATTTATCGAAAGGCCGGAGAGGAGCTATTTACTTTTCCGAGCGTTAGTACTGATCCCAACGAGGTTCTTAGATATACCTATCTAGACAATGTTCGGATTGCTGGAATGCAAGATCCTAACCATGCAGAAATTGAGGAAGTAAAGAAAGCAATTTTGCTTCACATTGAGCAAACACCAGAGCTCACCCTCGGGGTCATTGCCTTTGGTATGCGCCACTCAGTGCGCCTTCAAGATGCACTCAACATACTTGAGCGCGAAAGCGACGCCTTCTATCAATGGAAGAGTAAATGGACAGATAAGGCAGATCAGTTCTTCATCAAGAATATTGAACGAGTTCAAGGCGATGAGCGGGATGCGATCATCATTACTCCAGGATATGCACCTGGCCTTGATGGCGTGATGCCTTTGCAGTTTGGTACTTTGAATCGTCAGGGTGGTGAGCGTCGACTTAATGTGGCGGCAAGTCGAGCAAAAGAGTATATGCACCTGATTACATCGATGCGCAGTACAGATATTGAGTTAAAGAGAAGTAAATCAACAAGCATTGGGTTACTTAAGAGCTTCTTAGAGTTCATGGAGAGTCATGGCCAGATTGTCGAGCCTGAAGTCGGATTCAGTACAACGACAACTCCTTTTGAAGCAGAGATTAAGGAAGCCCTCGAAGCACGTGGTCTAATTGTTGAGTGCCAGGTTGGCGATTCTGGCTTCAAGATCGATTTTGCAATCAAAGATCCCAAGTCAAACAAGTATCTCTTGGCCATTGAAGCCGATGGCGGCACGTATCACTCTTCAGAGTATGCGCGCGAACGTGACTATATGCGCCAAAGAATTCTTGAATCACGAGGTTGGAGATTTGTTCGAATATGGTCAACTGATTGGTGGAGAGATCCGCAATCTCAGGTGAGAAGAGTGCTAGCAGCACTGGAAGACAATACTTTGATCCAACCTGAAGAAAGTAAGTCACTCAATATTGAAAGATCGAATGAAGTTCTATTTTCAAATCATGCCGACCAACAGGAATTCGAGATCTTCAGAGGAATCGTTGCGAAAAATCCACATGCATCAGATCGTGAGTTGCTTGATCTTTGGAAAGGGGTAACCGGGAAAGAGCGTGAAACGCAACGAGTTATCAATAAATTTTGGGAGTATTTGCGTGAGGCTCGCAGGACCTTAGATCTCTAATCTTGGCTTAGTTTCAAATCCTGTTCACGTAAGAGATTGGAATTATCACTTAATGGCAATGCTTGATCACGATCATGCTGATTTCATCGGAGTCGAGACTCTGATTCAGGAGAATGCCAAGCAACTCCTACAATTTAGAACTTTCGCCGAGAATCATGATTGGCATTCATTTCATAGCAACCACTATGACTGGTGGGCTTTTCCAATAGGTTCGCCGAGCAGCTATGGATATCGCTATTCAGTGAGTAAGGAATCAGTAGAGATACTCAAGCAGTCATCTCAGTTTCTATCTAATCTTTCTGAGTGCGCTGATCTTCTTTTATTATCCTGGGGCTGGGATTCAACCAAGAATGAAAAACTAGTCAATCTTGAATCTGGACAGGCTTGGGCACATTGGCCCATTCGATTGTATAAAGCGTGGCGATCTATGCAGACATTTGGTTTGCTCGAACAAGAAACCTCTCTAAGTGCCTACGCTCACCGCCTCCGAGAGAGTGGACAGTCTTTTGAGTATCAAGGAAGAGATCTTTTTGTAGAGATCACCAATTAAGAGTTAACCACCCAATAAACACTCTCCGCATCCCTTTCCAAGATCCTGTACTCGATCATGTACCTGCGGAGTGCAGCGGTGTCATCGTGGTACTTGGCGATGATTGCGTTGAGTTCCTTCTCGGGATACTTGGTATCAGGGGAGAGATCAGCGGCAATATGGCGCAGGACTGCGAGCTTCTTGGCTAGTTTTACAGGAATGCTGATTAAGGTGCCATCAGGGTTGAAGAACTGGTCTATCTGCTCGGTCATGGGTAGAGAGAGTATCGAGGTAAGCCAAGACGTCTTAGATTGAGAGTGGTTAGTCAAAAATTGATGAATAGTAAATTTCTGTCTCGCTTCCAATTAAGCAGTCAATAATCCTGTCTTCATTTTCCCAAGACTCTGGAGTTGGCAAAAAATAATGATCAGTTATATCTTGATACTCAAATAATTTTAAATTATCGAGTGTATTGGCAAGTGAATCAATAGCTGCATCACAGATTTCTACTGCTTCATCGTCAATAGCAGATTGTGAGTATTCTGTAAGTTTTGAGTTCTCTTTATGAATAACCTGCCATTGGTGCGGTTCTGAACAGGGAACAGCTTTTAGTATGGTAACGGTATCCGCATCTCGATCCAATTCAAAAATGCAGTCACCCACTTTTGTGACGAATACACCTAAATCGCCCGACTCAACAATCTGCCCTGTTTCGTTCCTGGTTGTATTATCGACCGCACTGATGCCTGCCCATGCAATTGTTCCTGCCGCTGCCACTGCTGCAATTTCTCTGATCATTTTAGGCTCCTAAGGATTATATTCACAAAGGTTACAAGAAGGATTTGCTTAGTCAATAGTTATAAATTGTAAATTGAAAGATCTTAAGCAAAATATCTCCAAACAGCAGCACATGAAACGACTGACTAGCAAAACCTGCTCAACTAGCCTGCTTTTGTGCACTCTACTTGGGTATCTAATTTTCTGACTAGTCATTTTTTGGGAGGCCTTCCATTCAAATGACAGGATTGTTACATGAGTCGCGCTATGAAGCACAAGGTTCTAATCTTCATTTCGGCATTGGTTGTTGTTGCAATGACTGGCACTGCATTTGTACTGACAAGATCGCAAACTACTGCTCTGGAATTAAAGCCAAAGATTGGTAACTGCTACCTCTTTTCTGCCAAAGAGTTTGATGCCCCTTCACCATTAACAAATCCACTACCTTGCGCCCAAATGCATAATGCTGAGANTTACTGGGTGGCAAAGTGGCCACTTAAATTAGAGCCCCCACGNTATTCCGATGATTTGATTCATGATGTTGCAGAGAGAATCTGTTTAGCGCATTGGGATTTTCCGGACGAAGCAAACTTTAACTATTGGGCTTATTTCTATCCTTCTCCAGCACAATGGGCAGAGGGTGCTCGCTGGCTGCGCTGTGATGCAATGGTGCAGTCGTACACAGAAGGAAGCTTTGATAAGCAGTACCTGAAATGGTCAGGAAGTCTCTATTTAGACAATGGCTTTCTAGAGGTGCCGTTCTTCTAATTCATACTGCAACAATTGATAAGCCAACTTAACTTAGAGTGATTCCCAAGCGTCATAGAGCTCATTATGGGCAACTGAGATGCACTCGAGGATGATTGCAAGGTTAACGGCATCTTCTGCAGGGTGGCCGGTGAGCAGAAGGTCTGCAGAGATAACGAGATCAAAGTTTGTTTCACTGACCGGTATCAAGTTAGTTGAGATCAATACCTTGTTACTTAACATGAGTTCACCGATTAAATCAGGAGACGGCACAAAGTCTAGAAAGAGGGGTGCTTGCAGCCCCATCACTATTACACCAGGATCCATTACTCCATCATTAAAGAAGATTCTAGTTTCATCAAAAATAATTGAGAGAAGATCTCTAGTTGGGTCCAAACCTAACTCAATAGAGTGACCAGGAGCTGCAGATGGTAGGTGTCCTGCAATCAGTGAGGTTATGTAGTCCGTGCCGTTAGCGGCGTTGGATGAACCAGCACCCTTTTTTCTTCCCAGCATAAAGACAACCGCCCTTTTGATATTGGCCTTGAATTGTTGTGGGTAAATCTAAACCCTGACTCCTGCTCTGGCAATGATGTTTGGGTGGGCAGTTACTTAGTCCAGATGCGGTTGTCACTCTGAATCCTCGTGTTGTCCACTTCCTAAATACCCCAAGAATCAGAAAACCCTAATTCTGGAGAAAGAAAAAGGCCACCCCATTATCTGAGGTGGCCTTTGCCTTAGGTAAGTTACTTTACTTCTTGAGTAGCTTTGCTACATCCACTCCTGGTGGAAGGATTACTGCATCAATTGCATGGATAACACCATTTGATGCCATGACATCTGGTGCAACAACATTTGCGCCATTAACGGTTACGCCGCCCATTGTTGAAAGCTTAACTGTCTGGCCTTCTACAGTTGCGACATCACTATCTGTTACATCAGCTGCCATTACCATCCCTGATACAACGTGGTAGGTGAGGATCTGTACAAGAACAGCCTTGTTTTCTGGAAGAAGTAGTGCATCTAGTACTCCTGCTGGTAGTGCTG
>JGI25914J50564_10000878_pt1 | contig 10187 bp, 9 predicted proteins | sample LauGreSuBDMM15SN_2_FD_50564 | JGI IMG/M metagenome (IMG submission 50564) | reverse complement strand
GCTTGTATTGGGCCAATCAAGCCTATAGCCAGCCGTCTGTCACTGTGATTTCACCACCGCCACCGGTTATCTTAGAGGCGCCCAGAGTCGCTTATTTTTGCCAAACTTCAAGGCAGTACTACCCGAATGTGGCTACCTGCAATATGCCTTGGCAGTTGGTGTCTTATTGAGTTCAAAGCACTTGCGTGGTTTTTTGCCCTTGACGCGCAGAGTGCCTGACCAAGCCGCCCAAGGTTTCTATCTCGACAGTCGCTCGTCTGCCTTGGTAGACCTTGTTTTTAAGCCATGACAACTCTTCTTGCAAGGCTTTTTCTCCGCCAAGTTGGCGGTGCCAGCATTTAATTTCGGGCGCCCATCGGTAAGCCCTGGCCTTGAGAAAATCTTTAGAGTCAAAGGGTGCGCCGGTGGCATACAAACGCACCTGCGATTGGTTCAATGACTCCAGAAGGCTTAACAAGGCAGGTTGTTGACTTTGCGGCAAGACAGCGTTGAGCAACTCCAAAAGCGCCCAGCAATCGGTTTCAGCTCTATGGGCTTCATAAAAAATGCCCTGTGTTTGCAACAAATATTCCAATTTGGCAGAACCCACGCCCTCGCTTTTCCAGTCTATGTCTTTGATGCTGCAAACCCATTGCTTGTTCTCAAAAACAGGCCAGCGGTTTTCAACAAAAGGTCGATCAAAGGCGGCGTTGTGCGCAATGATGACACTGGCATCTGCCAAAATTTTTTCAACCTCTCGGTCATTGATGCGTTTGCCGCTCACCATCTCATCGGTGATGTGGTGAATTTGAGTGGTTTCGGGCGGGATGGGTCGACCTGGGTCTTCAAGTTCATCAAACACTTGCAATACACGGTGAACCGTTCCAGCCACCGGATCGAACTCGAAAGCAATCATGCCCAGTTCAATCACTTGGTCATCTTGCGCGCTCAAACCGGTGGTTTCGGTGTCGAGCACCACCGCTTTTTGCAGCACTTGACCCGGGACTGTGGGCAGAAAACTGTGTCGAGGAATAAGGCGACGCAAAACCCGGTAATCGGGATGTTGGGCCAAGGAATCAGCCAGAGTTGCAATGTCTTGTGAAGAAAGTTCAGAGAGGTTCATAAAGTGGTGAAGGTTGTGGGCAATGGCTTTGGGTGCCAGCAAAGCAAGTTTAAGGGCCAGGCTAAGCCCTGTTTCGTAAACCTTGGGCTACTTCTTTCACCAGTGCAGGCCCTTGGTAAATCAAGCCTGTGTAAATTTGAACTGCATTGGCACCCGCTTGAATTTTGTCAATCGCATCTTGTGCGCTGAGGATGCCACCCACTCCAATAAGCGCAAAGTCCGCGCCCATGGCGCGGCGCAAAGCCGTAATCACGCGGTTGCTTGCTTGCTTGAGGGGCGCGCCCGACAAACCACCTGTCTCCTGTGCATGGGGCATATTTTTTACAGCTTCGCGAGACAGGGTGGTGTTGGTGGCAATCACGCCCCAAGCTTGGTCTTTGGTCTGTCCATTGACCATGCAGTGGGTTTTTAAGGTGGCGCACAGTTGCTCGAGTTGCAAGTCATCCAAGTCGGGGGCAACTTTGATAAAAACAGGGACATGTTTTTGGTGCGTGTGTGCCAGTTGTGCGCGTGCCTCATCAAGCAAACTCAGCAAGCCAGACAAGGCGGCATCGCTTTGCAGGCTGCGTAAATTTTGCGTATTGGGACTGGAAATGTTCACAGTCACATAGTCGGCATAGGGGTAGACGGCGTGCAAGCAGGTGAGGTAATCGTCGGCAGCACGCTCTATGGGAGTAACTGCATTTTTGCCAATATTGAGTCCCAGCAACATCGGACGCACAGCACCATTGCGAAAGCGTGCGAGCTGCACATGGCGTATAAAACTCTCTAGACCATGGTTGTTGAACCCGAGTCGGTTAATCAAGGCCTGTGCCGCAGATAAGCGAAACATGCGCGGCTTGGGGTTGCCTGACTGCGCCAAGGGTGTGACAGTGCCCACCTCGACAAAACCAAAGCCCATGGCTGCAAATGCGTCTATACAGTGTGCGTTTTTATCTAAGCCGGCAGCCAAGCCAATGCGGTTGGGGAACTTTAAGCCGGCCATCTCTACAGGGTCTTCAATGCGCGACTGCTGATACAAATACTTCAATGGGTTGTGCTGGGTGGCCGCCAACAGGGCCAAGGTGGCATCGTGAGCCGCTTCAGCGTCTAATTGAAACAGCAGCGGTCTAAGCAAGGCGTAGGGCAGCAAGGACATGGATAATTGGCATTCTGATTTAAAAAAGGAATTGTCACCGATGAGCCAACTCTCCAGCCAAGACGCCCTCAAAGCACAAGTTGCCCAAGCCGCTTTGGCTTATGTGCCGGCCCACACTTGGATAGGTGTGGGCACGGGTTCAACAGTCAATTTTTTCATTGATGCGCTGGCCCAAAGCGCCATTCCCATTCTTGGCGCGGTCTCCAGTTCGTTGGCCTCTACCCAGCGCATGCAAAGTTTGGGCATCAAGGTGGTTGATTTGTCACAAATCGAGACTTTGGCGGTCTACATCGATGGCGCAGACGAGATTGATGGCCAAGGCTGCATGCTCAAAGGTGGCGGTGCTGCGCTCACGCGAGAAAAAATAGTGGCGGCCCAAGCCCAGCAGTTTGTGTGCATCGTGGACCAAAGCAAGCGGGTTGATGTCTTGGGCGCCTTTGCCTTGCCCGTGGAAGTTATTCCGATGGCGGTGCCTCAAATGATTCGCGAGTTCGCCCATATCGGTGGACAAGCTGTTTTGCGCATGCGCGAGGGGCAGGTGCTGGTCACCGATAACGGACAGCATATTTTGGATGTGCATGGCTTGAAGCTCGCAGACCCTTTGGCGCAAGAGGCGCGCATCAGCCAATGGCCAGGCGTGGTGACTGTAGGCATTTTTGCGTTTCAAAAAGCCGATATTTGTTTGCTTGCCACCCCGCAAGGGGTGCAAACACTGCGCTACTGACTGGCCATGCCTTGATGGCGCATCAAAGCGTCTAAAGAGGGCTCGCGTCCACGGAAGGCTTTAAAGGAACTCATGGCGGGGCGACTGCCACCGCGCTCCAAAATGCTTTGCCTGTAGCGTCGACCGGTATCGACCGAGGGCGTGCCATCGGGTGCAGCGGTTTCTTCAAAAGCAGCGTAAGCATCAGCACTTAAAACCTCTGCCCATTTGTAGCTGTAGTAACCGGCAGCGTAACCCCCCGCGAACACATGGCTGAAGGAGTGAGGCATGCGGTTCCATGAAGGCGGGTGCAACACCGCCACTTCATCACGCACTTCTTGCAACACCGCCAGCACATCGTTGCAACGCTCGGGTTCTGTGTGCAAGCGCATATCGAGCAAAGAAAACTCAATTTGACGCAAAGTTTGCAAGCCGCTTTGAAAGTTTTTCGCAGCCAGCATTTTGTCGAACATGTCGCGTGGCAGGGGTTCACCAGTTTGTACATGCGCCGTCATGTGGCGCAACACCGACCACTCCCAACAGAAGTTTTCCATGAATTGGCTGGGCAGTTCTACCGCATCCCACTCCACCCCACTGATGCCGGAGACGTCGCGTTCATCGACTTGGGTGAGCATATGGTGTAGGCCGTGGCCACATTCGTGGAACAAGGTGATGACATCGTCGTGGGTGAGCAGAGGCGGTTGACCATTGACGCCTTCGCCGAAGTTGCAGACCAAGTGGGCGATAGGGGTTTGCAGTTGAGCGGTGTCGGGGCGCAACCAACGCGCACGCACATCGTCCATCCATGCGCCGCCGCGTTTGCCGCTTCTGGCGCCGGGGTCAAGGTAGAACTGTCCCAGTAACTGGCCGTGGCGCTCTATCCGGTAAAACTCGACGGTGGGATGCCATACCGGTGCAGTGTCGGGGCGAATGCTCACCTCAAACAAGGTTTCCACAATTTTGAATAAACCCGCCATCACCTTGGGTGCTGTGAAATAGGGCTTGATGTCTTGCTCGCTGAAGTTGTAGCGCGCTTGCTTGAGCTTTTCGCCAATAAAGGTCCAGTCCCACGCTTGTGGGTCCGCCATACCGAGCTCGGTGCGGGCGAAGTCACGCATTTCATTCAAATCTTTTTCTGCATAGGGCTTGGCTCTGCGGGCTAAGTCGCGTAAGAAATCCATGACTTGATTGGGCGACTCGGCCATCTTGCTGGCCAAAGAGACTTGAGCGTGGTTGGCATAGCTCAACAGAACAGCTTCTTCTTGGCGCAATTGCAAAATCAGTCAGCAATGCGCTGTTGTCGAACTGCGGATGAGAAAACTCGGCGGAGGCACGGGTGGCATGGGCGCGGTAGAGCTTCTCACGCAAATCGCTGCTGTGGGCGTATTGCATCACGGGCAAATAACAAGGCATTTTGAGCGTGAGTTTGTAGCCCGTTTGTCCCTCTGCTTGCGCTGCAGTTTTCGCAGCTTGCAAGACATCTTCTGGCACACCTTGCACTTCTGGCTCTTGGGCGAGCACATTCCAAGCGTCGGTGGCGTCCAGCACATGCTCACTGAACAATTGGCTGATCTCTGCCATCCGCTCTTGAATGGCGGCAAAGCGCACCTTGGCAGGACCCACAAGCTCTGCACCCGACAACACAAAATTACGCAAGGCCAAGGTATGCGCACGTGACTGCTCTTGATTCAAACTGGCCAAAGCGATGGCCTTGTATTTGGCATACAGCGCTTCGTTNGCGCCCAGACGGGTGAANAAGTCGGTGATGCGGGGCAACTCCGCGTTGTAAGCGGCTCTGAGCTCGGGGGTGTCAACCACGCTTTGCAGATGACCGACCATGCCCCAAGCACGGCCCAGTTGTTCGGTGCAGGTATCGAGTACCTTGGCAATCGATGACCAATCCGCGGGGAAGTCAGCGCTGGTGACTTGCGCCATGGCCGCTTCAGCTTGCGACAGCAATTGCGTCATCGCTGGCGCAATGTGTTCGGGGCGGGCTTCGTTGAAGCGGGGCAGTCCAGAGAAATCGAGTAGGGGGTTGTTCATGTGTTTATAGACAGGGACTGTTGGGCTGAATCCAAGGTGTTGGACAGTAGCATGGTAATGGTCATGGGGCCAACCCCACCAGGTACGGGGGTGATGTAGCCCGCCACTTGCTTTATGCCCTCAAAGTCGACATCGCCACACAACTTTCCCGCGTCGTCGCGGTTCATGCCCACATCAATCACCACAGCGCCGGGTTTGACCATGTCGGCGGTCAGTACATTGCGTTTGCCCACAGCGGCCACNATGACATCGGCTTGCAAACAGTGGTGCTTGAGGTCTGCAGTTGCGCTGTGGCAAATCGTCACCGTGGCGTTTTTTTGTAACAGCATCAAAGCCATGGGTTTGCCCACAATATTGCTTCTGCCAATCACCACTGCGTGTTTGCCCTTGAGGTTGTAGCCAATACTCTCGAGCATTTTCATGCAGCCATGTGGCGTACAAGGCCAAAAACACGGCAAACCTGTCATCAAAGCACCGGCATTGGCGACATGAAAACCATCAACATCCTTGGCTGCTGAAATGGCCTCGGTGACCTTGTCCGCGTCGATGTGCGCTGGCAGTGGCAACTGAACCAAGATGCCATGGATGCTGGGGTCGTGGTTGAGCTTGTCGACTCTGTCTAGCAAGTCTGCTTCGCTGAGATGTTCGGGGTATTTTTCCAGTACCGAGCGTATGCCCACTTGCTCGCAGGCTTTGACTTTGTTGCGCACATAGACTTGCGAAGCGGCGTTGTCACCCACCAAGATGACCGCCAAGCCAGGGGTAGTGCCTTGGCTGATAAGAGATTGGGTACGAGCAGAAAAATCCACTCGCATTTGTTGGGACAGTGCGTTGCCATCCATCAGTTGTGCAGACATAAAAAACTCACAAAGAAAGCCCGCAAAAAAAGCGGGCGGTCAGGGAAATAGATTCAAACTTTGGCAGTTTGACCCAGCGCAGTTTTCAGCAAATCGGCGACGGTATTGGCATTGAGCTTTTCCATGATGTTGGCTCGATGTGCTTCTACGGTTTTGATGCTGATGCCCAAGTCATCGGCAATTTGCTTATTTAAACGACCGGCCACGATGCGCTCTAGCACTTGCGCTTCGCGGGTGGTGAGCTTGGCCATGAGGGCGTCTCGGTTGGCAGCGGTTTGGGAGTCGCTGAAGGATTCGCGGGCTTGGTCAAGCATGCGCTCGACCAGGCTGACTAAATCATCTTCTTTGAAAGGCTTTTGGATGAAATCCATTGCGCCTTTTTTCATGGTGTTGACCGCCATGGGTACATCCCCATGGCCGGTGATGAAAACAATAGGCAAGGGGGACTTGCGCTCCACCAATCTGTCTTGCAACTCTAGACCAGAGATGCCTGGCATGCGGATGTCAACCAACAGGCAAGCCACTTCACGAGGGTCATAGCGGCTTAAAAAAGTTTCTGCCGAGTCAAAGCAACGTACGCGGTAGTCTTTGCCTTCGAGTAACCACTGTAGTGAGTCGCGCACCGCCTCGTCATCATCGACCACATAGACATTGCCTTTTTTGGGAATCAAACTCATATCAAGCTCCAAGGGCCAGCGTGGCCATTACAGGGGTATCAAAGTTTTACTGGCTGGGAGCCAAAACGAAAAACGACAACCTACTGTCAATTTTCCATTGTAAATGTTCTCTGCAGTCATACGGCCGTGGTGAGACTCAATGATGGTTCGGCATAAATTCAAGCCTATGCCCATGCCATCATTTTTGGTGGTGTAAAAAGCTTCGAAGACTCTTTCGATGACTTCGGCCTTCATACCAGGGCCGTATCGCTGACAGAAAATTCAACCACGTCCTGCCCCTCTATGGTTTTAGGGACCACTTGTAATTCAACATGGCGTTGGTCATTCGGCCGTTGGGCAAACTCTATGGCCTCGGCAGCATTTCTCAAAAGATTGATGAGCACTTGCTCGATCAAAATCGGGTCGACATGCAATTGCGCTAAACGCTCGGAGACAAACAAACTGAGTCTGACTTGTCGGCGGCGCAGTTCGATGTCGGCCAGTTCAACGGCTTCGGCCACGATAGGGGCGATGAAAGAGTTCACCCGGTTGGTTTCACTGCGTTTGACAAAACTGCGGATGCGCTGAATGATTTGCCCCGCACGCTGGGCTTGGCGCGAAGTTTTTTCAAGTGCAACTTTGAGTTCTTCCTCGCTGATTTGATTGCCTTGCAAGCGCGTGAGCATGCCGTTGCAATAGTTGGCTATCGCCGTCAGGGGTTGGTTGAGTTCATGCGCCACGCTGGAGGCCATTTCGCCCATGGTGATCAAGCGGCTTGCGGTTTGCGCCCTCTCGGCCTGCAATGCCGCTTGCTCTTGGGCCAATCTTCTGGCGGTGATATCGGTGGAGATGACCATTTGCGCAAGCCTGCCGTCCACCCAGTTGAAATAGCGGGTTCTGACTTCAAGCCACTTATGCAACTCGGCAACATAGACCTCGGCGTTTTCAGTCTGGGCTTGGGTCAGGTTGTGCGTGGGCATGCCAACCATATCGTCTACGCTGTCTATGTCTTGGCTCGCATGTAATGGCAGCGAACCGGCTTGGGTGATCAGTTCAAGATGGCCATGTCCTTTGTTGCCAAACCATTGGCGGTAGAGCTTGTTGGCAAACAGCAGTTCTGAGCTTCCCAAGGGCGAGACAGACACCGAGGCATCAAGTGCTTCTAGCACGGTGGTGAAACGCTCGTGCGAAGCCGACAGTTGTTCGCGGATTTTGTTGGGCTCGGTGATGTCGGTCATGGAGGTCATCCATCCAGTTTGCTGACCCACCGCATCGATTAAAGGGGATACATACAACCTAGCGTCGAAAATACTCCCATTTTTGCGCTTGACTCTGATTTGAAATCCACTCAACGTGGTGCGTCCATGGAGTTGATCACTGAGTTTGGTGTTGAGCATTTCACGGTCTTCATCCGGCCAATAGGGGAAGGGTGAGTTCGAACCCACCAGTTCTGCTTCGCTCCAACCGGTCATTTGGGAAAAAGCTGCATTCACATAAGTGATGCGGCCATTCATGTCCATGGCGCGCATTCCGGTGAGAATGGAGTTCTCCATGGCACGGCGAAAATTGGTCTCTGTGGTCAAGGCTTGTTGGGCTTGCAGGCGACGGCGGGTATGTCGCCAAGTCCCTATCAACATCCAGGTGGTCATGCCGCTCAGTATCAGCACCAACCAAAAAAGTCCGCTGCCAATCAAAACTTGCGATGTTCGATAGGCTTGTGCGCGCAACTGCAAGCTGTTGCCGATGGTGGAGATAGGGACGATGAATTCATAGGACTTGGACTTCCACGGGGACATTTCCCACAAGCCAGAACGTGGCTTGATGCTTTGGCCAGCGAGCAAGGTGTTTTTTCCGTCGACCAATGCCACCGCATGTCGGGAGGTGATTTCTGGCGGAATGCTAAATCGCAATAAGCCGTCGACCGAATATTCCACCATCACAACGCCTTTGAAATGGTTGTTGCTGGTCATCGGAATATGCAATTGGACCTGCGTGTCAGACAGGCCCATCTTGTCTTGCGCTTTGATGGTGATGGGAGGCGAAAAAATAGCTTGACGCAATTCTTTGGCTAACAAATACGTGTCTTCGGTTTCTGGGTGATCTAGCCATGCCGCTTGATGGCCTAAACGCAGCAGGTCTGAGCTGCTGCTGGCTGCGCGAGATCGCAGGCGACGGTATTCATCCACCCAAGAGATGGCTGAAATTTCGGGGTAACGTTTGATCAAATCAGTCGATTGGTCATTAAAGTCCATCACACTCAATTTGTCGTTGCTCACATCGCTAGCCAATTTCATCATTTGCTCTTGTTGTTCGAGCAAATGCAAGCGCATTTTTTGGTTGGCATATTCCAAGTCGCGTTGAACGCTCTCTTGCTCTCGCTCCATCTCTTCGTAACGTAAATAGCCTACGCTGCTGATAATGGTCAAAAGAAAAATAGCCACCGCGCTCATGGGCGCTAACAGAGCAACGCGGTCTTGGCTATAAGGAGTTTGTTTTTTCCACCAAGCCACCCAGCTACGTGTCAAAGGCTTTATCAGAACAGAGATTTTTTGAATGAACATCGTGCTTGAGTTTAGGGCACTGCCGTCCCAAAAAACACCAGCGCAAGCTTAAAATTTCACATTAAGAAATCAATAAGCACTATTTGAAATTTGCTGCAAAACATGCGACACTTTCGCATAATCAATGCACTATCAGGAGACACCATGGCCGCTCAAACCGAACCCTTGCGTACCTTCGCCATCAACGACAGCGACAGCCAAGAAACCCGCGAATGGCTTGATGCTTTATCTGCTGTCATACAAGCTGAGGGACCTGAGCGAGCCCACTATTTATTAGAGCAGTTGCTTGAACATGCCCGTGAAAACAGCATAGACATGCCGTTTTCGGCCAACACCGGCTATGTCAACACCCTTGAGCCCGACCAAGAAGAGCGTTGCCCAGGGAATATAGAAATTGAAGAGCGCTTGCGTGCTTATATGCGCTGGAACGCCATGGCCATGGTGGTGAAAGCCAATCGCCACAACCCTGTAGATGGCGGCGACTTGGGCGGCCATATCGGCTCTTTTGCTTCCTTGGCGCACATGTTTGGCGCGGGTTTCAACCACTTTTGGCATGCGGAAAACGAGCATCACGGCGGCGATTTGCTCTACATACAAGGCCATGTGTCGCCTGGCGTGTATGCGCGGGCTTTTTTAGAAGGGCGCTTGACAGAGGAGCAGTTGCTTAACTTTCGCCAAGAGGTGGACGGCAAAGGCTTGTCNAGNTACCCNCACCCCAAGCTGATGCCCGAGTTTTGGCAGTTTCCCACCGTGTCTATGGGCTTGGGCCCGTTGATGGCGATTTACCAAGCGCGGTTCTTGAAATACCTGCATGCCCGCGGTATTGCCAACACTGAAAACCGCAAGGTCTGGGTGTTTTGTGGTGACGGAGAAATGGACGAAGTTGAGTCCTTGGGTGCGATTGGTTTGGCGGCGCGGGAAAAACTCGATAACCTGATTTTTGTGGTGAACTGTAATTTGCAGCGCTTGGATGGTCCGGTTCGGGGCAACGGAAAAATCATTCAAGAATTAGAAAGCGAGTTTCGCGGCACGGGTTGGAACGTCATTAAATTGGTCTGGGGCAGCAACTGGGACCCCTTGCTGGCGCGCGACCATGATGGCGCTTTGCGGCGAATCATGATGGAAAC
>JGI25914J50564_10000876_pt1 | contig 10192 bp, 8 predicted proteins | sample LauGreSuBDMM15SN_2_FD_50564 | JGI IMG/M metagenome (IMG submission 50564) | reverse complement strand
TTGAAGAGGATGGACTCCTGGGTGACAATGCCAAGTTGAGTTCTCCAGGTCGCTGAAGCAATGTCTTTCAGGTCAATTCCATCTACGAGAATTTGTCCAGCACTTGGGTCGTAAAAACGAGGGACCAAATCTGCCAAGGTGGATTTTCCTCCACCAGAGGGGCCTACAAGTGCAATGGTTTTTCCTTTTTCAAGGGTAAAGCTGATCTGGTCCAGCACCTTATTTTCTCCGTAGGAAAAGCTTACATTTTTAAACTCAATTGAATGAGAAAAGCTAGTAAAAGGCTTTGGATGTGCCGGGGATGGGAGTTCATTGGGACTGTCAATCACTTCAAAAATACGATCAGCAGATGCTATTCCACGTTGGATGGTGGATATTGCTCTCGATATTTCCTTCGCTGGATTGAGCACCTGGGTAAAAATGATGATGTAGGTAATAAAGTTGGAGGCGCTCAAAGCGGAGTTGCCACTCAAGACCAAATTGCCACCATAGACTAGAATTCCTGCGACCACGCTTACTCCTAGAAATTGGGAAATTGGGCCTGCAAGCTCATTTTTCTTAGCCATGCTCACATTGACATCGGAATAGAAATCTGTCTCGGTATCAAATTTATCGCGAACAAATCTTTCCCCATTAAAAGCCTTTACTATACGCATGCCGCCCAAGGTTTCATCCAATATACTGACAATACGGCCCAGCGATTGCTGGCTTTGGATTGCTGTTTTTCGTAGTCTACGGGTAATACCCCCAATGATGGCTCCTGAAATTGGGATAATTAAAATCGTGAAAAGGGTCAGCGGCACTGACATGAAAAAGAGGACCCCAAAATACAAAACGATGGTAGCAGGCTCTCGGAATAAAATCCGCAAGGATTGTACGATGGTGTTTTCGACCTCCTGAATGTCATTGGTCATTTTGGAGAGGAGATCCCCTTTCCGTTCGTTGGAAAAGTAGCCCAGGTGGAGGGCGCTCACTTTTTCAAAAATATCCATGCGCATGCCTTTAATCACCTGGGCACGAACTTGAGCTAAAACTACCCCAGATAAATAAGTAAATAGGTTGGAGAGGAAGACCGAACCCACGATAATAGAGCAAACGAAGAGCAAGGTTCCAAACTTTCCGTAGGTTTCACTTACCTCTAGAAAGAGGTGGTTGAAGAGGGAAATTAGGTAATCCAAGGAGAGGGTAAATTCGGCTGATCGCGAAATTCCTCTAAACTTTCGGGAGCAACTTGCTCAAAAATCACGTCAAAAAGTGGCTTGAGCAGGGTGAAGTTCATCAAGCCAAAAATGATGGCCAATAGGGTGTAACCGATGTAAACCGGAATAAATCTCCCGAATGGTCGGGCATAGGAAAGAATCCGAAAATAGGTTTGCATGGGGTGTACACGGATAAATCCAACCGCAAGTTAGGGAAAATTTCATGTCTCGAAGCCTGAAACCTGATGTGTCGAGTGTTAGGGCTTTATTAGCCAATTATTTTGTTTGGATTTTGTCATTTAACATTAGTTTAACCAACTAAATTTTAGTAATCCGTATCTTTAAAAAAAATTCTCCTATTCACTATGAAACGATTCTTTTTCGGCATTCTTCTGGCAATTTCTTTTGGTACCGCTGCACTTGCGCAGCAAGCTTCAAAAAAGCCAAAACTGGTAGTCGGCATCGTTGTTGACCAGATGCGCCAGGAATACCTGTATCGCTTTGCAGATCGTTTTGGAGAAGGTGGATTTAAGCGGTTCACCCAACAGGGCTTCATGATGACCAATGGGCATTACAACTACATTCCTACCTACACTGGTCCAGGACATGCCTCCGTCTATACAGGAGCGACGCCCTCCACCCACGGCATTATTGGCAACAATTGGTACGTGCCTTCCTTGAATAAAATGATCTATTGTTCNGAGGATTCCTTGGTTTCGAATGTGGGGGGAACACCTGATAATGGAAAAATTAGCCCTCGAAATATGTTGACTACCACCATCACAGACGAGTTGCGCCTTTCTACAGGCAAGCGCTCCAAGGTAGTGGGTATTGCGATCAAGGATCGGGGTGCAAGTTTCCCTGCGGGACATACCGGAGATGCGTATTGGTACGATGATGCGAATGGAGATTGGATGACTTCTACNTATTACAAGCAAACTTTACCGAGCTGGGTGGTAGATTTTAATGCCAAAAAGCGACCCGACTACTACCTCAGCCAAACCTGGAAAACCCTTTTTCCGGTAGAGACCTATGTGAATAGCCTACCGGATCACAACGANTTTGAGTCNCCCTTTATTGGAAAGGACAGCCCTTCTTTCCCATACGATCTAGCGTCCTTGAAAGCAGCAAATGGAGGGTATGGCTTGGTCCCTTCCACTCCTTTTGGGAATAGCCTGACCTTGGATTTTGCTTATGCTGCTCTAGAAGGAGAAAAGTTGGGTCAAGGAGTGGTCACCGATTTTCTAGCGATTAGCTTTTCTAGTCCGGATTATATAGGTCATCGTTTCGGGCCTTCTTCTGTCGAAGTGGAGGATAATTACTTACGAATGGATCGGGAGTTGGCTCAGTTTTTTGGGTACTTGGACCAGAAGCTCGGCAAGGGCGAATACTTGGTGTTTATTTCCGCAGATCATGCCGTAGCGGAAGTGCCTCAGTACATGTTGAGTGAGCGAATTCCTGCTGGTAATTTCAATTCTGGGATGGTGCTAGGACAGTTGAAAGGTTTTGCTACTACCCACTATGGGGAAGGGGAATGGATCTTGAGTTTTTCCAATGAGCAGATCTTTCTGAACCATGCCTTGATCCGGGAGAAAAAAATGGATGCTGAGCAAATGCAGCTTGATTTGGCGGCTTTTGTTCTTGGCTTTGCGGGCGTTAAGGAAGCGTATACTGCATCAGATCTTAGGAGACAGGAATTTACCCAACCCCGAGCACATTTACTGCAAATGGGATACAACCACAAGGCTTCAGGAGATGTATTGCTTGTATTGGAGCCAGCCTGGTTGGTTGGAGGCAAAAGAGGTACAACCCATGGTTCTGGCTATTCTTACGATACCCATGTTCCGATTGCCTTTTATGGTTGGGGAATTAAAGCAGGCAAAAGCTCAAGCTATGCTAGCGTTACCGACATTGCTCCCACTTTAGCTGCATTACTGCAAATCCGGATGCCAAATGGAACCACAGGGCAGCCGATCCAAGAGGTAGTAGGAAATTAATTTTTGCGATTATCCCCATATTCACTGATGAATATGGGGATAATCGCCAATAGCTAACTGCCCAGGGTCCAACTCATGGGGTAGTTTTTGTCTACATATTCCAAGGCAGCAGTGGTGACCTGTAGCGGTTTGAAGGTATCCAGCATCACTGCATATTCATGGGTTTCTTTGGCTCCAATGGATTTTTCTACCGTACCTGGATGTGGCCCATGAGGCAAACCTCCCATGTGCAGCGTAAATGAGCCCCGATCGATTCCTTTTCTACTCATGAATTCCCCTTCCGCATAGTANAATACCTCATCTGAGTCGATGTTGCTATGGTTGTACGGTGCTGGAATCGACAAGGGATGGTAATCAAATAAGCGAGGGACAAAGGAGCAAACTACAAAGCCCAAGGCTTGGAAAGTTTGGTGCACCGGCGGTGGCTGGTGGATTCTGCCCGTAATGGGTTCAAAATCATGAATGGACAAAGCGTAAGGGTAGAGGTACCCATCCCANCCCACAATATCCANNGGNCTNTGTGCNTAGCGGTAGGGATGCAGCATGCCCTGCTTTTTGATTTGAATCAGGTAATCGCCTTTTTTCTCCTCCAAGTGAATTTCGTGTGGTGGGCGGATATCCCGCTCACAGTAGGGGGAATGTTCCAAGAGTTGTCCCACTTCATTCCGATAGCGCTTNACCGTTTCGATAGGTCCCTGAGATTCCATCACGAGCAATCTTAAGGGCCCTTCTTCGGCAAATTCAAATCGGTAAATGGTCGTTCTTGGGATGACGATGTAGTCTCCTTTTTTTACTACCAACTTTCCAAACTGGGAATACATCACTCCTTCCCCGTCGTGGATGTAGATGAGCTCGTCCCCATCTGCATTTTTGAAAAAATAATCCATCTTCCGNTGCTTNGGGGTACAGATGCCCATCATTACATCGCTGTTGATGAGGAGCATCCGGCGTGCGCTGAGGTAATCTTCCCCTGTAATCCCTACTTCGGAGGTTTTAAGGTGAGTTTGATTCAATCCATGTGTGGTATCAGCCGTCCAGCTGTAGGGCCTTGGCTCCCCGATGGATTTGACTTCATTGGGGTTGTAAATGTGGTAGAGGGTGGAGTAAATTCCTGAGAACCCTTTGGAGCTCACCAGCTCTTCCTTGTATAGGCTGCCATCTTTTTGGCGAAACTGGGTATGTCTTTTTGGAGGAATTTGTCCGAGTCGAACGTAGTATGCCATAGTTTTGGGAGAATATTCGTTGCTAAAATAGGAGTTATCCTCGATTTCTAAGGAATTTGGTTTCCTTTTTGTCAACCCATACCTAATTAAAAAAGTTTTCCTCCAGCTTCGAAAGCCCTATACCTACTACTCCTTGCGCTGCTACTTGTTTTGGTGGGGGTGATCTACGTATATATTTTCAAAAAACCTGTAATCGAGGATTTTTCGGATTAAACAGTCTTTAAAAAAAACTGCCTGCCCTTTTTCAAGGCAGGCAGTACCGTTTGGGTTGGTGGATTAAGCCCAGGCCTTTTCTCCTTTTTTATAATCGACGCAGGGATCAAATCGCCCCGGGGTTTCCACAAAGCGTAATGCTTGCGTAGCACCGATCTCCGAGCTGAAGTAGCCAAGCACGGTCAAGTCGCGGAGCATGTGGATGATTTCGGGTTGTTTTTCTTCCCCGCTCGCCACATATTTTTGGTGAAGTCCATTCAGGAAAGCTAGTCTTTCTTCTGCAGTAGCATCCATGAAGTCTTTGCTTGTTTCCGCTTTGAAATCGGTCCGGATGGTATTTAGGCCAGTGATAAAGGTGGTCTGCTGATCTGCATCGTAGCAATCCTTTACCATCATCTGCATAAACTCCCCAATTTTGGTTGCCTTTGCTCCCGGGGTGTCTGTGGTAGGAATGATGGTTTCGCCGATTTCATCGAGTAACGAAAGATCGGCTGGGCTAAAATTCAAATCTTTTAGCTGTGATTCTGGCGCACATCCGGTCAGAAGTGCCGTTGAACCAATCACGGTTCCTCCCATCAGGAGCACCACGCTTTTTAGGGCATCTCTTCTATTCATTAAGGTCATGTTCTTGTCGGATTAGAGGTTTTGCTTTTTCAATTCTTCAACGGCAAAAGCGGCTGCTCTCGCGGTCAAGGCCATGTAAGTAAGCGAAGGATTTTGAGCGGCTGCGGAGGTCATGCAGGCCCCGTCGGTCACAAATACGTTTTTGGCGTCCCATACCTGATTGTTGCCATTCAAGACCGAGGTTTTTGGATCTTTCCCCATACGGGCTGTTCCCATTTCGTGGATTCCATTTCCAAAAATGTAGCCATTGTCATAGGTTTTTACATTTTTGAATCCTGCTACTTCGAGCATTTCTGCAGCATCATTCATCATGTCCACACGCATTTTCTTCTCGTTTTCTTTGATTTCCGCACTCATCACAAGGGCTTCCATTCCCCACTTGTCTTTCACGGTGTCGCTGAGTTTAATCAAGTTGTCATGGTAGGGAAGAATTTCTCCAAAGGCAGTGATTCCCATGGACCAAGGTCCTGGTTCGGAAAGTGCCTCTTTCATTGGNCCNCCTAGTCCTAGTTCGGCCACATCTCTACTCCATCCACTGCGGCTGGCGCCTCCTTGATAACCAAAGCCTCGGATGTAATCCCGCTTATCTCCATTCACATTTCTGAATCGTGGGATGTACAATCCTGTAGGGCGCTTTCCAAAATAATACTTGTCATCAAAACCCTCGTAGGTACCGTTGGCACCCAAGCGGAAATGGTGATCCATCGCATTGTGTCCCAATTCGCCAGAGCTAGAACCCAAGCCACCTGGCCAGATATCTGTAGCGCTACGCATCAGAATGGCTGTTGAATTGAAGGTGGAGGCGCAGAGGAAAATGATTTTTGCGGAAAACTNCATCGTCTGGTTTGTTTCCCCATCGATGATTTCAACGCCGGTTGCTTTTTGGCTGTCTTTGTCGTAGATGAGCTTGCGTACGATGGACCAAGGGCGAAGGGTAAGTTTGCCAGTAGCCATGGCTGCAGGAAGGGTAGATGCTTGGGTGCTGAAGTATCCTCCAAAAGGACAGCCCAGCGAGCACTTGTTGCGGTATTGGCAGCCAGGGCGTCCAGGTAGTGGCAGCGTGGTGTTGGCAGGTCTGCCAATGATCCAGGTGCGTGCACCTTTGTAGTGATCTTTGATTTTGGCTGTTCCAGCTTCTTCTACACAGTTCATCGGCATCGGTGGCTGAAATTCACCATCAGGCAATACGTCTAGGCCTTCCTTTGATCCGGATACCCCAATGAATTTTTCTACATAACTGTACCAGGGTGCGATATCCTTGTAGCGGATCGGCCAGTCCACCGCGATGCCGTCTTTGGCATTGGCTTCAAAGTCCATTTCAGACCAGCGGTAGGATTGTCTACCCCAAAGCAAGGAGCGACCTCCTACTTGATAGCCTCTAAACCAGTTGAATGGTTTTTCTTCTACATAAGGGGAATCACTTTCGTGCGCCCACCAATCCAGGTTGAGTTCGTTGAGCACATAGTCCCGCTGGAGGGTGGGGTGCTTGCCAAGTAGCTTTTGGGTTCTACGCCCTCTATGTGGTACTTCCCAAGGTGGGATTGTCGCAGATTTGTAATCTTTTACGTGCTCGACATTGGGGCCTCTTTCAAGAAGAAGTACACGAAGGCCCTTCTCAGTAAGCTCTTTTGCAGCCCATCCGCCACTAATTCCTGACCCAACTACAATTGCGTCATACACTTCATTTGCCATATTCTGGTATTTGTTTTTATTGGTTACACATCACAAACCTGCACGGCATGGCCTAGTGCAGCAATTTTATCTTCTCCTTTAGGGAGAAATTCATGGGAAACATAGCCTTTGAAACCCGAATCTACAATAGCTTGCATGATGGGCGGGTAATTTATTTCTTGGCTTTCATCCAAATCATTTCTTCCTGGGTTTCCAGCAGTGTGGTAATGCCCAAAGTATTGATGGTTGTTTCGAATGGTCCGAATGATGTCTCCCTCGTCAATTTGCATGTGGTAAATGTCAAAAAGGAGCTTGAAATTCTCGCTTCCGACGCGCTTGCAAAGTTCGATCCCCCAAGCAGACTTATCGCACATGTAATCTTTGTGATCTACCCGGCTATTCAGCAATTCCATGTTGAGTATCACCCCGTGCTTTTCGGCTTGGCTAAGGATTTTTTTGATCCCGATCTCGCAGTTTTTCATTCCAGTTTCATCGTCCATGCCGCGTCGATTTCCTGAAAAGGCGATGATGTTCTTGTAGCCTGCCTTTTGCACAAGAGGGATCAATTCTAGGTAATTTTTTTCCAGCTGTGCATGAAAGTTGGGTTCATTGAATCCATCTGCTATACCCAGCTCGGCACCATTACACATGGAGCAGTGGATATCGTATTTTTTGAGAAGTTCCCAATTGGCTGGACTGATCAAGTCAATGGCACCCACCCCTACGGATTTGATTTGAGCGCAGAGCTCTTCCAAACTAAGTGGACGCATGGACCAGGCACAAACACCGTGGTTGATGTTGCCTTTGAGTGCAGGCGCTCCCTTTTCTTTGAAATCAAAAGATGCAAGGGATCCCACGGCTGCTCCGCCAAGGATCATTTTTTTGAAGGAATCGCGTCTTCCTGAATTGAAAGTCATGTTGTATGGGGGTTAGTTAGGGCTTTTTATTTTTTCTGGTTTGAAAACAGCTATGAAAAATAGGAAAACCAAGCCGGAAATCCCAGCGGGAATCAACCAAATTGATTTCCAGTCGTGTACTCCCGCTTGAATGAGGTAGAAATTGGAAATTTGCCCTGCCACCCAAAATCCAAGACCCATCCCTATTCCATAGGTGGCGAGCGTGATTAATCCTTGTGCGGCGGACTTGTATTTTTTACCCGCATGGGCATCGGTATAAATTTGGCCACTGACAAAAAAGAAATCGTAACAAATGCCGTGCAGAATGATACCGGCAAGTAGCATCCAAGTTCCGCTTCCCGTATCTCCAAAAGCAAAGAATAGGTAGCGGATGACCCAGGCTAGCATCGCTAAAGCAAGTGTATTTTTTAAGCCATATCGGGTAAAGAAAAAGGGGAGGGCCAAGAGAAAAAGAATTTCAGATACTTGACCAAGAGCCATTTTTCCAGTTGAATTTGCTACGCCCAGCTCNGTCAAAAATGGGCTTGCATTTTGGTAGTAAAACGCCAAGGGGATACAGATGAGGATGGAGGACAGGAAAAAGATGGCGTAGTTTTTATGCGTGAGGAGGCGAAGGGCGTCCAAACCCAAAATATCTTTTAGCAGAAAGGGGTCACTTGTCTTTGCTTGCGGNGGAGTAGCAGGGAGGGTAAAGCTGTAGAGGCCGAGAAGCAGCGATACCCCTGCCGCCAACTTCCAGGTGTTTTGCAATAGTCCTGCAGTCAATCCCTCCGGGCTATCCCAGGCCAAAGCGGAGATTAAAACCCCTGCTGCTACCCAACCCAATGTTCCCCAAATCCGCACCCCGGAAAACTCTTTTTCAGGCTGCTGCATTTGATTGAAGGAAATGGAGTTGACCAAGGCGAGGGTAGGCATAAATAGGATCATGTATGCCAGTAGGATCGGGAAAAAAGTACTAAAATCTACCGCCTCGTGGAGTCCATATAGCAAGAGTGCCCCGACAAGGTGGATGACACCTAAAATTTTTTGTGCTTGAAAATAGCGGTCTGCGATAAGCCCCACCAAAAAAGGAGCGAGTATGGCTCCGAGAGACTGGGTAGAAAATGCCAGAGAGATATCCTGGTCTTTTGCTTGGATGTTGGCGCCTAAAAAAGTGCCCATTGTCACGTACCAGGAGCCCCAGACAAAAAACTCGAGGAACATCATCAGCGAAAGTCTAATCTTGACAAAAAGTGGCATAAGCTGCAAGGCGTTAGGTTTGTGCTGTTTTTTTGGAAGGAAAATTTAAAATTTTGATCTTTTTGCAGTAGTTTACCCATCTTCTTTGAGAATCTAAAGAAAGAGACCAAAAAGTTTTGATTGAGCCGTTCATAGAACAGTCAGACTGCTGGTCATAAAACCGCTGTTTTCAGCAAGGAAAGCACGAAATTTCAGTAAAATCCTTGTTTAAAGTTTTCAACCTAATCAATTTAATTTAGTACCCATGTCGACCACAAAAAAATTGAAACTTGGCCTCGTTGGAGGTGGTCCCGGCTCATTTATTGGAGCGATTCATTTAAATGGGGCTTTAATGGATGGTATGTTTGAATTGGTGTGTGGCGCCTTCAGTTCCGATCCCGCCAAATCCATCCAAAAGGGCAAGGAACTTCGACTCGATTCTTCCCGTGTGTATGGAAGCTATGACGAGATGTTTGCCAAAGAATCCCAGATGCCCGAAGGAGAGCGCATGGATGTGGTGCGATTGTTACGCCCAACAACATGCATTTTGACCCTACGGCAAAGGCGCTGCAACATGGATTTCATGTGGCTTTGGATAAGCCCTTGACGCTCAACTATGCAGAAGCCCAGGAGCTGTATCGCATCGTAAGCAAGTCCAAACAACGCTTTTTGTTGACCCATACCTATACGGGCTACCCGATGATCAAGCAGGCGCGGCAGATGGTTCAGGAAGGGATGATTGGAAAGGTTCGAAAAGTATATGTGGAATATCCACAGGGATGGCTTTATAAGCTCCTTGAAACAGAGAATAACAAGCAGGCAGAATGGAGAACCGATCCGAAAAGAAACGGCTTGGCCGGTTGCATGGGAGATATTGGGACGCATGCCTTCAACATGGTAGAATATGTCACTGGCGAAAAGGTGTCTCAGATCTGTGCAGACCTCTACATTAAGATTGAAGGGCGACCTATCGATGACGATGGAGTAGTTTTGCTTCGCTTCGAAAATGGTGCCTCCGGGGTATTGATGGCTTCACAAACCGACACGGGATGTGAAAACAACCTCAAAATCCGCGTCTATGGGGAAAAGGGAGGCTTGGAATGGGAGCAGGAGTTGAACAATTCACTTAC
>JGI25914J50564_10000873_pt1 | contig 10214 bp, 7 predicted proteins | sample LauGreSuBDMM15SN_2_FD_50564 | JGI IMG/M metagenome (IMG submission 50564) | reverse complement strand
CCGCTGATTCACAAGGAGCTGGTTATCTTGCAGCAACTAGTTGTGATGAATCGATAGCAATTAATAAGGATGTTGTATTTAATTCCAGTACAAAGCGGTTTGAGGTTTCTACAATCTCTATAAGTAATGTGAATCAATCATATGATGCTAATGGAAGAAATGGTTGTGGCAATCAGGTTCTTGAAATGGCTTTTCCAATTAATGGCAGTACTACCTACGCCTCCTGGACTATTCCATCCTCAACTATTACCAACGGTATTTTCGTCTTTGGTGGCGCTACTGGAATTACCTATAACGCCTATACCGCACTCACTCCAGTAGATGCACAATCACTTGCCACGGTAGCGCTAAGTATTAAGCCCGCAACCAGAGCGGTAAATAATGGCCCAGTTTATGATGTCCTAAAAGCAAATGGTTTTACTACTACCGGCCAATCTGGTGCATCATCAACTATCACATTCGCACTTAGCTTAAGTTGTGGTGTATTAACAGTTGATACCACCGCATCTGGTGTTAGCACCGCACTTGCTGCCTTGACTGCGCCAACTGGGTATGTAAAAAATGATGCAACATCCACTGGGGCAAATGGAGCGACAACCGCTGCCTTACTTGGCTATCGTGGCAGCGTTGCAAATATCAATATTATTTTGCCTTGGATTTCCTACAACAAAACAGCTGGAACCGCCTGCACCTCACTTCCAACACTTCAGGGAGCAATCTGGGAGGCGCAACCAGCGGGGGCGAGCTCACCAATAGCTTGGAATTTTAGTGAAAATGGACATTACTATCAGTATGTACAAACTGCAACTACATGGCTTTTAGCACTTAATGCAATCACTGGTTCAGATAATCCAGCTAATTCCAATACTAGAGCGTTATCAGCTTGCAACTATCAAATACTTGGATTATGTGGCTACTTTGCAACTATACAAACAGCCGCTGAGAACGCTTTCATTACTGGCAAAGTAGGAACTGCTGGAGCTTGGCTTGGCGGCTATGATTACGACGGAGACAACTTACAGTTTAAATGGACAGACCCAGTTGCACCTGAATACAATGCAATTTTTACCCAAAAAGTCCCAGGCGTATATATCTCCTCAGCTCAAGCAGCAGCCGGAGATCCTGGTAGTTATACAACAAGTGCTCCAAGTTATGTGAATAATGTTGGCGAAACCTTCTCATACTCAAATTGGAATATGGAGAGAACTGGAGTTGATGGGGGAACTAGAAACTGGAATCAACCTGATTATTATGCATCACTTGAGATTTACCTACAAATAATTTCTGGTGGAAGTGGAAAGTGGAATGACTTAGGAGGATCAACCAGTTTAGGTTACATAGTTGAGTATGGTGGTTCAAGAGCAGCTAATGAATCATTAACTGGTGGCGGCTCTAAAACATCATCAATAACCTGGCATTGGTAATTCAAGGCTAGCGCAGATAGATTTCNAATCTNTAGATATCTTTGTGTCCGAGAGGGGAGTTGAACCCCTAAGCCCTTNCGGGCACTAACACCTCAAGCTAGCGCGTCTGCCAATTCCGCCACCCGGACCTGCTTGTATTTTAACGCAATCTCAATTCAAGGGAAATCACAGTTATATAGGAGAATAGCCTAATGAAGTTAAGTGCAGATCAGATCATTGAGTTAGAGAATGAGACGATCACCCTTTGCCAAGAGATGATTCGTATTCCCAGTGTTAATTATGGCGAGGGCCGCGGAGATGAAAAGGCGATGGCTGAGTATGTGGCAGCTAAATTAGCTGAGGTTGGAATTAAAAGTGAGTTAATTGAAACTGCGCCAAATCGGGTCAATGTTGTTGCAAAGATTGAAGGTAGTGATAAAAGTAGACCAGGTTTAGTTTTGCATGGACATATTGATGTGGTGCCGGCAAACGCTGATGATTGGTCGGTTGATCCATTTAGTGGTGAGATCAAAGATGGTTTTATCTGGGGACGTGGCGCAGTTGATATGAAGGATATGGATGCCATGATCTTGGCAACTGTAAGAATGTGGCAGAGAGTTGGTTATAAGCCACCAAGAAATATCTTGTTAGCATTTTTTGCAGATGAAGAGGCGGGCTCTGATTATGGATCTCGTTGGTTGGTAAAAAATCGCCCTGAGTTATTTGATGGCTATAGCGAGGCGGTCTCTGAGGTTGGCGGCTTCTCATTAACTATTACAGGTGGNCATCGTCTCTACTTGGTGGAGGCTGCGCAAAAGGGTATTAATTGGATGAAGNTAAGTGCAAAGGGCACAGCCGGNCATGGATCATTTATTAATCCAGATAATGCAGTGACTAAGGTTGCAGATGCAGTTTCCCGTATTGGAAATTATGAGTGGCCGCAACTTGAAACTAAGACNAGTGGATTACTTTTTAGAAAGATTGCGCAGTTAACTGGNGATAAGTATGACCAAAAAAATGTTAAGCCACTGCTTAAGCACTTAGGGGGTGCGGTGAAGATGTTGGGAGCAACCATCTCAAATACCGCCAACCCAACCATGCTTGAGGCNGGATATAAGGTGAATGTAATTCCGCAGAGTGCTAGCGCAGTTGTTGATGGCAGATTCCTACCTGGGTATGAGGATCAACTGCAAGAAACAATTAAGAGATTAGCAGGGGATGAGATTGANGTTGAGATCCTAACCCGNGATATTGCACTTGAGGTTGAGTTTGCAGGTCCATTAGTAGATGCGATGTGTAAGGCGATAACTGGTGAGGATAAAGAGGGTATTCCAGTTCCATACTTAATGAGTGGTGGTACTGATAATAAGGCGTTAAGTGATCTAGGAATTATTGGTTATGGNTTCTCACCCCTTAAGTTGCCAGAAAATCTAGATTTCTTTGCGCTATTTCATGGCGTTGATGAGCGGGTGCCANTTGATGGACTTAAATTTGGTGTGCGAGTTTTGTATGAGTTTTTAGATAATATTTAAATAGCAGATACTTCATTTAAAGCTTGTCTAACCTGCTCGGGAAGAGTTATCTGTTCAACAGTTAAAATACCGCGCAGCTGGGCGCCAGTTCGTGCACCAATTAAGGCACTAGTTACACCGGGCGCGTCCCTCACCCAAGAGAGTGCGACCTCAAGGGGTGAGTAACCAAGCATCTCTGCTGCCACACAAACTGAATCAACTATCTTCTTTGCTCGCTCAGATAGGTATGGCTCAACAAAGTTAGCAAAGTGTGGGGATGCTCCTCTTGAATCAGATGGCACACCATTTCGATACTTACCAGTTAATACCCCGCGACCAAGTGGTGACCAAGCTAGTAAGCCTAGATTTAACGCATTAGCTGCTGGAATTATCTCCTCCTCAACCTTGCGATTTAATAGGGAGTACTCATTTTGTGTGCTAGAAATTGCCGCCTTACCAAAGATTGGATTTTGTAGTGTGGTAGCTCTTGCTAATTGCCAACCACTAAAGTTACAAACACTTACATACCTCACCTTGCCAGAGCTAGTTGCGTAATCAAGTGCGGAGAGAGTTTCCTCCAATGGAGTATTTTGATCCCAACCATGAATCTGCCAGATATCGATGTAATCAATATTTAATCTACTAAGTGAGCGATCAAGATCTGAGATTAATTCATTACGTGAGTTATTTACCTGACGGCTGCCATCTTTAAATGCGAGCCCTGCCTTTGTGGCAATAATTAGCTCATCACGTTTAATAAGTGTGCCAATAAAGCCACCTAGTACTCGCTCAGCATCGCCATCACCATAAACTGCAGCGGTATCAACTAGGTTGCCACCTGCCTGCACAAACTCTTGCAACTGTTGCGCAGCTTCATTCTCATCAGTATCTCGCCCCCAGGTCATAGTTCCTAGACCAAGTCGAGAGATCGATACGCCGCCCATTTTGCGTTGTTCCATGATCGGGAGGTTAGCAACAAGAGGGGAAAAAGATCGGTAACCTTGCCAAATGCCGATTATCTATCTATTGCGCCATGCCCAATCTGTGGCAAATACCAAAGGTATTTTGGCTGGCCAAGATGACTCTGTTGAGTTATCAAAGGAGGGTTTTAAGCAGGCAAAAGCTCTCTCACCTTACCTATCAAGTATTAAATTTGCCAAGATTTATTCAAGTCCACTTACTCGTTGCCTGCAAACTATCGCTCCTTTTATGCAAAGTAATCAAAAAATTGATTTTCAGATTAGCCAAGAGCTAATTGAGATGGATTATGGAGTTTGGTCTGGAAAGCGACTTTCTGTACTGAGTAAAGATCGTAAATGGAGGATTGTGCAGCAAAAGCCATCAACCTTTACCTTCCCAGAGGGTGAGAGCTTTCGGCAGATGAGAAAGCGAGTTGATAATCTGATACTTAGATTAAGCAAAGAAAAGGGACCAATCTTGCTGGTAACCCACGGGGATATTATTAAAATGATATTGGCATCCTCCCTTAGCTTGCCAATAGATCGCTTTCAAAGCTTTGTTGCTGAGCCGGCATCAATTTCAACTATAAATATTGAGAAAAACTCTGCCACGGTTTTGCAGAGCAACTATAAAATAAATCATTCAGTAATTAAAACCTTTACAGGTAACCAGCTCGGAGGCGGTAACTCACTAGCTAATGTTGCTAAATGGTGGCGCGCTTAGATGCCACGCATTATTTATCGCCACCAACCAGCTACTAGATTTATTGTCAGCACAATTGGTGATCCTGGTGAGCGTCAGTTTTTTATTCAGGTTAAATCTGCCGATGGTTTAAACTCTGTCACATTGGAAAAAACCCAGGTTATTGCACTAAGCGCCCGGTTTGAGGAGTTAATTAAAGAGTTACGCCGTGGCCAATTAGCCTCCGCTGCTGCGTTAAATGCCCCAGCTATAAGTGATGATCAACCAATGGAGTTGCCTATTGATGAGGATTTTCAGGTGGGAATTATTAGCATTACTTGGGAGAGTGATTTAGTAGTTGTAAATATGCAAGCCGCCTCCCAAGATGATGATTTGATATTAGATGACTTAGATTTTGGCCCTGATCTTTTGATTGCAACTCTTGAATTAAATCAGGTTAAAGGTTTTTGTGAACGGGCAAAGTTAATTGTCGCTGCTGGGCGCCCGCCTGTCCATTTTGTGCGCTACCAATTGATCCAGCTGGTCATCTATGTCCGCGAGCAAATGGTTACCGCAGATGAGTAGTACCGTTGATTTAATCTCTAAGGGAAATCTATTAGTGATTGGTCGATTANTTGATGCCTCTAATGCCACATTACTTGCCCATGTTGAAGATACCGATCCGAAGCTGCAGGTAATTTATAAGCCAGTTGCGGGTGAGCGNCCATTATGGGATTTTCCAGATGGCGATTTAGCAAGCAGGGAGTACGCCGCATATTTATTAAGTGATTTAGCAGGCTTTGATCTTGTGCCATTAACCCTGTTACGGGAGGGACCATTTGGCTTTGGCATGGTTCAGCAATGGATAGATGTTGATGAGAGTGTTGATGTAGTTGAGTTTGGGCAAAGTAGTGATGAGCAGCTGCGTAAGTTAGCGTTATTTGATGCAATTATTAACAATACTGATCGCAAATTTGGCCATCTGTTAATTGATAGTACTGGCTTGCTNAAGGGGTGTGATCACGGGGTCTGCTTTCATNCTGAGGATAAATTGCGCACAGTAATCTGGCAATTTGCTGGGCTGCCATTTAATAGTAATGAGATCTCACTGCTGGCAAATGTAGTTGCAATTGATCTAGTGGCAGTCTTTGCTAATTACTTAACTGCGGTAGAGATTGATGCGCTGCAAGTGCGGATTAAAAGGCTAAAGGCTGCAGCAGAGTTTCCACTTCCTAGTGATGCCTGGCCAGCTGTGCCATGGCCGCCGGTTTAGGGGATAATAAATTATGAGTAGTTGGCCCAAGGTCTACCTGCCTCCAATAGAGGGCGCAGTATTTAAGCCCCTTAAATTAAGCGATAGTAATAACGGGGTAGTTGAGTTAGATAATAATGCGCAATTCTCTATTTATGTTTGCGGGATAACTCCGTATGATGCAACACATTTAGGACATGCTGCTACCTACCTAGCCTTTGATTTAATAAATCGCTATAAATTATTATCTGGCGCCCAACTTAACTTTATTGAAAATGTTACTGATATAGATGATCCTCTGCTTGAGCGAGCAAAACGGGATAAGCAAAGTTGGCAAGATTTAGCAAATACCCAAACAGATTTGTTTAGATCTGATATGTCAGCGCTGCGCGTGCTACCACCTGCTGCCTTAGTTAAAGTCACCGACTCCTTTGATCTAATTGAGAGTTTTATTAGTAGATTAGATAAGGCTGGTCATCTTTATAAATTAGATAATGATTACTACTTCTCAGTTGCTAATTTTCTAGCTCAAATTCCGATGCCGATAGAGCAGGCGATAGATATNTTTGCCGAGCGCGGGGGAGATCCCAANCGAGNGGGAAAGNNNCATCCATTAGATCCTGTCATCTGGATTGGCAATGTTGATGGTGATCCAGGCTGGCCGAGTAGTTTTGGTTTTGGTCGTCCTGGTTGGCATGTGGAGTGCACTGCAATTGCCTGTAACTATCTTGATAAATCTGGAAGTAATCCAATAATTGATTTGCAAGGCGGCGGCTCAGATTTAATATTTCCACACCATTTCATGTCTGCTCAGATTGTAAAAGCTGCCTATGGTAGAGATTTTGCAAAGCACTTTGTGCATGCTGCCATGATTGGNTTAAATGGTGAGAAGATGAGTAAATCAAAGGGAAANTTAGTTTTTGTCTCAAAGTTATTAAGTGATCAGGTTGATCCGATGGNGATTAGGTGGGCATTACTTTCTGGGCATTATCAACAAGATCGTCAGTGGAGTAGTGATTTATTAGTAACTGCACAGGATCAGGTTGATCAAGTTCGGTCTGCTCTTGCAAGAAGTGAGGTTGCTAAAACCGATAGATTAATTGCTGATTTAATAGGTGATATTGCCAACAATCTTGATACACCAACTGCGCTAAATCGATTGCTTATTTGGGCTAAGCAATCTGAAAGTGATCCAGTTGTTAATCAAAGTGGTCAAATCTCTCGTGCTATTGATGCATTATTAGGACTTGCGCTATAGCTTTTAGAGTTACTCCACAAGTGATTGCGGTAAACTGAGCAGATGAACTCCCTTCGCAGCGCCCTTAAAACAAGGGTAGTAATCGCCGATGGCGCAATGGGAACAATGCTGCAGGCACAAGATCCCTCCCTGGCAGATTTTCAAAATCATGAAGGTTGTAATGAGATATTAAATGTTACCCGCCCCGATATTGTTAAAGCGGTACACGCTCAGTATTTAGATGCTGGGGTAGATGCAATTGAAACTAATACTTTTGGCGCTAACTTTGCCAACTTAGCAGAGTATGGAATTGAAGATCGAATATATGAATTAGCTTTTGCTGGCGCACAGATTGCCCGGCAGGTAGCTGATCAGTACACAACTGATGAGAAACCCCGTTGGGTTTTAGGCTCACTTGGGCCCGGCACAAAATTACCAACACTTGGCCATACGACATATGAGTTATTAAAACAAGCTTATGAGACCGCCTCCACTGGCTTAATCGAAGGTGGTAGTGATGCATTATTAATAGAGACTACCCAAGATTTGCTGCAGGCAAAGTCGGCGGTTAATGGCGCCAGAGATGCTATTACTAAATCCAAAAAAGATATTGTTTTAATTGCTCAGGTAACAGTTGAAACAACTGGCACGATGTTGATGGGCTCTGAGATTGGCGCCGCCCTTAACGCACTTGAGCCACTAGGAATTGATCTGATCGGTCTTAACTGTGCAACCGGGCCGGCTGAGATGAGTGAGCATCTTCGAGTATTAAGCAAAGGTTCAACAGTTGGTATCTCAGTAATGCCAAATGCTGGTTTGCCAGTTCTGGGAGAAAATGGCGCCCATTATCCACTATCACCAGCAGAGCTTGCTAAGTCTCTTAAGCAGTTTGTGATTGATTACAAAGTTAATTTAGTAGGTGGTTGTTGCGGAACCACGCCAGAGCATATGGGTGAGGTAGTTAAGCAATTACAGGGAACAAAATTAGCTACGCGTGAGGTAGTGCGAGAGATTGGCGCTTCCTCACTTTATCAATTTGCACCATTTCGGCAGCAAAATACCTACCTTTCAATTGGTGAACGCACCAACGCAAATGGTTCACGTGCCTTTAGAGATGCACTTCTTGCTGAGGATTGGCAGGGCTGTGTTGAAATAGCTAGAGATCAAATTCGAGATGGCGCTCATATGTTAGATCTTTCAGTTGATTATGTCGGACGCGATGGTGTGGCAGATATGAAAGAGTTAGCTTTTAGATTTGCAACAACTTCAACATTGCCTATTGTCCTAGATTCCACCGAGCCTGCAGTTCTTGAGGCTGGATTAAAGCAATTAGGTGGTCGAAGCGTTATTAACTCAGTTAATTATGAGGATGGTGATGGTCCCACCTCTAGATTTGCCAGGATTATGCCATTAGTTACCGAGCATGGGGCAGCGGTTATTGCATTAACAATTGATGAGGATGGCCAAGCTAGAGATGAGAAGTGGAAGTTAAAGGTTGCTAGAAGATTAATCAATGATCTAACTAAAAACTGGGGCATGCAGGTTGATGACATAATCATTGATTGTTTAACATTTCCAATTGCAACCGGGCAGGAAGAAACCAGGCGAGATGGCATTGAAACCTTAAATGCAATTAAGGCTTTAAAAAATGAGTTTCCTAATGTGCAAACTACGCTAGGTGTTAGCAATGTTTCCTTTGGTTTAAATCCGGCAGCGCGTATTGTTTTAAACTCAGTCTTTTTAGCAGAGGCGGTTAAGAATGGTCTTGATTCAGCGATTGTTCATCCCTCTAAAATCACCCCGATAAGTCGCATATCTGCTGAGCAGCTAGAGGTAGCACTTGATTTAGTTTATGACCGACGAGTAAGAGATGGGCAAGGGGAGGTAACTTATGATCCGCTAACTAAGTTTTTACAGTTGTTTGAAAATGTTGAGGTGACATCAACTAAGGAGAGCAGGGCTGCTGAGCTTGCTGCGCTGCCACTTGAGGAGCGTTTGCAACGGCGAATTATTGATGGTGAGAAGGTTGGCTTATCAGATGATCTACAGGTGGCACTTGATTCTGGCATGCCAGCGCTTGCAATTATTAATGATCACCTACTTTCTGGTATGAAAACTGTTGGTGAGTTATTTGGTAAGGGACAGATGCAACTTCCCTTTGTTCTGCAATCTGCTGAGGTAATGAAGAGCGCGGTTGCATATCTTGAGCCATTTATTGAGAAAACAGATGATGCAGGTCGGGGAAAGATTCTACTTGCCACCGTAAAAGGTGATGTGCATGATATTGGTAAGAATTTAGTCGATATTATCTTGTCCAATAATGGATACGAGACGGTAAATATTGGAATTAAGCAGACTGTAAATCAAATTATTGATGCAGCAACTGAGAATAATGTTGATGTGATTGGTATGTCTGGATTACTTGTTAAATCAACTGTAATTATGAGGGAGAATTTGCAAGAGTTAGATTCTCGCGGATTGGCCCAAAAATGGCCGGTAGTACTAGGCGGAGCTGCTCTTACTAGATCTTATGTTGAGCAGGATTTAAGTGAGCAATTTCCGGGAACTGTTAGATATGCCAAGGATGCATTTGAGGGCTTAAAACTTATGGATACTTGATGGGAATTAAACGAGGAGTAGCTGGTGCACAGCTTCCACCACTTAAGCCACGCAGAACTGCAAAGACAGAAAAAAGTGGCCCAGATGAGATTGATACCAAGCGAAGTGATGTCGCCGGCAATAATCTAATTCCAACTCCACCATTTTTTGGCTCTCGTGTTGTTAAAGGTGTTGCACTTGCAGATTACGTCCACATGTTAGATGAGCGGGCATTATTTCTTGGCCAATGGGGACTTAAGGGCAAAGATTTTGAAGAGATGGCACTTGAACAGGGACGGCCTCAACTTCGATCACTATTAAATGATGTCCAATCAAATGGTTGGCTTAGTGCTGCAGTTGTCTATGGCTACTTTCCTTGTTACAGCGAAGGCAATGATTTAGTAGTAGTTCACCATGAGGGTGAGGATAAAGGTAAAGAGCGAGTTAGATTTACCTTCCCAAGACAGAGTAGAGATCGCAGATTATGTCTCTCTGATTTCTTCCGTAGTAAAGATAGCGATCAGTTAGATGTGGTGAGTTTTCAATTTGTAACAATGGGTCAATCAATTAGT
>JGI25914J50564_10000872_pt1 | contig 10215 bp, 10 predicted proteins | sample LauGreSuBDMM15SN_2_FD_50564 | JGI IMG/M metagenome (IMG submission 50564) | reverse complement strand
ACGTTGGCCACGCCGCGCACGTTCACATCGACGACCTTGGTGAACTCCCGGTCGCTCTGCATCCACAACGGCCCGAGCGGATTCATCACGGCCGCATTGTTGATCAAAAAATCCGGCGCCGCGTCGTGCTCCAAGACCTTCGCCGCCCACAGCGCCACCTTCGCGTCCAGCGCCACATCGCACACCATGAAATCGTGTGGCGCCCCGTGGTCCATCCGCAGATCAAAAATCTCCGTCCCGCTCCGGCCACACCCGATCACCGAGTGCCCGAGTGCGATGAATTTCTTCGCCAACGCCCGACCCAGCCCACGCGTGACTCCGGTAATGACGATCTTCATGAAACGACAATAAGCGCTGGCAGACCGGCGATTCGACGTTCGGCAGCGGACTCTAGCGCGACTGCAAACTAAACTTGTTTAGTCCGCTCTTGCGGCACGCATCCATCACGAAAGCCAATTTCTTCAACTGCGTCGTTTCGTCGGCCTTGATCAGCACCGGGATGTCTTTGTCCACATTGCGCACCTCGCGCAGCAGGGTGATGAGTTGCTCGTCGCTTACGGTCTGGCCGTTGAACGTCACCACACCCTCCTTGTCGATCGCGACCGTGACCTTGCCCTGGAAATCGTTCTTACCCGCTGTGTCCACCTTCGGCAGCGTCAGGTTGAGCACCGCACCCGAGCGCGCCTGCATCGTCACGTAGGCGAAGAGCACGAGCATCACGAGCACGTCGATCAACGGCACGAGCGGCAATTCCGGGCGCGGCCGCGGCCGCCGTTGCAACAGGCTCATGACTGCTTGGCCGACGGTGGTTCGGCTGCGCCTTGTTTGGCCAGCACCCGCTCAAGCAACACATCCAACTGCGCCGCATGTTTGCTGATCACGCGTTGCAGGTGTCCGCTCCCGATCAACGCCGGCAGCGCGATGCAAAGACCGAGAATCGTCGCCGACAGCGCGTAGCCCACGCTCTCGGTGAACTGCACCGGATCAGGCATCTTCGTCTGCGGGTCCACCACGGAAAACGCCCCGAGCAAACCCGTCACCGTGCCGATCAGCCCGATCAACGGCGCCGCCGCGTAGATCGTATCGAGGTAGCTGACCCCGCGCTCCAGCTTGATCACCTCAAGCCGCGCATAGGCCTTCACCGCCTCGGCATCACCGACATGCCTCGAGGCAAAATTAAGAATCCGGCCCAAAGCCGACCGTTTGTCTCCCGTCGAAGCACGACCTTCGATCACCGACTCTGCCAAATCCTCCGGAATAACCGCCGGGGTGCGCAGGGCAAAGAGGCGTTCCACAATGATAAACGTCGCGATCAGCGAGCAGAGACCCAGCGGGTAGATCAGCAAACCGGCTTCTTTGAATATGCGGACCGCATCAATGGAGGCTAAAAACATAAAGGTGTGTGCGGAAGGAGACGCCGGAGTCCGGCAAAGGTTCAGAAAAAGTGATGAAGTTCAGTTTTTCGTTTCCCGTCAAATCCGGGCTTTCGGCGGAGGCGGGACGGCAAGGGGTAGGGACGCCTCGCCGAGGCGTCCGCGCTCGTCGCAAACCCAAGATCTCCAAAGCGGACGGCTCGGAGATCCGTCCCTACCCGCCCCTCACGCCGCCAGGTAAGGCAACTTGGCCGCCGTTGTTTTCGCGGCCGGCAGGCCGTCGATCAGCTCCCCGATCGCGTCCCAACGTCCGTTGACCAGCGCATCGCGCGCCGATTCCCGGATCGCGCCCTTCACGGTCTGCCCGCCGAAACGCACTTCCTGCTTCGTCGCATCGATCGTGACCTCGAGGGTGGGATCAGCTTCGACCGCCGCCGCAATCTTGGCGATGTCCTCGCGCGTCGCCGTCACGCACGGAATTCCGAGTGTGATGGAGTTACCGAAGAAAATCTCCGCGTAGCCCTCGGCGATCACCGCGCGGAAGCCGTATTTCTGGATCGCCTGCGGCGCGTGTTCGCGGGACGAGCCGCAGCCGAAATTTGCGCCCGAAAGCAAAATCGTCGCGCCCTTGAAACGGGGCTCATTCAACGGGTGCGGCTTGAGGGTGCCGTCGAGCTGCTTGCGCACGTCGTTAAAAAGAAACTCGCCCAGCCCGTCGAAGGTCACGCACTTCATGAAGCGCGCCGGGATGATGCGGTCGGTGTCGATATCGTTGCCGGGCACCGCGACGGCGCGGCCGGTGAAGGAGGTGATTTTTGCGAGAGCCATATAAGTTGGGAGACGAAATTTTTAACCACGAAATCCACGAATCACACGAAATGCAGCAGGATTGGATTTAGTGTATTTCGTGTTTTTCGTGGTTAACGGGCTGGGTGGATGGGTTCAGTTGACGGCGAAGACTTCGCGGGCATCCGCGATGTGACCGGTGACTGCGGCCGCCGCGACCATCACCGGGCTCATCAAGATCGTGCGCCCCGTGGTGGAACCTTGGCGGCCCTTGAAATTGCGGTTGGACGACGACGCACAGAGTTGGTCGCCGATGAGTTTGTCGGGGTTCATCGCGAGACACATCGAACACCCCGCCGCACGCCACTCGAACCCCGCCTCCGCGATAATTTTGTCCAACCCGAGCTTTTCGCATTGGAGCGCGACGATCTGTGAGCCGGGCACCGCGATGGCCTTGATGCCGGGCGCGACCTTGCGGCCTTTCAGGTATTTGGCGACTTCCTGGAAATCCGAGAGCCGGCCGTTGGTGCACGAGCCGAGGAATGCGACGTGGATCGCCGTGCCCTTGATCGGCGCGCCCGGCGGCAGCTTCATGTAGGCCAGCGCCTCGATGATCCCCGCCCGGTCATCGTCCGAGGTGGCCGTCTCGACGCTCGGGATGTTCTCGTTGATCGCGATCCCTTGGCCGGGGTTAATGCCCCAGGTCACGGTCGGTGCGATCGTCGCCGCATCGATCTTCACGACGTCGTCGTAGGTCGCGCCCGGATCGGAGGCGAAAGACTTCCAAGTCTCCACCGCCGCATCCCACGCCGCGCCTTGCGGCGAGTAGGGCCGGCCCTTGAGGTAGGCGAACGTCGTCTCGTCCGGATTTACGTAGCCGGCCCGAGCGCCGCCCTCGATCGACATATTGCACACCGTCATGCGCTCCTCCATCGAGAAGCCGTCGAAGGTCGAGCCCGCGTATTCGTAAGCGTAGCCCGTGCCGCCGTTCACCCCAAGCGTGCGGATGATGTGCAAGATAACATCCTTCGCATACACGCCCGCCCGCAACTTCCCGTTGACCTCGATGCGGCGCACCTTGAGCGCACTGAGGGCCATCGTCTGCGTCGCCAGCACATCCCGCACCTGGCTGGTGCCGATGCCAAACGCGATCGCGCCGAATGCGCCGTGCGTGCTCGTGTGCGAATCGCCGCAAGCGATCGTCGTGCCCGGCTGGGTGATGCCCTGCTCCGGCCCCACGATGTGGACGATGCCTTGCTTGCCGCTCGCCCGGTCGAAAAACGTGATCCCAAACTGCGCGCAGTTTTTCCGCAGCTCGTCCATCATGGCCTGCGCCAACGGGTCGGAGTAAGGCTCAACCAACTGATCGGTCGGCACGATGTGGTCGACCGTGGCAAACGTGCGGTGCGGAAACGCCACCGGCAGCCCGAGATCGCGCAACATCCCGAACGCCTGCGGGCTCGTCACCTCGTGGATCAGGTGCGTGCCGATGAGAAGCTGCGTCTGACCGTTGGCCAGTTGGCGGACGGTGTGAGCGTCCCAAACTTTTTGAAAAAGAGATTTAGGCATAGAAAAAAGGAGGGGAGATGGACGGGGACGATGTTTCGGTTGCTTCGGCTTCCGAGCTTCGAGTCTTCGAATATCCCCGAGGTTCTGACACCTCCGGAACTCGAAACCCCGAACCCGACTTGATCCCCAATATAGCGCAGAGTTGCTATGCCGAGAAATACTAATTTAGCCTCCAGTGATGCCTAAAAAGCATCAGTCATTCATCGTCTCTCTCGGCTTCAAACTGCTAACTCAACCGGGACTCCGGTCCGCCAAAACCCACCTCGCCCCCCATTTCGTGTTTTTTTGTTAACCCTCCTAACTCCCGCCCCGGCCTCTTCACCCAAGCCCATCTCCCCTCTCGATTCGCGCCCAGTCGCATCCATTCGCGGGCAACCTCTTTTCCGAATGATCCCTTGGCACGATCCAAAAACTCTCCCCCTCTTAAGTCCCACTCCCCTCACCGATCCCTTTTCGTGTGTTTCGTGTCTTTCGTGGTAACCTTCCGGGGGCCCTCCTCTTCCTCCTCCCGCTCCCCCCCATGCCCCGCGATTACCAATACCCCTTCGAACTCCGCCACCTCGTCTATTTCCGCGAGCTGGCCCGCCAGCTGCACTTTCGAAAAGCCGCCGAGACCCTCGCCGTCGCCCAGCCCGCTCTGAGCCGTGCCCTCGCGCAACTTGAGGCCGCGCTCGGCACCGATCTCCTCAACCGCACGCGCCGCGGCGCCGAGCTCACCCCCGCCGGCCGTCTCCTCCTCGATCGCATCGAACCCCTCCTGCGCGGCCTCGCCGCCCTGCCCTCCGACCTAAAGGCACTCGTCGACGGCGAGGTCGGCCATGTGCGCGTTGCCTTTACCGGCTTGGCCATGGCCACGGTCCTGCCGCCGATCATCCGCGAATTTCACCGCCGCCACCCCGGCATCCGGCTCGAGCTCAACGAATCTCCCACCTCGGCCCAACTCACCGCGTTACAATCCGGTGATCTCGCCTGCGGCTTTTTTCACCCCGACGCGCCCACCCCCGGCCTGCGCACGCACGTCCTGCTGCAGGAGAAAAACGGCGTGCTGCTCCCGGCCGACCACCCCCTCGCGCGCCGCCGCGAACTCCGCCTGATCGACCTCGCGACGACCCCGTTCGTCCTGTTCCCCCGCACGCACAATCCCGGCTTTTACGACCGCGTGCTCGCGGCGTTTGCGGCCTCCGGCGTGACCCCGCGGATCGCCGAGGAAGTCTGGCCCCGCGCCAACGGCGTCGGCCTAGTCCGCGCAGGCGTGGGCGCGACCTTCATGTGCCCGAGCGAAGCCAAGCACCTGCCGGCGGAAGTTCTCTTCCGCCCGCTCACCGGCCCCGCCCCTGAAAGCCGCTTGGTGGTCGGCTGGCGCACCAATCCCGCCCCCGATCCTGCCCTCGCCGCGTTCATCGCCGTCGCCGCGCCGTCATGATCCGCCTGTCCCGCCGGGTGACGGCTCCGGCGAGGCGCGCAATTGCGCGTGCCGGCGTCGCCCCGCGAGTTCGCACGAAAGCCGCTTTGCCCGCGAACCAAACCCCACGCCTTCGAGGCTCAATCCCGCGCCCGAAAAATCTCCGCCCACAGCCCTTGCACCGGTGCCACCGGCTAAAATGGTGCGCCCCGATTTTAGCAAAGCGCGCGCCCACCCGGCCTCGACCGAGGGTAACTGATCAAAATTGGCGGTTTCATTTACCTCATCGTTTTCGCTCGTCGCTCGACGGCACGGCCCGCTCAGCGCCCGGCAAATCATGCCCCGCTCAACTTCCGGCCGCGCCCGCTTTTAACCGCTTGAGCAAACTTTCGCTTCACTTCCCGCGGACTGCTGTGCAAATCTGACCTTTCCTCTCGTTGCTATGACCAAAATCCTCCTCACAACCACTTCGTTCCAAGACACTCCGGGCGAACACCACAAACTTCTCGCCGACACCGGTTGGGAAATCATTCGCGCCCGCGGCCCGCTCAACGAGGCCGATACGCTCGCCATCGTGGGCGACGTCGACGGTTACATCTGCGGCGACGATCTCATCACCCGTAAGGTCCTGGAAAAAGCCCTCCCGAAACTCAAAGTCATCAGCAAATACGGCATCGGCGTCGACAAGATCGATGTGAAGTCCTGCACCGAGTTCGGCCTCCCGCTCCTCTTCACCCCTGGCGTCAACCACACCACCGTCGCCGAGCACACGTTCCTCCTTCTGCTCGCCCTCGAGAAGAATCTGCTCTTCCACACCGACTCCACCCGGGCCAATGGTTGGAAACGCAAGACTGGCCACGAGCTGCTCGAAAAAACCATCGGCATCGTCGGTCTCGGCCGCATCGGCAAGGAAGTCGCCATCCGCGCCCGCGCCTTTGGGATGAACGTGATCGCCTTCGATGTTTACTGGGACGAGAAATTCGCCGCCGCCCATAACGTCAAACGCGCCGCCACGCTCGACGAAATTTACGCCGCCTCCGACTACATTTCGCTCCACACCAACCTCACCCCCGAGACCCGCGACCTGATCAGCGCGAAGTCTTTCCCTAAAATGAAAAAGGGCGTGCTTATTTTGAACTGCGCCCGCGGCGAGATCGTCCACACGGCCGACATGGTCGAAGCCCTCAAGTGCGGCCAAGTCGGCGGCTACGGCACCGACGTCCTCGACGAAGAGCCACCGACGCCCGACCACCCGTTGCTCAAGTTGCCCAACGTCGTCGTCACCCCGCACGTCGGCTCGCGCACTTACGAGAGCGTTGTCCGCCAAGCCACCGCCGCCGTGAAAAACCTCATCCTCGCGATGCACGGCGAAAAACCCCTCGCCCAGATCAACCCCGAAGTACCCGTCAAGAAGGTGGTCTGATTTCCGCAATCTTTCTCTTTCTTCTTTCTCTTAATCTTCCTCTCCTGTCTCCCCGTTCCCCGGAAAAGACGGAGGAAAATTTAAAAAAAGGGATTCATCGCGCGCAAGCGCGCTCCTACCTCTCTCTTTCAACTCTCAACTCACTCCCATGCCCGAACTTTTTCACGTCGTCCCCGAGACCCAGCACAACGCCCTCGTCCAAGCCGCTTACCAGCACCGTGGCTTCCACGCCGACGAGTCCGCCGAAGGCGCGCGTTTCTGCGCCGAGGCTTCCCGCCANGGCATCCGCACCCACAACGCCCTCAAGGCTCTCCACCTGGACCACGTCTTCGGCTCCGGCTCAAAGGGCTGCGTCCCCGGCGCCCAGATCGAGGAAAAAGCGTCCCGCTTCCCCGCCGCCAAGATCTGGAACGCCAATAAAAAACTCGGCCAGTCCACCGCCTTCCGTGCCATGGACGAGGCCATCCGTCTCGCCGACCACTACGGCGTCGGCACCGTCTCCGTCGACAACGCCTTCCATTACCTTTGGGGCGGCGGCTACGTGATGGACGCCGCGAAGAAGGGTTACATCGCCTACACCAACTGCACCGCCGCGCTCGCGGAGGTTGTCCCGTTCGGCGGCAAGTTCGCCACCCTCGGCACCAATCCGCACTCGTGGGGCTTCCCCACCACCGACGCCATCGGCTATCCCATCGTCATCGACTGGGCCACGTCCGTCGTCGCCATGGGCCGCGTCCAACAACTCAAACGCGAGGGCAAACCGCTCCCGCCGCTCGCCGCCGTGGACAAAGACGGCAATCCCACCACCGACGCCAATCTCGCCGTCTCGCTTCTCCCGTTCGGAGCGCACAAGGGCTACGGCCTTTCGCTGATCAACGAGATCGTCGGCGGCTTCATCGGCGGTTCGCTCCCGACTCTCCGCAACCGCTGGTCCGAGGCCGAGGGCGACAAGGGCACGTGCTGCTTCTTCTTCCAAGTGATCCACCCCGACGCGATCAGTGGCGGCGCCTTCGCGAAGGGCCGCAACCAATCGGACAACGTGAAGGCTGTCATCGCCGATGTCCTCGGGCACGGTAACGAGAAATGCATGTTACCCGGCCAACTCGAAGCCACTTGGGCGAAGCACGTCGCCGCCGCCGGCGGCCTGCTCTTCAGCACCGCCGAGGTCGCCGCGTTCAACGAAATCGCCGCCGAGGCGAAACAACCTACCTGGGACGCCGCGTCCTACAAGACGGTCACGATCTAAACCATTTTGCCCACGGAACCCACGGAATACACAGAAACCAATCTTCAGTTTTCTCCCGTGTATTCCGTGTGTTTCGTGGGCAGTTCTCCGGCTTTCGTGTATTTCGTGTGTTTCGTGGTTAACCCATCCTCTTTTTTCTCAATCTCCCTCCCATTATGAGCCTCAAAATCAAACCCGCCGCTTCCTGCGCCTTTGACCAAATCTCCCTCGGCGAAGTCATGCTTCGTCTCGATCCCGGCGAGGGCCGCATCCGCACCGCCCGGAACTTCCAAGTCTGGGAAGGCGGCGGCGAATACAACACCTCCCGCGGCCTCCGCAAATGCTTCGGGCTGAAAACCGCCGTCGTCACCGCGTTCGTCGACAACGAGGTCGGCCACCTCGTCGAAGACTTCATCATGCAGGGCGGCGTCGACACGCAGTTCATCAAGTGGCGCGAAGACGACGGCATCGGCCGCACCGTTCGCAACGGCCTCAATTTCACGGAGCGCGGCTTCGGCATCCGTGGCGCCGTCGGCAATCCCGACCGCGGCAACACCGCCGCCTCCCAGATCAAGCCCGGCGACATCGATTGGGATCACATCTTCGGCAAACTCGGCGTGCGCTGGTTCCACACCGGCGGCATTTACGCCGCGCTCTCCGCGTCCACCGCCGAAGTCACCGTCGAGGCGGTGAAGGCCGCCAACAAATACGGCACGATCGTCAGCTACGATTTGAACTACCGTCCCTCGCTCTGGAAGACCATCGGCGGCCTCAAAAAGGCCCAAGAGGTCAACCGCGAGATCGCCAAATACGTCGATGTCATGATCGGCAACGAAGAGGACTTCACCGCCTCGCTCGGTTTTGCCGTCGCGGGCCAGGAAACCCTAGGCCACATCGAGACCAATGCCTTCAAGGCCATGATCGAGACCGCCGTGAAGGAGTTCCCAAACTTCAAGGTCGCCGCCACCACGCTGCGCCACGTCATCACCGCCACGAAGAACGACTGGTCCGCCATCCTCTGGCACGCCGGCAAATTCCACGAGAGCAAGCCGTATCCTGGCCTCGAGATCCTCGACCGCGTCGGCGGCGGTGACTCGTTTGCCTCCGGGGTGCAGTTCGGTTTCCTCGAGTTCAACGACGCCCAGAAAGCCGTTGAGTATGGCGCCGCCCACGGTGCCCTCGCGTCAACGACCCCCGGCGACACGTCGATGGCCACTCGCAAGGAAGTGGAAAAAGCCATCGCCGGCGGCGGCGCCCGCGTGGTCCGCTAAAGCCGGTCCGCCAAGGTGGAGCCCAGTTTCCCCCATCGGGCTTCCTTCCTCTCTCTCAGCCCGGGCCCGAAACGCCCGGGCTTTTTTGCGCGCCGCTCTCCCCTCTAAAAATCTTTCTCTTTCCTCTTTCTCTTACTCTTTCTCCCACCCACTCAGTTCTCCCGCCCCTCCGCCCAATCGCGTCTTATCGCATCGTTCTCGGGCCCCCTTCTCCGGTCCCTTTCCGTGTGTTCCGTGTGTTCCGCGGGCCACCCTCTGAAAATCTTTCTCTTTCCTCTTTCTCTTACTCTTCTCCCCTTCTTTATTCTCCCATCCCCATGCGCCTCACCCCGCTCCTCGCCCTGCTCGCCCTCACCTTCGCCGGCTGCGCTACCGCGCCTCCTGTGCCCACGCCTCCGGTCAACCCGTCGCCCACCGCTACCTCCACCGCCGCCCCCTCCCGCTTCGCGCTGCCCGCCACCGATGACGGCCTTCCCGGCGCCGGCCCGATTCGCCGCTATCCGTGGTTCCAAAAACTCTGGACCGATCGTCGCACCACGTGGGCCGACCAGATCGCGCAGGACCAGCGCGCCGTCGTCTTCCTCGGCGACTCCATCACGCAGGGCTGGAAGGAGTCTCTCGCGACTTCCTTCCCCGGCGTCAAAGTCGCCAACCGCGGCATCAGCGGCGACACCACCCGCGGCGTCCTCCTTCGTCTCCGCGAAGACGTGCTCTCGCTCAACCCGTCCGCCGTCGTCCTCCTCATCGGCACCAACGACCTCGAGGAAAACGCCACGCCGTGGACCGTCGCCGCCAATCTCCGCCTCATCCTCGCGGCGCTCNNCGCCCACGACCCCGCTCTCCCCGTCGTGCTCTGCGCCGTCATGCCCAGCTCCGCCACCAANNAGCGTCCCGCCTTCCTCATCCGCCGCGTCAATCAGCTCCTCCTCGAAGCCACGCTCGACCAACCGCAGGTCACCTTCCTCGACACTTGGAAACTGTTCGCCGACGCGCAAAACGACGCCTTGCCCGCCGAGTTTCCTGATCTGCTACACCCTAACACCNCCGGCTACACGAAATTCGCCGCCGCCCTCCGCCCCGTCTTCGCCACCCTCGGTTTCACCGAACGCGAGCCTGATACCTTCACGCCCGAGCCCGGCTTCGTGAGTCTCTTCAACGGCCGCGAT
>JGI25914J50564_10000869_pt1 | contig 10242 bp, 8 predicted proteins | sample LauGreSuBDMM15SN_2_FD_50564 | JGI IMG/M metagenome (IMG submission 50564) | reverse complement strand
AACGAGATACTTGGATCGTCGATGCCTTCTTTGAACCAAGTTTTTGCCAATGGCGACCAATATTGTTTTATTTTATCTTTGTCAAATGAGATTTCAGCTGCTCCGTTCAAAATCATATAGCTGCTTTTTGAAGGATGAGAATAGAAAAGTTGCACTTTGCTATCTTTCGCGATTTCTTCGTTTTTCGTGCTGTCTTTAGCGCTAAAAAACCACAAATTTCCATATGCGTCTACGTCTTGCGTACTCATCGGCCTTGTAGTCAAACCATCGTTATCTCTGAGGTTGGTGCAAAACAAACAAATGTCAATTGCCTTCACTAATGCTTTGATTTTGTCTATTGCAGCTTGATTTTTTAAATCGGTATTTTCCATGATTTTGTAGTTTTTAATTCAACGTAAAATTGTAGCATTTTGGGTCCAATTACATTACAAAATCTGGTTTAAAAGTTTTATAATTTCACTATTTATAAGGTTAGCGTGTTACCTATATTTATGTTTGATTCCATTTGTAGAGATAAACAAATAAAAAAGCCACAATCAAATCTTAACGATTCAATTGTGGCTTCTAAATATTAAGAAATCTTTACTTCACTAAAGTCATTTCGTCAACAATATGTTTGGCTCCAGAGAAATTTTCAATTACCCATAGCACATAACGAATATCTACGTTAATGGTTCTTTGCAATTTTGGGTCAAAAATCACATCACCCGCCATCGCTTCGATGTTGCCGTCAAAGGCCAATCCGATTAATTCTCCTTTTCCGTTCAAAACTGGCGAACCAGAATTTCCTCCAGTAATGTCGTTATCTGTCAAGAAATTTACGTGAAGCGAACCGTCTTTATCTGCAAAACGACCAAAATCTTTGCTTTTGTTCATCTCTAAAACACGCACTGGCAAATCAAATTCTTCATCGCCTTTTTTGTATTTTTTCACTTGACCATCAAGGGTAGTATAATTGTTGATTTTAGCTTCATTCCTCTTGTCTGCTGGCAAAGCACGTACTTTTCCGTAAGTCAACCTCAACGTTGAATTGGCATCTGGATATTTGATATTCCCAATTTTTGACTCTCTCAATCCTTCTACTAAAAGTCTAAATGATGCACCATAATCGTTTTGTGCTTTTGCAATTTCGTCTGATTTTGCACTAAAATGTGTCAACAAATCGTTAGAAAGCAAGTATAAAATATCTGCTTTTAAAGCTTCATTTGATGGATTGTCTAAAAATGCTTTGATATTTTCTTTCTTGGTAAATATACTTTTCTCGAAAGCTTCACTTATATATTCTTTGAAATCATTGTTGTTTTCAAGTGCGATTCTTTGTGCCATTGGAGCAATCTTATAACCTTTGGACTTTGTTACATACAAGCTCAATTGTGCTGCCATCAAATCTTTTTCGGCAGGCAAATAAAGTTCTTTGAACATCTCATCTGTACTTTCTGTAATCGAAGCTGCCAATTCTTTGCGCTTTTCAGCATCTGCCTTCACATAACTTTCCAGTTGTTTTCCAACGCTTCTCGAAATTGTACCGAAAGCGGTTGTTCTGAATAATTGTTGTAGGTAATTATCGTGTCTAGACTTTTCATTTGTCAAACCATAATATTGATTAATATTTGAAATAACATTACCATATTTTTCTTTGTTCGCAGGAAGATTTGCCCATTCATTGAATTTAGCTTCTTGTTCCCCTTTAGATTTTGCAGTGCCAAATTTCGACAGCGCATCAATCATTCCTTGGCGATTTTTCCAGTAATTGGCTGTACTAGCGAATTTAGAAGCATAAACCAAACGCAAAGCAGGACTTTGGTCCATGTATTTTTTCATGTTGTCCATTCCAGTTTTTGCACCTTCCACCCAAGCAGGATAAGCAAATTTTACGTTTTGCTCTATTCCACCTGCTGGCATCCAACGGTTTGTTCGCCCAGGATATCCTAAAATCATAGCAAAATCATTTTCTTTAACTCCTTTTAAATTTACTGGCAAATAGTGTTTCGGACTCAAAGGCACATTCTCTTTAGAATATTCTGCAGGATTTCCGTCTTTGTCTGCATAAACTCTAAACATAGAAAAATCCGCAGTATGTCTTGGCCATTCCCAATTGTCTGTGTCGCCACCAAATTTTCCTAAACTTTCTGGCGGAACGCCAACCAAACGAACATCTTTGTAATCTTGGTAAACAAAATAGTAATACTCATTTCCTTGAAAAAATGATCTCACGGAAACTGTATATTTTCCATCTTCGTTGTTTTCTTTTTCGATTAAAGCAATTTCTTGATTAACGGCTTTTTCTCTTTCTAACTCGGTCATTTTATCATTTAATTTTGATAAAATTCTTTTCGAAACATCATCCATTCTAACGAAAAAACGAACATAAAGACTTGATGGTTTTTTTTCTTCATTTCTATTTTCTGCCCAGTACCCATCTTTTAATAAGTTTTTCTCTGGTGTAGAAAGTTCAGCAACTGCATCATAACCACAATGGTGATTGGTTAAAACCAAACCATCTTTAGAAATTAATTCGGCGGTACAACCTCCGTTNAATTGAACAATTGCATCTTTCAAACTGTGGTGATTGATGCTGTAAATTTCTTCTGCAGTAAGTTTTAAACCCATTTTTTGCATGTCGCGGTGGTTCAGTCTTTCTAAAAACATCAAAAACCACATTCCTTCATCAGCTTTTAGCGAATAAGGAATCAGGGTTAAAACAGCGATAAATCCTAAAATTATTTTTTTCATATCTGTAAAATTAAAGTGTTGGGAATATATAGTTTTTGGTAAAAAATTAAAATTTGAACTACTAAATCGTTGTAGCTTTTTACAACAAAATGGATTTCTTCTGAAAAAATTTCTCAGAAAAAAGCCGTTTTACCTAATGACAATTCTTGTCTAAATGTTTTTTTGTTCCTGTTGTGGTTCCGTTACAATCTTTAATTTCATTGTAATCAGAAGGAATGTCTCCGTTTCCGTTTATTCTGATTTCATTTTTTGTAATGTAAAAGTCACCGTCATCATCAATATCTAGAAAATTCGGAACGGTATCGCCGTCGGTATCATCATTAAAAAAATCGCCATCGCTGTCAACGTCTTCATTTTTTGTAAAAATACCGTCACCATCATGGTCGCGTTTGCGAATGGTGTACAATCGAATCCTAAAAACTAACGGGGTATAAGCCGGTATTAATGCAGAAACAGAAGCGTTGTAATAACCCAAACCAGATGGAATAAATACCACTCCACTTCCCATATTATTGTAATTTACAGCGCCAGTATCCGGATTTACAGTCACCGATTCAGCCGTTTTTATTAAAGGTAAAAATTGTCTGTAACCAGAGATTACATTAATTTCTCCCGAGGCAAGTGCAGGAAAAGTTGACCAAAATGGATTATTACTGCTATCAAAAACCTGATTTTTTAAATTCCAACCTTTATAAGTTGTAAAAGTAGAATCTAAAGTCATTGGAGATTGTCCGCCACCTTCATTCAAAATCAAATAATACAGCTTGTAATCAACATCGTCTTTAATCCTTCCGTCTACTAAACTCGAACTTCTGCCGTCGTTTTTAATCATTTTAAATCTCAATGGCACTTCAGTGTTGTCCCAAATAGAAACTAAATTGTCCGGATTATATTTAGGAATTTTTGTGAATTCAACATCTGGCAATCCATCAACAACAACTTTTTTAAGAGAATGTGTTTTCAAATACTTTTCAATTGAGTCATTATCAGACTTGTATTGGTCTGCATAAGGTCTCGGAGGTGGAATACTTATACTACTATCGGAAGGGTTGCATGAAAATAATGCAATTGAACTGATAAATAAAATAAAATATAAACTAAATTTGTTCATTATTGTGAGATTTTTTCGGTTCGCAAGATACAATATTGATTTATTTTTAGACAAAAATTAACTATCATTTTAGAAAAGTTATGCGAATTGACAAATATTTGTGGTGTGTACGATATTACAAAACGAGGAATATGGTTACTGAAGCTTGCAAAAAAAACCATATTACCGTAAACGGCATTGTTGCAAAGCCATCGAAAGAGGTATTTCCAACAGATAAAATTACGTTTCGTAAAGACCAAATTACGCAAATTATTACCGTTTTAGATGTTCCAGATAATCGCGTTGGTGCCAAATTGGTTGATATTTATCGAAAAGACGAAACACCACCAGAAGTGTTTCAGCATTTAGAATTATTGAAACTGTCAAAAGAACATTATCGTAAAACAGGTGATGGACGACCAACCAAAAAAGACAGGCGAGATTTAGAAGAATTTGGAACAGATTTTAAAATAGAAGATTAAACACAAATCAATTATGAGTCAGAATATAATTTTAAAACAGATCGAAATTGAACATATTATAAAGAGGATTGCATTTCAGATTTATGAAACTTTTGTAGATGAACAATCTATTGTTATTGCTGGAATTTCAGCAAATGGCTTTGTTTTTGCAAAAAAAATTGCGGAATCATTAACTTCTATTTCAGCAATCCAAGTTGAATTATGTGAAGTTTTTATTGATAAAATTAATCCAACACTTCCTGTAACAACTTCAATTGATAAAAAAGAATACCAAAACAAAGGATTGGTTTTGGTGGATGATGTTTTAAATTCTGGTACGACACTTGTTTATGGTGTTAGGCATTTTTTGGATGTTCCATTGAAGAAGTTTAAAACCGCAGTTTTAATAGACCGAAACCACAAAAAATATCCTGTAAAAGCAGATTTCAAAGGGATTTCACTTTCAACTTCCTTACTTGAACATGTAAATGTAGTTTTTGAAAACAACAACGACCACGCGTTTTTAAGCTAAAATAGAAGATATTTCTTCAACAATTTGGCTTATACTTTTGCTATCAACAACGATTACATTGGGTGCCTGATGATAATAAAAACTTCTTTCAAAAAGGTGTTTTGCGATAAATTCTTTAATTTCGATAGTGCTTAAATTTGAAATTAGCGGTCTGGCTTCTTTGTCCAAAATTAATCTTGTGGATAATGTTTCGATTGATGCTTTGAGATAAATAGCAACTACTCCTTCTTTTTTCAATAGCAAATGGTTGTCAAAATAGCAAGGCGTTCCACCTCCTAAGCTTAAAATAAAATCTTCATCGGCATTCATCAACTCGGTGAAAAATTTGTTTTCTAACTTCCTAAAATAAAGTTCGCCTTTGTTTTTAAAGACTGATTCTATTGATAAATTTTCATTTAATTCGACAATTTCATCCAAATCTAGGCATTTAACATCCAGTTTTTCGGACAATTTTCTAGCAATAACGGACTTGCCACTGCCCATATAACCCAATAAAACTATTTTTAAAGACATATTAAAACCTTACTAACAAAGAAGTTAAGTGCAATTGATAAAAAAAGGTAAATTTATAATAAAATACCTTTGAAAAATAAATAATAACGCCTTATATTTGCACCCGCGTTCAAGAAAAGAAAATAGACTCGATAGCTCAGTCGGTAGAGCACATCACTTTTAATGATGGGGTCCTGGGTTCGAGCCCCAGTCGGGTCACAAAATGACCTTTGTCGAAAGCATTTTTTTTGAAAGCGAGACTCGATAGCTCAGTCGGTAGAGCACATCACTTTTAATGATGGGGTCCTGGGTTCGAGCCCCAGTCGGGTCACAAAAGTCGTTCGCTAAGGTGAATGGCTTTTTTAGTTTTAAGGCCACGTGGAGAAACGGTAGACTTGCCAGCTTGAGGGGCTGGTGCTCGTAAGGGCGTGTGGGTTCAAATCCCACCGTGGTCACGAAAAAAAAATCGTAATTGACATTGTTATGTCGATTACGATTTTTTTATTTTAAGTAAAATTAGTGATTTATTTAGTAATGACTTTATCAAAAATTAGCTGCTTTTTATGCTCCGTCCTTCTTTCATTGTATTTGGATATGCATATTTGTATTTCCTAACTATCAAAAACAGAACTACTGTTCAACAATAATCCTATGTTTTTTGTTTTTTCTTTCTTGCTGCAGGAAACAAAACATTATTCAAAATCAAGCGATATCCCGGTGAATTGGGATGTAAATCTAATACGGTAGCAGGGTCACCCACTTGATGGCGGTAATCTTCTGGATCGTGACCACCATAAAAGGTAAACATTCCTTTTCCTTTTTCACCATGAATGTACCTCGCTTCGTTGTTCAATTGACATTCGCCCATTACCAAAACACTTGATTTTACAATATCTCTTGTAAAAGCCGTGGTTTGTCCCATAAAACCTTTGACCAATTGGGTGTGATTTTGACACAACATACTCGGAATTGGGTCCCACTTTGCAGAAAATTCTAACAGTGTGAAATAATCTTTTTCCATTGGTAAACTGGCTCTTTTGTTGGTCATATCGATATCAGAAAATTCGTAAACGCCTGGATTTCGTTCTAAAATATAGTCTTTGAATGCAAAAGTTTTAGAAAAATCTATTTTTGATTGGTAATTGCCATCGCTGTCGTCTCCATCAAACATTGGCTCACAAATATCCACTCCATCTGCAGAAAGCGCAATATCAAAACTGTCTGTCGCAGAACACATGGCAAACATAAATCCTCCACCGATTACAAAATCCCTGATTTTTTTTGCTACTGCTAATTTTTCTACTGCAACTTTATTGTAACCTAATTTTTTCGCTAAGATTTCTGCATCACGTTTCTGTTCGATGTACCACGGTGTATTTTTAAATTGGTTGTAAAATTTACCATATTGCCCTGAAAAATCTTCGTGATGAAGGTGCAACCAATCATACAAAATCAATTGATCCGTCAAAACTTCTTCGTCATAAATAGGTGTAAAAGGAATTTCAGCATAAGTCAAAACCAAAGTTACCGCATCGTCCCAAGGGTGTTTTCCTGGTGGAGTATATACAGCAATTTTAGGCGCTTTTTCTAGTGCCACCGCCTCCATGTTCTGAGATGGACTAGCGATTTCTGCTAAAATCACATTCATTTCTGCATCGGCAAAAACTTCAAAATTAACGCCACGAATCTGACATTCTTTACGAATTTCTGGCGCATCGGGCATTAAGAATGAACCTCCACGGTAGTTGAGCAACCAACTGACTTTGTATGATTTGTCAATTGCCCAGTAAGTTATTCCATAAGCTTTAAGGTGATTTTGCTGAGTGGTTTCATCCATTGGCAACAAAATAAAATTGGCTTTTCCGACGAATGAAATTAAAAAGAAAAGCAGCAGAATGGTATATTTTAATCTCGATTGTATCATTTTCAACTTTGTAATTAACAAAACGAAGTTAATCTTTTTAATGCTTACAATGCAATACAATTTTTTATTAATTTAAAATTAGGGTTGGAAGATGGAAGTTGGATGTTGGGTGTTTGATAATATACAAGTAGGTTTTTATACTCAATTTTAAACAATTTTAATAAAAATGACAGTTAGATGATCATTCGATATGGTCAGTAAAGGTTTTCTTTCGATTAGATTTAAAAAACACAAGGTTAGAAAATGCTATCTGTTCGTTAGCAATATATTTCTCGTAGTTAGATGTTAATTTCTGGCAGTTAGATGTTAATTTCTGATGGTTAGATGTTAATTTCTGATGGTTAGATGTTAATTTCTGATGGTTAGACCATCATTTCTCTATTAGTTTTGATCTTCTAACCACTACTTTTGATTATCTAATGACAATTTGACAGTGTTTTAGGTTCAAAGTGCGGGTTTTTAAATCTTTTATCGCTTCTACAAAGATTTTTTTTTAAAATTTTATCACTCACAAATTTAATTATTAAGATAAAGTAACAATTTTAGCTTTGCATCGTCCTACCTGCAACTTAATCATCAATCTATTGGAAACTATTTTATCCATCAAAAATCTAAACAAACGTTACGGCTATCTTCAGGCGGTAAAAAACGTTTCATTAGAAATTCAAAAAGGCAATGTTTACGGCATTCTTGGTCCAAACGGAAGTGGAAAATCAACCACATTAGGTATTGTTTTAAATGTTGTCAATAAAACTTCGGGCGAATACAGTTGGTTTGGCGGAACAATGCAAACCCATGAAGCATTGAAAAAAGTGGGTGCCATCATCGAAAGACCCAACTTTTATCCTTACATGACGGCGAGAGAAAACCTCGAATTGGTTTGTAAAATCAAAGGGATTAATTACGTTAAAGTGGCTGAAAAGCTTGAATTAGTTGGTCTTGTGGACAGANAAAATTCAAAATTCAGCACTTTTTCTTTAGGAATGAAACAACGTTTGGCGATTGCCTCTGCCCTCTTGAATGATCCAGAAATTTTAATTCTTGACGAACCAACCAATGGTTTAGATCCGCAAGGTATTCATCAAATTAGGGATATTATTCGTTTGATTGCTTCACAAGGCACCACGATTTTGTTGGCTTCGCATCTTTTGGACGAAGTAGAAAAAGTTTGTTCGCATGTTTTGGTTTTGCGAAAAGGTGAAATTTTATATTCTGGTTTGGTGCACGGCATGAGCAACAGCAATGCTTTTTTTGAATTGAAATGTGATGACAATCAAAAATTAATGGCCGCCTTACAACTTCATCCTGAGATCGAAAAAGCAGCTATTTTGGAAGATAAAGTGCTTTTTTACTTAAAAAATGATATTGAAGCAGCCGATTTGAACCGTATCTTTTTGAAAAAAATATAGTTTTGAATCATTTAGTAAAAAGAAAACACAGCTTAGAAGAACAGTTTTTATCGTTAACAGGAAAATAGATTCTTAATTTCATTTTCAATAAAAAAAATCAATCATGAAAAGATTACTCGCAATAGAATTACAAAAAATCTGGAAAAATAAAGCCAGTCGAATTTTGACCTTGACTTATTTTATATTATTGACTTTTATAGCTTTAATTGCTTCGATAAAATTTGATTTAGGACCATTTCACATAGATCCAGCAGAAAATGGGATTTTCAATTTTCCATACATTTGGCATTTTAATACTTACATTGCCGCCTATTTAAAATTCTTTTTGGCCATTGTAATTGTTTCGATGATGGCCAACGAATACAGTTATGGAACGCTCAAACAAAATTTAATAGATGGGATGAGCAAAAGAGAATTCATTCTGTCTAAGTTTTTAACCGTTGTTTTGTTTGCTACAGTTTCTACCGTTTTTGTTTTTATTATGAGCTTGATACTTGGTTTTAGTTTTTCGTCTTATACAGAAATTGGAATCGTCTTTTCTGATTTAGAATACCTTTTGGCTTTTTTCGTAAAATTACTTGGCTTTTTCTCATTTTGCTTATTTTTAGGAATTTTAGTAAAACGTTCTGCATTTGCGCTTGGATTTTTATTGGTTTGGTTTATTGCAGAAAAAATCAGTTACTTAACTTTAAAGTTTGATATTTTTAATAAAAGTGAAAAAGTTGATACTTTATTTTCGTTTTTCCCTTTAGAATCGATGTCCAATTTGATTGTTGAGCCATTTTCAAGACTTAACGTTATAAAATCAATTGGTAAGCAAGTAGGTGTTGCTGGATTTAAAGATTATTCTGTTCATTTTACAGGAATTTTAATCGTTTTAGCATGGACTGTTATATTTATGTTAATGTCTTATAAATTATTGAAAAAACGAGATTTATAGTATCTTTGCGGATAATATGAATTGGAACAAAATTGTTTTTATTTGCTTTTTTTGTGTTGGATTTTCTCCTTCAATAACCGCACAATTTATTACCGTTAACGACCAATATACTGCCCAAGACTTAGTTGAAAATGTTTTAGTAAATAGTCCTTGTGCTACGGTTGAAAATTTTTCAATTGTTGGAGATCCATTTAGTGGCACACAAAACAGTTATGGCTTTTTTGATGCAACAGGAACAAGCTTTCCTTTCCAAAATGGGATTGTATTATCAACTGCCAGAGCCACCCGTTCGCCTGGACCCAACAATAATCTAATTGATGAAGGAGCTATAAACTGGACCGGCGATAGCGATTTAGAACAAGCTTTAGGAATTTCAAGTACTTTTAATGCTACTATTTTAGAATTCAATTTTACACCTCTTACAGATTTGGTAAGTTTTGACTATTTATTCGCTTCAGAAGAATACCAAGGCGCCGCGCCTTGCAAATATTCTGATGGTTTTGCGTTTTTACTAAAAAAAGCCAATTCCCAAGATGCTTATACTAATTTAGCTGTTTTACCAAATACCAATTTAGCCGTTTCTCTTTTTACGGTTCGCCCACAAATCGGAAATGGTTCAGCGCCAAACGGTTGTTCGGCAGAGAATCCGGAATATTTTGCG
>JGI25914J50564_10000864_pt1 | contig 10256 bp, 6 predicted proteins | sample LauGreSuBDMM15SN_2_FD_50564 | JGI IMG/M metagenome (IMG submission 50564) | reverse complement strand
CCCTCAAATGAAACTTCTGCTAATTCAATTACTTGTTTATAAATAGCGTAAAGCGTGTCGATTTTGTCAATATTTGGTTGGTTGGAATAATAATTAATCAATTTATTGATGGTCTTAAAAATCGAATAAATAAAAACTTTAGTGATTTTTTCATCTTCATTCTCATCGCCAAGATTTTGCTTTAGTAAATGGAGCAATTTTGAAATGGAATCTAAAACTGAAATTGCACCATTTTCCCATTTTTGAAATAATAAGTCAAAAAGGAAATTTTTTGCGGGGTGAAGTTCTAAGACCTTTTTATGGGTTAAAAATGTGTAATTATTTTGGTTAATAACATTCACCAACTGTTTTGATTCCGCATAAGGTTCCACCAAAGGATGCGTCAGAATGTCCAAAACGTCTTTATAGTAAAATACGTAGCTATTTTGGTTTCTTGATAAAGCATTGGTATGCATTTTAAACAATTTTGCAATCAAAATTTGCGCAGGATTGTTTTTACTAGAGTAACCCATTGTTATATTCAACGCCCCAACAGATGATGGCAATGAATACAAAAGTGGAATCAAAAGGTTTTCGTCTCCAAGGACAATTGCAACTTTATTTAAACTTGAATCTTGATTATTTGAACGTAATTTTTCAATTATATTTCCAACAATTTTAGCTTGACCAATTGATTTTGGTGTGCCAATTATTTCAATATTTTTTTCGCCCGAAAAATCGTTGACAATCCATTCGAAAGGATGAGATTTATAATATTTCCATTGCTCTTTGAATCTTCTTACAAATAAACCCGCATCATGGTAAGGATCATTCAAGAAAGTTTGATCTACATCCCAATAAATTTTTGTGCTGTTAGTAAGTAAAAGTTGTTGTATTATTTTTTCTTCAGCTGCATTTAATGCATTGAATCCAGCGAAAATAAATTTTTGATTTTGGTTTTTCTGGATAAAATCATTTGTGCTTTTTTCTGCCTCGCGGTAAATCAGGCCTTGATAGCCAATTTTTTTAGCTTTCAGGTGTTTGTATAAAGAATGATAATAATTAGGAAGTAATTTCCAAAAATCAATATATTTTTCTAGCAGTGGGGTTTTGTTTTCAACTTCAATACCCCATTTTTTTATGTCTTCAATGTCTTTTAGATACGAAAGAATGTGGTCTGGATTCAAAAGATAACGGTCTATTTCGTTAAAATCTTGAAGAAGTGTTTTAGCCCAATTGGCGAAAACTTCAAAAGTCTGTTGGTATTTCAAATCAGTAACGGAAAGATAAACTTCATAAAACTCAAACAACAATGCAATAGCATCAATATTTCTAATGTTGGCAATTTCTTGAATAAAGTCTTCAACGCTTATTATTCTTGGAGAGAATATCGTTTCGTTTGTTTGGTTTTTCAAAGCTTCAATCAAAAAAATTTTCGCTCTTTTGTTGGGCAAAATTACGGTTGTATTGGTAAAATCATTGCTGTAATTTTGAATTAAAACAGCTGCAATTTTATTTAAAAAGTTATCGTTTGTCATACTATAAAAATAAAAAAACGTCCCGAATATCGGGACGTTTTTGAGAAAATATTTTGAGAAAAAATTATTTTACTAATTTCACTTCAACTCTTCTGTTGTTAGCTTTGCCAGCAGCAGTTTTGTTAGAGTCAATTGGTTTAGATTCTCCAAAACCAGCTGATGATAATCTAGAAGCATCAATTCCGTTTTCGATTAAGTAACCTTTAACAGCTCCAGCTCTTTCTTCTGATAGTTTTTGGTTAGCAGCATCTTTCCCATCTCCATCTGTGTGACCTTCTATTGTNAATTTTGCAGTTGGATATTGTTTTAATATTGCTGTAATTGATTGTAAAACAGCAAAAGTTTCTTGTTTGAAAGAAGATTTTGCGCTGTTGAACAAAATAGTTTTTGCGTAAGCGTTTAACATTTTAACTTGCTCTTCAGAAATTTCTGGACAACCATTGTTNGCAACAGTTCCTTTAACTTCTGGACATTTGTCATCTTTGTCTAAAACTGAATCTCCATCAGTATCAGGGAAAGGACAACCAGCATTTTCTNTTGGTCCTTTTACAGTAGGACATTTGTCTGATTTGTCAACAATTCCATCTCCATCAGTATCAGGACAACCTTGAAATTGTTTTAAACCTGCAACATCAGCACAAGCATCATCTTTATCTGCAATTCCGTCTCCGTCTGTATCTGGGCAACCTTTGAATTCAACTAAACCAACAACATCAGCACAGTCATCATCTTTATCTAAAACTCCGTCTCCGTCTGTATCAGGACAACCTTTTAATTCTTTTGGTCCGGCAACTTCTGGACAAGCATCGTCTTTGTCATAAATTCCATCATTGTCAGTGTCTTTTCCTCCAAATTTGAAAGATAAACCAGCAAAATATTGGATATGACTTGGAACATCTCCTATCTCTGCAAAAGATTTTTTGTAGGTAGCATCTAAAGCTAAACCAACATTTTCAGTAAACCAAAGATTAAATCCTAGTCCACCGTTAAAAGTACCCGTTGAATTTTCTCCGAGCCAAGTGTAACCTCCACCAATGTGTAAATTAGGATCGATAACTTTAGAATTTAATAGACCCATAAAGCTATATCTTATAGCAGCATCAGCAGCATAATAAGATAAATTACCTGGATCTACTGCAATTAGTTCATAAAGTTTATCAGGATTTTGAACTACTAACTTGGTAATTTTGTTTACCGAACCAGTTACACCAACTGAAAAACCGTCTGCAATATATTTATTTACAGACAAGTAAGAGACAGATGGAATGATGTTCCAGTTTTGTGTTACTTTGAATGGTTGATCAAATCGAGAAAAGAAATCACTTTTCCCTTGGCTCGTTCTCGTATCTACTGCGTTTGTTCCGAAGCTTACTGCCCACGGATTGTTACTGTCTTGCGCTTGAGAAGTTAATCCGATAAGCATTAAGGCTGCAACAAAAATTTTGTTTAATTTTTTCATACTTGTTTTAATTTGATTAAAATACGTTATACAATAGCAAAAATAGTATCTTAATTGGTAATTACAAAATATAATGTTAAAAAAAACGAATTTAAATATAAATAACTTTAAAAGTTATAAGTTTTTTTACCTATTTGATAACATTGAGTGCCTTTCCGACTTTAACAAATGCGCCTACAGCCTTGTCTAGGTGCACCATTGTATGTGATGCGGATAATTGCACTCTAATTCTCGCTTTGTCTTTCGGAACGACCGGAAAAAAGAATCCAATCACGTAGATTCCCTCTTTTAGCAATTCTGCAGCCATATTCTGAGACAACTTCGCATCATAAAGCATCACAGGAACAATCGCCGAATCCCCATCAATAATGTCAAAACCTGCCTTTATCATTTTTGATTTAAAATAATTGATGTTTGCCTCTAATAAATCTCGTAAAGAATTGTCTTTTTCCAGCAATTCAAAAACTTTTATTGATGCGCCTACAATCGCTGGCGCCAAAGAATTTGAAAATAAATAAGGACGTGAACGTTGGCGTAAGATTTCGATAATTTCTTTTTTGGCTGTCGTATATCCTCCCATAGCTCCACCAAGTGCCTTTCCGAGTGTTCCTGTAATAATATCAACCCTTCCCATCACATTTTTCGCTTCGGGTGTTCCTTTGCCAGTTGCGCCTATAAAACCTGCAGCGTGACATTCGTCGACCATCACAAGGGCATCATATTTATCTGCCAAATCACAAATTTTATCCAACGGAGCAACCAAGCCATCCATTGAAAAAACACCATCGGTAACAATTAATTTAAACCGTGTTCCTGCTTCTGTTGCTTTTATTAATTGTTGCTCTAAATCTTCCATGTTAGAATTTTCGTAACGATAGCGTGCTGCTTTGCATAATCTAACTCCGTCTATAATGGAAGCATGGTTCAAACTATCGGAAATAATACAATCTTGCTCTCCCAACAAAGGTTCAAAAACACCCCCATTAGCATCAAATGCGGCGGCGTAAAGAATTGTGTCTTCTGTTCCGTAAAATTCGGCTATCTTTTTTTCTAGTGTTTTATGAATGTCCTGCGTTCCACATATAAATCTCACTGAAGACATCCCAAATCCGTGAGAATCCAAAGTGTCTTTTGCTGCTTGAACTACTTCTGGATGCGACGAAAGTCCAAGGTAATTGTTGGAGCAAAAATTCAAAACTGTTTTTCCGTTTACCACAATTTCAGCTCCTTGCGCAGAAGTAATTATTCTTTCTGATTTAAAAATGCCATTTTCTTCGATGGCTTTTAATTCTGCTTCTAAATGTTGTTGGATTTTTCCGTACATATTTTTTATGTTTTTTATAAATAGATTTGAATAAGATTAAAAATTGACAACGTTGGTTTTTTCACCAATGTACACTAATGCTTTTTTTTCCACCTTAAAGCCCATTTCTTCCAGGGCATTTTGGTAATTTTCTAGTTGTAATTCATATTTTGATTGGTGAGCTCCCGTTTTATAATCCAAAAGATAAATCGTTTGGTTTTGCTTCAAAACTATTCTGTCAGGTTTTACGATGGAGGTTGTTTTTTGAATAATAACTTGTTCATTTAAAACAACGTCGTTTTCAGTAAAAAAATCAGACAAATCTTGGTGGTGCACAATTTCATTGATTGTTTTGCTTACTGTTTCTTTTTGAAATTGTTGAATTAAGCCGTTTTCTAATGCTTTTTCGATTGCCAAATTTACTTCATTTTTCGTTGTTACAAAAGACAATATTTCGTGAATTAAATTACCATATTCTATTGCATCTTGTCTTTGCGTTCCCCACATTAAGGCTTCTCGCTGTGCAATTTTTATATTTTTCGGATCTAAAACTGAAGTTATTAACGGAATTATTTTAGATTTGTCGATGTGTTTTTCGCCAGCAGAAAGTCTGGTTTGAATGCCGAAATCATAGCTTAAAATATTTTCATTAAAGGTAATTTCCGGCAAATTATTTAAATATTTTACGAAAAAAGAAGCCATATTATAAGGATATTCTCCTTCTTTATTCGTTTTTACCATATCAGATATAACATACAATTGCTCTTCGGCACGGGTCAAAGCAACATAAAGAATATTGATGTTGTCCAACAACTCTTCTTGCTTTTTTTGGTCGTAAACCAATTTTGCATTTACGCCAAATCCTTTTACAGCACTCGAATTGTCTATGAGGACTTTGGACAATCCAAAATCTTTGTCTTCCGTAGCTAGCCACAATTTATTTTTAGGACTTCGGCTATAATCCTCATCGGCAAAAGGCATAATCACAACGGGGAATTCAAGTCCTTTCGACTTGTGGATTGTCATTATGCGAACGGCATTATTTCCTTCGGGTGATGGGATGCTGTATTTAGAAGCGTTTTTATCCCAAAAATTTAAAAAATCTGAAATTCCAGCTTGGTTCCGAATGTCTCTCTCTAAAACAATATCTTGAAAATACTGAACATATCCATTTACGACTTTGGCATTTGACGCATTAAAAAAAGTGGTAATTATAAGCTCTACCGCTTCATATAAAGATTTTTTTCGTAAATTCTTAAAAGATAATTTTAGTTTATAGTTTAAAAGCCATGCTTCAAAATCAACTTCATTTTCAAACGACATTCCTTTCGACATAAAGTCGTGCATCGCAATTTCTTTTTCAAAATCTTTGGCCAAATATTCTAAAAAGTGTGCTTTTGCATCCTGATCTGCGTTGTTGTTCAAGTATTTTAGGACGTTCACAATCAGTTTTACTTCGGTTGCGTTTTGAATCATTAACGTTTCTGAGGAAATGATTGCGATTTTTTGTTCTGTCAAGTGGTTTGCAATCGCAATTCCTTGGCTTCTTTTTCTGGTTAAAACCACTATGTCTTTGTATTCAAAACCTTGTGCAACTGCTTTTTCGATGGTGGATAAAGTTGCCATTACATACAAATCCGTTTTGTTTAAAGCATCTTCGTCTTCGTCATCAGATTTTTCTACTTTCGGAATAAACGAAATATTTACAAATCCACCGATTTTGTTGTTGATTTCTTGTGTGGAATGGTTTTCATACAAATCTTTGTAATCTTCGTTTTCAAATTCTGACGATAAAAACTTAAAAATCGCATTGTTGAAATTGATAACTTCTGAATAACTNCTAAAGTTTTTTTTNAGGTGTTCTAGCTTTTTTTCTGGATTATTAAACGGATTTTCATTTTTACTCAAAGCAATAAATTGTTCTGCTTTTCCGCCTCGCCATCTATAAATCGATTGTTTTGGATCGCCTACAATCATCAAAGTTCCTTTTTCGCCATCAATTTCACTCGAAGTAGCATTGTCAATCAGCGGAATTAAATTCTGCCATTGCATTTCTGAAGTGTCTTGAAATTCGTCTATAAAAAAATGACGGTAGCGTTCGCCCAATCTTTCATAAATAAAAGGTGCGGGTTGATTTTGAATTTCGTTGTGAATAATCGCATTAAATTCTGAAATCGACAAAACGTTCTGCTCTGTTTGAATTTTCGTTAATTCGTTGCTAACGGTATTGAGCAAAGACAATGGCGTTATGTTTTTTAAAAATGCTTTATAGAAATCTTTCTTTTCGTTGTTGGCGTAAACCGCAGCTAATTGCGATAACATTTGCGGAAGAATTTGTTCAATTAATGCGCTTTCTTTTGCGCCTTTTTTGATTTTAACCTCGTCTTCCGTTTCAAATTTGTGATTGGCCGCTCTTGCATCTTTGTTGATTATGAATTGAATGTGCTTTGGAAAAGTTTCATAAGCAAATGATTTTGGATCAATATGATTGCTTTCAATAAACGAAAATGCCGTTTTTGCCAATTCAATATTTTCATTTTCTAATGTTTCATAAGCTTTAGCAATTTTTGCTTTTATGGCTAAAAAATCTTCGATGTTTTTGTCTTTAAAATCAACTATTTCCTCCCGATTATTTTCGTTCAAAATCAGTTTACCCGTTTCTAGAATTTCGTTTGAAATGTCCCACGATTTGTCATCGTCGGTTTTTTCCATCGTAAAATCAATCAAAAGTTGTGTGATAATTTCATCCTCTCCTGCTTTCGCAATCAAAGCATCTACCGCTTCTGTCAACAGATTTTCTGTGTCGAGCGTAACTTCAAAAGTCATCGGAAGTCCTAAATCGTGCGCAAAAGCACGAATAACTTTGTGCGTAAATTTATCGATGGTAGAAATATCAAAAGCGGCATAATTGTGTATGATGTGCTTAATGATTTGTTGCGATTTAGTTTTAATTCCCGCAACCGAAAGTGGTTTTTTCCAGTCCTTCGTTTCTACAACCAAATCTTCCATCATTTCTTTTGCTTTTTTGCTTGATTCCTCTTTGGCAAATTCAGACAAATTATCCACTATACGCGATTTCATTTCGTGTACCGCTTTATTGGTAAATGTGATAGCTAAAATATGGCGATAGGCATCGTTTTTGGGACTCGAAAGAATGATTAACAAATATTGTTTAACCAAGTTATAGGTTTTTCCTGCGCCGGCAGAAGCATCAAAAATCGAAAAGGAAGGTCGGTTTTGCATTATTTTTTATTGATTAAATAAATGTAATTCAATTTNGGAGNTTCNCCAAAATATTCTACCAATTGCTCGTTAATTTTTTGCGCGCCAATTTTTTCGATGGCCATTTGCGAACGATAATTTTGTGAGCCAATATGAAAATAGACTTTATCAACGGTTTCAAAGGCATGATTCAACATCAAACTTTTTAAAGATTTATTGTAACCTTTTCCCCAATATTTTCGCGCATTAAAAGTATATCCAATCAATACGGAATTGTTCTTTTCATCAAAATCATAAAATCGGCTTGAACCAACAACTTGTTTGGTATCAACATCCATAATCAAAAATGCACCTTCAGATTGCATTGCGCCTTCAAAAAAAGTTTTGAAAACTTCCTTTTTAAAACGGTTTGGGTTCGGATGTTGTTCCCAAATTAAAGGATCGCATGCCACTTCAAACAGCATTTCGAAATGCGTAATTGCTAAAGGAACGAGTTCAATTAGATTGTTTTTTAAATGCTTAGGTTGTTTATCAAACTTCATTTGAATTTGTTTCTGGGCTTCGAAATTAGCATGACTTCCTTCCGAGCGTATTGTGATTTTAGAACTGAAGTTTACAATATTTCTTGATTTAATGAAATTATAACCTTCTATTTTTCTAATTCCAAAGTTAATTGTTTAATTTTGAATTTATAAAATTATAAACCATTTTAAATAAAAAATACTATGTCATTTGAATTAACAAAATTACCTTACGCTTATGATGCTTTAGAGCCACACATTGATGCCCGCACAATGGAAATTCATCATACCAAACACCATAACGCATACACAACCAACCTTAACGCTGCTATTGCTGGAACAGATTTAGAAGGTTTGACGATTGAAAACATCTTGATTAATCTTGATAAAAAAAATGCTGCTGTCAGAAACAATGGCGGAGGTTTTTATAACCACAATTTGTTTTGGACGGTGATGTCGCCCGATGGTGGTGGTTTGCCAACAGGAGATTTAGCAGAAGCTATCGAAAGAGACTTTGGTACTTTTGATGAATTTAAAGCTAAATTTTCAAAAGCTGGAGCCACACAATTTGGATCAGGTTGGGCTTGGCTTTGTGTTCAAAAAGATGGAAAGTTAGAAGTTTGTGGCACACCTAACCAAGACAATCCATTGATGCCAGAAGTAGGTTGTGGTGGAACGCCAATTTTAGGAATGGATGTTTGGGAACACGCTTATTACCTCAACTATCAAAACCGCAGACCAGATTATATCGAAGCTTTTTTTAGCGTAATCAATTGGACAGAAGTGGCAAGAAGATATGCTTTAGAAAAATAAAATTTGATTTTAAAATTTAAAAAACAGCCAATAGANGAAAGTTTGTTGGCTGTTTTTTTTTAAAAATTTATTCACTAGAACTTTTGCTTAATTTTATGCTTTGTAGAAATCTCTTTCTCTATGAGAAAGACTAATTATTTATAAAATTCGATAGAAAAACATATTTAATGAAAAATTTTAAACTATTTATTGCATTTAATATATCCACATGTTGTGGCATTTTTTTTATAATAGTTGGTTTATTAGTTTCTTGGGGTAATTTAATAGATTATAACATTTATAAAAATGGTTTTCCAGTTATTGCTAAAGTAATTGAAGCACCAACCGATTGTAATAAAATTTCTTCAAGAGGTGGCTTCTGCACACTTGAATATCAAAATAGAAAATACGTTATAAGAGCAGGAAACAAATTTTGTTATTTAGTATCGGGTCAAAAAACAGTTGAAATGCTTACTGACGTTGATGGAACTGACTTATCTTTTCCTGGCGAGTTTACTTATTCCGAGCTTTTTTTAGGTTTTTTATTTTTTATTTTTGGTTTATTTTGCGTAATAAAATATTACAAGTCTTTATCTGTAATCAAACAAGAATTAAAAAAAACTGATTAAATAATTTTTACAAATAGTAGTGATAGGAATTTATACTTAACTCACTAGCTACGCGCAGTCTTCGTTTACAACATCAAAATATGTTGCGATTTGATATGCTGCGCAATTTCGCAAGCTTTCGAGACCAACCATGCACAATTTTTCTTTGTTCTTGTGACTAAAAAATGTTTTTAAAAAATTTAGTCACAACTCTGTGACCGATTTTTATTTTTTACAAAAAATGTCACAATTAAAAAAATTTAAAATTGATTTGCGTAAAATCTCGCATGAATTCAAAATTTAAAAGTTCAAACATTATATCTATAACTTAAACTTACTTTTATATCTTTGAAAAACAATTAAAAATTTTCATTTTCGATTTTTCAAAAACACTTCAATGTCTAAATTATACATCGTTCCTACACCCATCGGCAATCTCGAAGACATGACTTTTCGCGCCATTCGCATCCTTAAAGAAGTCGATTTGATTTTGGCAGAAGACACCCGAACGAGCGGAAAACTCTTGAAACATTTTGAAATTGGCACGCACATGCACAGCCACCACATGCACAACGAACACAAAACCATCGACAATATAATTGCTCGGCTTAAAGCAGGCGAAAACATAGCTTTGATTTCTGATGCGGGAACACCAGCCATCTCCGATCCAGGTTTTTTGCTCACCCGAGCATGTGTTGAAAATAAAATTGAAGTAGAATGTTTACCAGGAGCAACGGCTTTTGTGCCAGCACTTGTCAACAGCGGATTGCCCAACGACAAATTTGTTTTCGAAGGATTTTTGCCCGACAAAAAAGGAAAACAAACCCGTTATTT
>JGI25914J50564_10000860_pt1 | contig 10283 bp, 10 predicted proteins | sample LauGreSuBDMM15SN_2_FD_50564 | JGI IMG/M metagenome (IMG submission 50564) | reverse complement strand
ACTCTTGTTATAAAATTACTTTGGCTCCAGAGTCACTGACACTTCCTCCTCCTCATCCGAGCTGTCTTCTTCGCTGCTGACGCTGACAGCGGTAAAAAGTGTGCAGACGAGGAGAAACAAAGGAAAGAACTGGGCCGCCAGCGCCGACCCGAGGTTCGCCAAGAAGGCGATAACAAGCAGAAAGATGACGACATACGGAATAAGCAGGTGCGATGTGAGCATAGCGCAGACGCGGTGGGCGCGCACCGAGTCGGCGGAAGTACGGCGGATAGTGGAACTTCTGCTGGCGAGCTCCTGGTTGAAAGCGGTGTAGTCGAGCAACGGCACGCGGTGAGTGTTGGCAAGGACAAAGTTTGTGGCGCCAATGTCCGCGATCCACCACGCAAGGACATTGCTCCACGACTTGTAGGCAAAGGGCGCTTCGCGGCAGGTTTTGAGGCACGCTGGAGGGGGGTATCGTTGCAGCGACCCTCCTACGAGGCAGTGATTGTCAAGCTTTTTTAGCTCGTCTGGAATCTCGAGGCTTAGCGGAAGGAATACGTTGACTGACTCTGTGAAGTCCTGCCACGCACAGACGGGAATCATCGGCAGGCACGTCCAAGTGTATCCGTAGCACAGCTGCAACAAGACGAGACCAAAAAAAGGAACAAATAGGCTGTTGACAAAAGAAAGGCCAAGGGCGCCAGTAACGACCGCAACGGCGCTGAAACTCAACCCGACGATGACGACTGCGTGCCAGAAACGGACGCGCCACGCGCTGCACGTCTGCACGGCGTGGTAGGGACACGTAAACGAAGCGTTGGCTGCGCTGGCAACGGAAAATATGACGTCGTAAAACACGCGAGGCTTGATTTTGATTGCGCGAAGCGTGGCATCTATGGCCTCAGCGCTCCACTGCGCGACCACATCGTCGCTTTGGTCAATGATCTTGAAGACTTCGTCTGTGGGAGCCCCAGGGCCTTGCTGGCGCAGAAGCTTGGGCCAAGCCTCGCCAAGCGAGTTTACAGGACGGCTTTGCAAAACGCTGCGCTGGTGGGTGAGCGTGCTCCATCCTTGGTGGACGCCGGTAACGACGTCCATAGCAATAAGAAGGAGTTCGTTGAGCTCATTGCATGATGCGCGCGAAATGATAGTGCTCTGAGGTGGCCACGAGGCGGATCTGGACAGGTCGTAGTCGTAAGAGAGAATATGAGACATGCTTTGTGAAAAGGCCTCGTGCAAACGACCGACCTCATACAAACCTTCTCGCACGCCTTTTTCGACAGAAATCACGAGCTCCTGCAAAAAAAGCAGGCGGCGACGAGTGGACACGCTGGAATAATTTGCTGTGCCGGTCTCAAGCCGAGTTGCGCGCGCTTGCAGCATTTCCATGAGAAAGTGCTCAAGGGCCCTAGCAATAGGAGGCGGCAGGACCGAGTCGTCGACGCTGACAAGCACCGCGTCTTTGCGGTGCTCGACGAATACTATCTGTGTCGAGTTTTTGCTCGCAAGCAGAGCAAAGTTGGCAAGTTGCAAGTGCAGTGCAGCAAACACCGCGACGGCGTCGCTGAATGGCCCGTGGCGGCGCAAAACGCTCGCAAGCAGTCGCGGACTGCTGAAGAGGTGCACAAAAGCCACTGGATTGTTCCGCGCAGCATCTGTAACGTCGGCAAGACTGCAGAGCGCGCAGGGCGGGAGTTGACGGGAAAGGCCCAAAAGTGCAAGCGTTTCGTTGCTTCTGACAAATGCCTCCTGGCAGCGGGCACGCGTGTGCACCAGCGCCTCGACTTCCAAAGCGTCGCGACATATACTGTCCACGCTATTGTATGTGACAGAATCGACATGCAGATGCATGCTCAGCAGCCGCCGACGCCCGCGGCTGGAGCCGCGAGCTATAAACATGTTTTTGTCCACAACATACGCACAGGAGCTTGTAGACGCATCAAGCTCTTGGCATGCAATGACACTGGACATTGCAAAGTCCACGACCCCAATTGTTTCCGTGAACAAACAAAGGTTGTTGAGTCTCAAAGAAACCGGCTGATTGTACTGGTGCTCAGAGCACACATGAAAGTGCCGCTGCCGCGCTCCGCACGCGCACACTCCCACATTCTCCTGTGTCGTATGCAAACACATTCGCTCGTACTGGCACTGCGCGCATGGAACAGACGAGCGGGAAATTTGCAGGTCGTCGTCAACAAGGCGGCATGCGGCTTCCGTGGTTTCACAATCACTGTTGGCATAACAAGTAGTACTGGTAAGCTCCGGGACGCCGCAGGTGCAGAAGCCCACAAGCTGGTCGCAAGCGTAATTTCTAATGTTTTCATTGCGTTGTATGGGGCAAGCAGAGCAGACTTTGCGCTCGGAGAGTGAAGACACGCGTGAGTCTTTGCAAGTGTCTGCCGCCGAGCACGAAAGCCGCTGATTGTCGCCAAAAAAAGACAAATACGACGACCAGCAGCGGGTCGGCAAAGGCAGAGCGCCCGAGTCAAATGCTTGGTTGCCTAATTTTGCCTCCAAGTTGCAGTTGAACATCTCATTTTCTGTGCATCCATTGAGTCCGTCTTGAATGTCTGCAACGATGTCGTGCAAATCACCCACAAAATTTTGTACTGTACCCAGACCTGGAATCCACCCGAGAACAATTTCCAGCAATCGAAGATATGAAGCATAAATTTCCAAAATAAAAGCTATGACAGGACACCCGACTGCAAGCCAGATCTGGTAAAAGAACTTGACGATTTCGCACAGGGCAACTAGAATTTCCTTTACCTCCTTGCCAATACCCTTGCTGAATGTCAGCTCAATAAAAGCGTCTCGCATTTGCTCGATAAAATTGCCAATCACTTGCACTAGAGCGCGCACCTCACGCAAAAGACGGGTCGTCGTGTCTTCGAACGCGGTGCTGGAAGCATCAACCAGTATGGAGACTGTGTCCATGGTTGCAGAAACAGCCAACTCAAACACGTAGTATGCAACGCGCACAGTGTGGTACCAAATGAGCAAAACAACACGCTTGCTGTTGCGCAGATTGTCCACGATGACCAGCAACGGCTCAATTTTGACTGAGGCACACTTCTGACTGCTTTGAGCGTTGGCGGCCTGCTGTGGGTTGCTGGGCGTTGGACAGTCTCGTCCGACGTCTTGGCGATAGAAGCGCAAAACACTGTCAAAAACAAATTCCTGTTCGCGCAGGTTAAACGTGGTAGGGTCGTAAAAAAAGTCAGTCTTGTCACAATTTCCACTTGCCTGACACTGGATTTCTTGCACATCACGCCGCCAGCGGCTCATATTGGAACACAATTGTTGAGTTTCGGCGTTGAGCAGACAAAAGTTAACAACGACTGAGCTGCTGCTGCTGTGCTGTTGGATCAGCTTTGCGCATTCAAGCGCCCGAGTGCTGGGGTTCAACCATGCGTTTTTTTTAATCGACCCTGAACATGTGTCAAAAACGTTGGGCTGGACTGGATGCGGACACCACACCCATTTCCTGTCCCAAAGACTGTCTGTCTCAGCCAGGCTAGACAGGCGTGGCAAAGCGGCCGTATGGAGCAAGGCGGGCAGCAATGCGTGACGCTGCAAACATTTGCCACCTGGACATAAAACTTGCTGAAGCGGCTGACATGTCTTGTTTGCGCCGCACAGCTCGCGGTGCAAATGCGCGGCTACAACGCGCTCTGTGCTTAGGCGAAATGGAACGCCGAAACTCAGTTGCGGTATGGAGCTTTCTTGCTTCATTTTGATTTTCAGAAACCGTGTGATGATAGATTGCATTTTCTGCTTGTCACAAGAAGAACAAAGCTTTTTTCGTGCATGTGCCAGCCGCAAAGTCCGAATGGTATCGCCCGGTGCCTGCATTGCAAAATGATGCATAAACTGCGTGCTGTGGGCAGGGTGTGTTAGATTCTGCGCAAGCATGGCGCAGGAGAGCGTCGTGCTGTTTTTTGTGCACATCTGCGTCGAGATCGGTAGGCCAGGTTCGTGCATTAGTGTGTTGTTGATTCGCGGCAGACGACCCATGCGGCAAGCCCCTCCCGACATTCGTGAGGCCGACAATGTGGCCTTGTTTGGAGACACATTCTGACGGCCCACAGTCAGTGCAAAGGACGGCAGCCGGCGGCTCACGACGCAATTTTGATCAGGCACAACCTCAGTATTTCTCGGTGGAATCTGCAAGATAATCAAAAATGCGAGCAGTCTCATGCATCGCCGCGCGCTAAATACAGACACTGTGAAACAATTAATTTACTTTCATTACAAGAACGAAAACTGACAAGTACTCATTTATGTGACGACAAGTGTGGATAGGGTAAATGGTGTAATGAATGCAATAAACACAGTCGTCAGCAGGGGAAAATATAGTGCACGTCGGACAACTTCATGCCGAGGCCGCCGTTGCTTCAGTTCATGTAGCCTTCCAATATGCCTTCTCGGCCTTGAGGGCGGCCCTGAGGCAGCTGATTATGCGCTTCTTCTGGGCCTTGTTCTCGGCCTTGACAAAAAGCGCATAATCAGCCGCCAAAATCTTCTTCAAGTCCTCGAGACTGCGCTTCTTCAAGGCGTCGGCCTCGTCAAGTTTCTTGATGAGTTGCCAGTTCTTGCGTTCAAGACTACGGATCTTGCTCGTCAGGCAATCGATTTCATTTTGTTTCGATTTTGCCAAATTTGCGAATTTTGCCAAGATTGCTCTCTTTGCTCTCTTTGCTCTCTTTGCTCTCTTTGCTGCTCTCTTTGCTTTGTTTGCAAGCCAAAACATCTTATCAGGCTGATAAGATTTTTCTTAAATATCGATTTACTTGAAAACGAAGTACTCTAAGTGTGGATAGGGTAAATGGTGAATGCAATAAACACAAAAAAGACACTGCATCCTTGGCGTGGGTGGCCTCGCGACGCCGACGGCGGCGGCTTGGCCTTGCTCTTCTCGGCCTCATATCGACCTTAGCATGGTCTTCGCGACAAGCTTCTGCAAGAATCCTAAGCTCTTTGTGATGAACTTCTTCACGGAGCGTAATCTGCTCGTGAGGTCCTCGGAACTGCGCTTCTTCTCGGCCTCGAGGGCCTCGGAACTGCGCTTCTTCTCGACCCAGAGGGCTTTCTGGACCCTAGCACGGCTTTGGAGACGAAATTTCTTGGTGAGACGATCGATGTCTGTCTGTGCCTTCTTGATGAGACGATCGATGTCTGCCTGTGCCTTGTCTCTCTCTAAGAGACGAATCATATCGACCTTAGCATGGTCTTCGCGACAAGCTTCTGCAAGAATCTTAAGCTCTTTGTGATGAACTTCTACACGGAGCGTAATCTGCTCGTGTGTCTTCTTTTCCAACTCTTGATATGAGATTCTCATTCGCTGAACCATGTCATCAATCTTACATTTCTGGACGGAAGTTCCTTCACACCGTTTTATCTCAAGCTCATCTAGAAGAGCCTGTTTTTGTTTCTTCAGTAGTTCTAGCTGTTGGTGCAAAACCTTTTTTTTAATGTCGCGTGAATCTTGCATTTTCACATTAAGACTGATAAGATTTTTCTTAAATATCGATTTACTTGAAAACGAACGCGAAAGCGAAAACGAACGCGAAGCGAAAACGCACGCGAAAGCCCTTGACTTTTTTTGAGACATTATGCCTGGTGTGTGGGTGCAGGATCTTCTCGCATGCCTCGACCCCGGCGGCAGGCGGCTTTGGACGCCATTGACAAAATCAAGCGCGTCCAAAAATGGGAAGCGATGTCCGAAAGCTCTCAAAGTTTCCGCGTTGCTGCTGCAATGATAGAGGCCGAATTCCACGCGGAAGAAATCAACAGGCACGTGGCAAAAGAAGATCTGGACTCTGACGAAAACTGTACGACTGAAGATGAGCAGGCCGACGAGAACTCTACTACAATGGAAAGCTTTATTGAGGAAGATTTTGTGTCCAATGACACAGATTACAATCCTGAGTCTGATCTCGAGGAAGAAGACAATCTTGAACAAGAGTGTCAGTCTGAGCTTGAAAAAGATGAACTTGAGAAGAAAGACGAAGACAACAAGCTCGGAGACATTCGTCAGCTGCTGAGCACAGCGCAGGAAGCAGTCGAATCACCTGTGGAAAAAGAATGCCATGTGTTTATGCTGCATCCGCATGATGTGAAAGCGTCTGCAAGCGGGGGGGGCGACGGCAGCGTCCTAGGAGATTTGCAAATGGACGGGCTTGATGATGACACAGAAATGGACACGAGTACGTAGGAGATTACACTCGAAATAAATGATCATGCTATTGCTCAACAGTTTGCTTCGACGAGAACGCAAGCAGTCTACTCCGCTTTCGCACAAATTTCGGAGGATGATTTTTGAAAAACAAACATGATTGTTTTATGTTGAAAATAAACAGACAATCAATCTGAATTGCTCATTTCATAACTTTGGTGTGGCAGCCTGAAATTTCAGTTTGCAGCGGCACGATACTTCCATGCCTTATTGCATGGACGGGCGGACGTCGGAAGCGCGGCATGACTTTGCGCTGGTCACGACATACCTGCCTATCGTTGGGCTTACGCTGCGAGCATCAATGCTCATTTGCATCATATTCTGGTGTCTGTACACAGTCAGGCTGCCATTTTCGGCCGTGCTTATGGTGTCCTGCAGCCTCGTGTATGTAGACGGCCTGCTCCTCGGCACGCAGCACTTTGACCGCGCCTGTGGCCACCTCTGTCTGTGCGCATTGGCTGTGCTGACACAGCAGCACGAGCTGCCGTGCTCAGACTCACGGGCAATCGTGCAGCTGATTGTTGATCTGCTCTGGAGTGTCTTTGCGAGCGCCGAGGTCGTGAGCCAGACAACGCTCATGCGCACGCACCTGCCCTTGCACGTAAAGCTTGGTTTGGGGTGCATATTTGCGTCGGCGCATGTGATCTTCACCTGCGCGGCCCTGAGCTTTCTGGAAACGCTTTTGCGCGGCACCTTGTACTACGTGCTTTGCTCGCTCGTCGTTCTTTGCAAGCCCCTGTCTCATGTCGACAGACGCGTGGACTCGGCACTCCATTTGTGCGCTCCAGTTCTTTTCGTGCACCTTTACCCGTTGGTGGCCAGTGTGCTGGTGATAGTGTGCACGCACGCGCGCCTCATATATGTCAACACTTGCATGCACGCAGGAGCCAGAACACAGCTCAAATCGCCTTTGACACCGTCTCCTGTCACACCCCAGAAAGAAATCGAACACCCAGACCTCTTTTTGCAGCTTCAGGCAGCAAAAAGAGCTCACGGAATGGTGTGATTCACACATGGACGACTTAATCTGTGCTTCATCTACTTCTTTGAGGGCTGAGAATACAGACCTGCTTTTGTGCCAACAGTATAAAAGAGAAAGCACGTCAGCAACTTTGCCAGGAATGTCTGCTCTCAATCCCGAAAGCAAATTTTCTCCCCCGCCCAAGCCTGTCAGCCGGCCGCTCCAATTGGCGACGCCAAAGCCTCCATCCTGGAACTTCGAAGAGAAGCAGATCGCTCGTCTCGTGTCTGACGACACGCAAGATTTCGAACTGGCCAAGTTGTTGGTCACTCATGTTCTGGAGCAAGGTAACCCATAGGGCATTTTTTGTAAATCACCGTGGTGTTGATTATTGAATAAACGACACCCTAAATATGGAGCTCAGCTTTGAGAACCGACACGTGGTCGCGATTGTTGTGTTTATGATTGCCCTTCTTTTTTGCAAGAATCTGCTGCAGTGTGTGCAGGCGTGCTTGCAGCTGTGGCAAACGTGCGCGAAAGACATGTGCCAGGAATGCTTGTGCTGCCACCACGGACACCTTGAAACGCTGCGCTTGTGCTTTAGCGCAGTGCTGCTCACGTTCAGCGTGGGTCAGCCACTGCTGCTGCTGCTTGTAAAGAAAGCCGCTGACCTCCTTCGGCAGCGGCCCGGGTTCTGGACCGTCAATTTTGTGCACGTGAGCGTCAACACCAGTGCCTTTCGGCACAAGAACTCCAGCGACGTCAGCTCAACGCATCTGGACCACGCCAGCACTCTTTACCAGAGCGAGGCCGACGGCCTTCTGATACTCATGCCCTTTGTGCTGGTCGCTGCGTGCACCACGTACACATGGTGCAGCCTGAGGGCTTCGGGTAATTTTAGCTCCGACCCTGTTTGGGACGCGGAGCTCTTCCAAGACCGCCGCATGCAGCTCTACGAGACGCTGTACGCGCTGGAAACGTGCTTCTTGCTTTTCGCGCTGCTTGCGCTCACCGCTGACCCAGCACCGCTTGAGTACACGCTTGTCTGTGCCATCCTTGCTACATTCATTCTGCTTTTCTTCAGCGCACAAAGCCGCTGCAAAGCCAATTCCCTGCAGGTAACAGAAAGCTTTATCAGCATGCTGCTTTTTGCCACACTCAACATGCTTCTCAGCAGCTTCGTGGCGCAGCATTGGGCGGCTGCATATCCCGTCAAAATCTCGTCGGCGTGCATGCTCTGTCTCACCACGCTGCTGATCGCAGGCCTGCACATGACAACCAGCGAGGACACCCACGCCGGCCACGTCATTCTCTGCCGCACGCTCATCTCCTGTGGGTCTTCTATGTACTTTGCCGTGCTCCTGACAGCGGACGCAAACAGCTTTTCCTGAGGCTCATGAGGTTTCGAAACAAGACAACAAAAATTTGAATTTTACTATTTAACAAACTGCAGAGCAGTGCTTATTGTCATGAGCCTCAGGGGTTGGAACGGCACAATCATGAGCCTCAAGGGTTGGAACTCAATGGTCCAGTGGCCAGGACGTGATCCCGTCCTGGCCACCGATGACACCAGCAACAATTCCAATATGCTGGGTTACAGTATGATGACAACTACCTTATGCGTCACAGTCACGTTTATCACTTGCTGGTTCGCGTTCCTGTATTTCGTCTACCAAGCGCGTTTTTTTCCGCAAAATCGCCTGGCGCTTATCAAACAGTACATGACTCTAGGCCGCGAAATCGCTTATATGTTGGCGATCTCGTTTTGCGTGGCGTTGATCATCCTGTGCTTGTTCTACTACAAGCTCTACGAGCTTCACCTGGCCAAGCCGTGCCCTACTGAATATTAAATATTCCCACTTTGAGGCTTTCACTCAATAAAACCAATGAAAAAATGTGTTTTAATGTGTTAAAATATCATGGCAGGGACAACTTCTCTGATAACTTGCTGCAAGTTAGACGTAGATCCTTGTCTGCCTCAAAACACAGCGCCTGTATCATTGTTTTTTGACGACACTTCCAGGAGTGTCAGAACCTTTTTTGCTTTTGCAGTCTGAACGCCGACAAAGACGTTGTTTTTTGTTTCCGTTGCACTGCTTGACAAGCAAGAGGGAGTCGGCGATGTTCTTGCTCTTGTGCCAGTTTTGCCAGAACTCAACACAGGCGATGTTGATATCGACGCCCTCTCGGCTCAGCCAGGTGATGCACCTGCACCGCGTGCAGTACGCCGAGGCCGACCCCACGTGTGCGTTGACGGCGGCGGCCTCTATTTGCGCCAGAGCGCCTTGGCGTCCCTCGAGGCGCGTGCACGACGTGGCCACAACACACGCGGCCGACGGAGCGCCTTGCTGGAGCTGGAGCCTCCACCCGCCAAAACGACACACACCGCAGGTGCGCATTGCGATCGTGCTGCGTGTCAATGCGTGTGAGTTTTTTCTGTTGAGCGTGCGGGTGGATGATTTAATAAAGATTTGGTCGTGTTTGGCCAGGTCGCGTTTGGTCTGGTTGCTTTCAATCATCAAGGTACACGAAGCAATCGCGGACAAATTCAAAACGACGTGTACTTATAAACAAACAAAGGTATGAAAATTAGGATGCTTGCAGCAAAAACAAACAAAAAATTATAAAATTTAGTTGGGCAGCGAAGTTCATGCGAGCTGAGAGCGGGCTGCAGCGTTCTGTCACCCATACCCAAAAAAGCATCATCATCATAGTACCGCCGTTGGCACCGGCGGATGGGTACTGCAGCAAAAGGCATCCTGTTTTTGCCTCTTGTCCAACGGGTTGCGGATATTTTTAAAGGCCTCTTTTTCAACATTTTGGAAAACAATTTGGAACATAGGTTTCTTTTGGAACAATTTGGTTTTGATTTGCCTATTTGATTGGCCAAAAAATCCGATTCAGCGAACCATTGTGTTTTGTCCAAAAACATGAATCCACTCCCATACCACTTCCTCCAGACTACGCTCATCTCTCTCTCTCTCTCTTTTTTGGAATTTTGCTATTGGCCAGTATTCTTACTGGTCAAATCAATATCTTCTTTCTTCTTTCTTTCCAAAACTCTCTTCTTCTTCTCAGGGTTCTGAGGAAGAGGAGGAAGGG
>JGI25914J50564_10000859_pt1 | contig 10283 bp, 10 predicted proteins | sample LauGreSuBDMM15SN_2_FD_50564 | JGI IMG/M metagenome (IMG submission 50564) | reverse complement strand
AACTTCGTAACGACATATTTTCCAATAAAATAAAACTTCTTGCGAAATAAAAACGTGAATTTTGCACATTTTTCTCCATTTCTTGTGATGGAAAAATTCATTGAAGAAAACAACTTGCCTGTTCATAAAAAAATGGAATTAACTTCAAATGAAGCGGTAAAACAAGCCGTAATTGCTGGACTTGGTTTTTCTATTATGCCATTAATTGGAATAAAAAATGAACTCAATAGTGGACTTTTACAAATCATTCCTGTAAAAGGATTTCCAATAACATCGANATGGCACTTGATTTGGCATAAAAACAAAAAGTTTTCACCAGTGGCGCAATCCTTTTTGAATTACATCAAAACTGAAAAAGAAAAGATTATCATCGAAAAATTCAATTGGGTTAATGAATTTTAAAATAAAAATGGCTTCAATTCTATAAAAAATTAAAGAAATAGTATAAACGTATTTGCTTTTGAATTGCAGAAATTTGGTGAAATATAAAAATAAAAAACATGAAACCAAATATCGGAATTTCAGAAAATCACCTCAAAAACATTGTCGATTTGTTAACTAAATCATTGGCTGACGAAGTTACACTTTACACCAAAATTAGAAAATTTCATTGGAATGTTGCTGGAGAAAGTTTTATGGAATTGCACAAATTGTTTCAAGCACAATACACTGAATTGGAGGAAACTATCGATGAAATCGCTGAACGAATCAACAAATTGGGTGGAAAAACAATCGTTACAATGCAGGAATTTTTAGAAATTACCTCAATAAAAGAAACTCCAAGTACTTATCCGAATCAAAAGGAAATGATGAAAGAATTGCTTGCGGATCATGAAACAATAATAAAAGAGCTTCGAAAAAATATAAATGAAAGCACTGACAATAAAGATGCAGGAACGGCCGACTTTTTTACGGGCTTGATACAACAACACGAAACCATGGCTTGGATATTAAGAAGGTATTTGAGCTAGAATCATTCAATCGAAAACTACCAAAGAGGTTTATTTTTATAAAAAAATCATGTCTAAAGAAATGATGAATTTGGGATAACAAACTTTTACTTCTAAACCAAATCCACAATAAGGAAAAACCTAAGTATCACTTCGGAAATTGTTACGACAGATAAAAAATACAATAATATTGCATCTTTTTAAATCCTGATTATTAGATTCAATAATCTAATTTTTAGATTTCAAAATGGCCTGATTGATAGACTTTACCAAAGCTGGACCTTCATAAATAAAGCCTGTATAAAGTTGAATTAAGTCAGCGCCAGCATTAAGTTTCTCGATAGCATCTTCTGCAGAATGAATCCCTCCTACTCCGATTATAGCAAATGATTTTTGGCTATTTTGCGAAAGAAATCGGATTACTTCAGTACTTCTTTTCGTCAACGGTTTTCCGGATAATCCACCTGTTTCTACTTTATTATCAGATTTTAAATTTTCTCTAGAAATGGTTGTATTTGTTGCAATTACACCGGCAATTTTGGTTTGATTTACAATTTCAATAATGTCTAAAAGTTGTTCGTCTGTTAAATCTGGTGCGATTTTTAAAAAGATGGGTTTGGGTAATTTTTTTTGTAAAGGATTATCTTGAAGCGATTGCAATAGTTGCTTCAAAGGTTCTTTTTCTTGCAATGCCCTTAGGTTTGGTGTATTTGGCGAACTTACATTTACCACAAAATAATCAACATAATCAAACAAAGCTTCAAAACAAATCTGATAATCTGAATCGGCATTTTCGTTGGGAGTTAATTTATTTTTCCCAATATTTCCGCCTATCAAAACAGTTTTATTGGTTTTTAATCTTTCTACTGCTGCAAAAACACCACCATTGTTAAATCCCATTCTGTTGATAATCGCATTGTCTTTTTTAAGTCTAAACAATCTTTTTTTCGGATTACCTTCTTGCGGTTTTGGAGTTAAAGTTCCTATTTCTATGAATCCAAATCCGAAATGAGAAAGTTCTTCATACAATTTGGCATCTTTATCGAATCCTGCCGCCAAACCAACAGGGTTTTTGAATTTTAAACCCGCAATTTCCACTTCTAATCTTTTATCATCTACTTCATAAATGGACTTAAATAAAAAACTGAGACCTGGAATTTTGCACAAAAAACGAATCAATGAAAAAGTAAAATAATGCACTCTTTCTGGATCAAACCAAAAAAGAGTAGGGCGAATTAGAAGTTTGTACATGAAGTTCAAATTTATTTTTACAAAAATAGAAATTTGAACATTATAAATTTGTAAAAACTTGATTTAAAATCTTGTTTTGAATTTTATATGAAAATAAAAACTTAACATTGAAGAATGATCTGAATTTGTATCTTTGCTAACATTAAATTTACAATTAATTAATATTTAAAATACACCATGAAACATTTAATAAACCGATTTATAAATTACGTAACCATTGACACTGAATCTGATCCAAATTCGACTACAACACCAAGTACAGCTAAACAACTTGTTTTGGCAAAACTTTTAGTGCAAGAATTAAAAGCAATCGGAATGTCAGAAATTACAAAAGACAAAAATGGTTATGTAATGGCAACTTTAGCAAGCAACGTTGAAGAAGAAGTACCAACAATCGGATTTGTTTCGCATTATGACACTACACCAGATTTTACGGGAAAGGATGTAAAACCTCAAATTATTGAAAATTATAATGGCGAAGATATTGTTTTAAATGTTGAACAAAATATTGTATTATCACCAAAATACTTCAAAGATTTGCTACAATACAAAGGACAAACNTTGATAACAACAGATGGAACAACACTTTTGGGAGCAGATGATAAAGCTGGCTTAACAGAAATTGTAACTGCAATGGAGTATTTAATTCAAAATCCTGAGATTAAACATGGTAAAATTAGGGTTTGTTTTACGCCAGATGAAGAAATCGGACGAGGTGCAGACCATTTTGATGTTGCAAAATTTGGCGCTCAATGGGCTTATACAATGGATGGAAGTCAAATTGGAGAATTAGAATATGAGAACTTTAATGCTGCAAGTGCTAAAATTACTTTTAAAGGAAAAAGTGTTCATCCAGGTTATGCAAAAGGAAAAATGATCAATTCCATGTTGATTGCAAATGATTTTATTGGTGAATTGCCGAAAAAAGAAACACCAGAAACGACAAAAGGTTACGAAGGATTTTTTCATGTACATCATTTGAATGGCAGTATCGAAGAAACTGTTTTAGAAATCATAATTCGTGATCATGATGCTAAAAAATTCAAAAAACGCAAAGACTTTATTCATGCTGTTACCGAAAAATTCAACAAAAAATATAAAAAACAATTTGGAGAAGACATTGTAATTAGTGAAGTGAAAGACCAGTATTACAACATGAAAGAAATGGTTGAACCAGTTAAATTCATAGTTGATTTGGCAGAACAAGCAATGAAGGAACTTGGTATAAAACCGCTTATAAAACCAATTCGTGGCGGAACAGATGGTTGTAGATTATCTTATATGGGATTGCCTTGTCCTAATATATTTGCTGGTGGACATAATTTTCATGGCAAATACGAATACGTTCCTGTTGAAAGCATGCAAAAAGCGGTAGATGTAATTGTGAAAATTGCGACACTTACCGCAACAACCGACTTCAGTAAGAAAGATTCCAAAAAAGGAAATAAAAAGAAGAAAAAATAATTTACATAAAAAAAAGAAGCTGCAATAAATGCAGCTTCTTTCACCAAAAACAATAAAACAAGTTTATTTTAAATAATTCAGTCGCATGCGACCGTCCCCCAATTATTTAATTAAAAATGTTTCAAAACAAAACAAAATGTAATTTTGACCAAATTATACTGGCCTTTTACCTTGGATAATTCTTAAAATAATTGCAACAACTGCAATAACTAAAAGAATATGAATTATTGATCCAGTGCTGTAAGCAAAAAAACCTACAGCCCAAAAGATGATTAGAATAACTGCAATTGTGTATAATAAATTCCCCATAACAAAATAAAATTTAGTGGTTATTTGTTTTACAAAAGTGCAAATAAAAGGAAAGTCGTGTGTTATACTTTATTTCGGAAATGTTATGATATTTATCACTCTTAATTTATTTTGATAATAAAAGTTCTTTAACAAGTATAAATAATCCCATTGTTAAAATAAAAACAGCAAAAACATATTTTAGTTTTTCTGCTTTGATTTTCTTTATAATAAAGTTGCCAATCCATATCCCTAAAAGCGAACAAATTGAAAAAATAATTAGCAAGTGCCAATTATAAGATGCTCTATTTACAAAAAAATCACCAAGAAAACCAATTGAAGATTGAATTGAGACGATTACTAATGATGTTCCGATTGCGATTTTTAAAGGAGTGTTGAGATAATAAATCAGAATTGGAACTATTAAAAATCCACCTCCGGCACCTACAAATCCAGCAACCATTCCAACAAAAATTCCTAAACAAATAATTATTAAATAATTGATTTGATAATCTTTAAACGAATTTACTTCTTTTGTAGGTTTTAACATTTTTATGGCTGAAAAAATCATAAAAACACCAAAGACAATCATAATTAATAACGTTTTTTTAATTGCAAAATCATAAAAATGAATTTCAAATGGAATAGCAGGAACGCCAAATTTTCGGGTTAAAAAAACCGTTATTACTGTTGGAATTCCGAAGAGAAAAACCTTCTTAAAATCGACTAACTTTTCATTAATTTTATGNATGCCACCAACTAAAGAGGTGATTCCCACTATAAAAAGTGAATAACCCGTTGCCAAATCTGACGCGATTCCAAAAACATAAACCAAAATTGGAACGGCTAAAATAGAGCCACCACTGCCAAAAACACCCAAGGTAATCCCAACAAAAAGAGCAAAAAAGTAGCCTAAAAAAGTGTAAAATTCCATTTTGNGTTTTTAACAATTAAAAGTCAAATTTATAAATATAAAAAACATTNANCGCATAAAATTAAAACGAAATCAACTTGCCTATTTTCAAATCCTAAAATCTAAAATCTTATCTTTGTTCTTTATTAAAAAAAATGCTAGAATCAGACAATAATATAGAGGTTTTGGGCGCGCGCGTGAACAATCTCAAGAATATAGATATCAAAATTCCACGCGAAAAATTGGTTGTAATTACCGGTCTTTCGGGTTCAGGAAAATCTTCTTTGGCTTTCGATACGATATATGCCGAAGGACAACGGCGTTATGTAGAAACTTTTTCTGCTTACGCAAGACAATTCCTAGGTGGATTAGAACGTCCAGATGTTGATAAAATTGATGGGCTATCACCCGTAATCGCCATTGAACAAAAAACAACTTCTAAAAGTCCGCGTTCCACTGTTGGCACAATTACCGAAATATACGATTTCTTACGTTTGCTTTTTGCCCGCGCAGGAGATGCTTACAGCTACAACACCGGCGAGAAAATGGTTTCCTATTCTGATACACAAATTAAAGATTTGATATTAAAAGATTTTGACGGAAAGCGAATCAATATTTTGGCTCCAATTATCAAAGCGCGAAAAGGACATTATGCAGAATTGTTTCAGCAAATTGCCAAACAAGGTTTTTTGAAAGTGAGAATTGATGGAGAAGTAAAAGACATCACTAACGGAATGAAATTAGACCGTTACAAAACCCATGATATTGAAACCGTTATCGATAGAATGGCTATCGAAAATACAGCTGATATTGAAAAAAGACTGATGGAAAGCATCAATATTGCGATGTACAATGGCGAGAATGTGTTGATGGTTTTAGAACAAGATACGAATGCAATTCGTTATTTTAGTCGCAATTTAATGTGCCCGACAACTGGTGTTTCTTATCAAAATCCTGAACCCAATTTATTTTCATTTAACTCGCCAAAAGGTGCTTGCGAAAATTGCAATGGATTAGGAACAATCAATCAAATCAATTTAAAGAAAATCATTCCCAATCCAAAATTATCCATCAAAAATGGTGGAATAATTCCTTTGGGAGAATATAAAAACACATGGATTTTCAAGCAAATAGAAATTATTGGAGAAAAATTCAACTTCAAAATTACAGATGCCATCGAGACCATTTCTGATGAAGCGATGGAAATGATTATGAATGGCGGAAAGGAGAAATTCAATGTCACTTCTAAAGCGGCTGGTGTTACCAAAGAATATAAAATTGAATTTGAAGGAATTTCGCATTTCATCAAAAACCAATATGAAGAAAGCGGATCAGCCACCATCAAACGATGGGCAAAAGATTTTATGGACGATGTACAATGTCCGGTTTGCGAAGGAACCCGTTTGAAAAAAGAAGCTTTGTATTTTAAAATCAATGAGCAAAATATAGCCGATTTGTCTGCCATGGACATTTCTGATTTGACTTTTTGGTTTAAGAACTTAAATGCCCAATTATCAGAAAAACAAAAACTTATCGCAAGCGAGGTAGTCAAAGAGATCAACGACCGATTGGCATTTTTAATGAATGTCGGATTGAATTATTTGTCTTTAAGCCGAAGCTCAAAATCACTTTCTGGCGGTGAAGCACAACGCATTCGATTGGCAACCCAAATAGGTTCTCAATTGGTGGGTGTTTTGTATATTTTGGATGAGCCAAGTATCGGTTTGCACCAACGCGACAACGAAAAACTGATTCATTCATTGGAGCAATTACGCGACATTGGCAATTCGGTTATTGTAGTTGAACACGACAAAGACATGATTGAACGGGCGGATTACGTGATTGATATTGGTCCGAAGGCGGGGAAATTTGGTGGAGAAATCATCAGTCAAGGAACACCAAAAGAGATACTTTCCTCCCACTCTATGACGGCAATGTACATGAATGGCGAAATGAAAATCGAAGTTCCGAAAGCAAGAAGAATTGGCAACGGAAAATTTTTGAAACTTTCTGGCGCAACTGGAAACAATCTAAAAAATGTAACAATCGAGTTGCCTTTAGGTAAAATGATTTGCGTTACAGGTGTATCTGGAAGTGGAAAGTCAACTTTGATTAACGAAACTTTATATCCTATTCTGAATGCCTTTTATTTTAATGGCGTTAAAAAGCCACAACCTTACAAAAAAATTGAAGGTTTAGAACATATCGACAAAGTAATTGACATCGACCAAAGTCCAATCGGAAGAACGCCACGTTCTAATCCAGCTACTTATACCGATGTGTTTTCTGAAATTAGAAGTCTATTTACGATGACCTCAGAAAGTATGATTCGAGGATACAAAGCCGGACGATTCAGTTTTAACGTAAAAGGTGGACGATGCGAAACCTGCGAAGGGTCTGGAGTGAGAACCATTGAAATGAACTTTCTGCCAGATGTTTATGTAGAATGCGAAACTTGTCAAGGGAAGCGTTTTAACCGAGAAACTTTAGAAATTCGCTACAAAGGAAAATCAATTTCAGATGTTTTGAACATGACTGTTGATGAAGCGGTTCCGTTTTTTGAATTGATTCCGAAAATTTACCGCAAAGTAAAAACCATTCAAGACGTTGGTTTGGGTTATATCACACTTGGTCAACAATCTACCACGCTTTCTGGTGGCGAAGCGCAACGGATTAAATTGGCTGGAGAGTTATCTAAAAAAGATACCGGAAATACCTTTTACATCNTAGACGAACCCACCACTGGCCTGCATTTTGAAGACATTAGGGTTTTGATGGAGGTAATCAATAAATTGGTCGATAAAGGAAATACCATCTTGATTATTGAACACAATATGGATGTAATTAAATTGGCAGATTACATTATCGACATTGGACCAGAAGGCGGAAAAGGTGGCGGAAACGTTGTTGCNAAAGGAACTCCCGAAGAAGTAGCAAAGAACAAAAAAAGCTTTACAGCGGAGTTTTTGAAGAAAGAGTTTGCCCCCCAACCCCTTTAAAAAATTTTAGATTGAAGAATTTTGATTTTTGATTTTTGAAATTGAAATTGACATTGCTATTGACATTGACATTGAAATTGACATTGACATTGCTATTGACATTGCTATTGACATTGCTATTGACATTGCTATTGACATTGCTATTGACATTGCTATTGACATTGCTATTGACATTGATATTGCTATTGACATTGACATTGCAAAAACGGTTTTGAGCATACCCAAAACCGTTTTTTTATTTTTTCTTTAAGATGATAATTATTTTTTCAACCTCAATTAAGGAGTTACAGGTGGGACAAGAGGTGTCTCGTCTGTGCCCGTGGGTGTGTTATAAATCACATAGTCGTTGTATTTTGCCTCGTCGGTGTTCACAAAAATACTTTTACCTGTGTTGCACAAACGCGTAATTTCTTTATAAACCGCATTTCCTTTTTCGACACGGTCTTGTGTTTTGATGTCGCGGTTTTTAACTGCTTCCTGTTGCACATCAATCGAAGTGTCAAAATTGGTGGTAATTGATGTAAGGTTTGTAATAACGGCGGCTGTAAGCCCTTCGCTTGCCAATTGCGTTAGCTGCGCTGTGGCAACTCTAATTACTCTTTTGCCAAGGCGATAAAGTTGTTCGTCGCTCATAACGCTCATGCCATCAAAAGCAAACGAACGAAAAAGAGCACTTTCAACACCAAATTTGTTTTCTGCCATGCTGCGCACTACTGCAATTGCTGATTTAAGGCTATCTGCCAGTACATTTTTGGCATCGGTCGTAACGGACAATGCCCCTTGCAACTCTTCGTCGGTTTGTGTATTGTCAAAAGCTGTTATTAGGGTTTGCAAATTCGTTACGGTTGTTGCCGAAACTCCTCTGGTACTAAATGAGGTAAGGTCGCGCTGTACACTGCCCACCACATCATCTGCTTTTTGCTTCAAAACACCGTCTGAAAACTGATAATCTCTCACTGATACTTTTTTCTTTGCCATTTTGTTATAAATTTTAATTGATTTTGGAACCCAAATTTAGCAAAATGTTTTGATAAACCATTGGCGTTTAGACAATTTTTTATAAAAGTGTTGTTTTTTTTCCCAATTTTAAACAATTTTAATAAAAGTGGCAGTTAGATGATCGTTCTTGATGCTTAGAACAGGTTTTCTTTTGGTTAGATTAAAAAAACACGAGGTTAGACAATACTAACTGTCAGTTAGATGTTAATTTATGGCAGTTAGATGTTAATTTATGGCAGTTAGATGTTAATTTATGGCAGTTAGATGTTAATTTATGGTAGTTAGACCATAATTTATCTGTCAGTTTTGGTCATCTAACCACCATTTTTGATTAACTAACGACAAGCTGGCAGTTTTTGAGGTTGAGAATGTGGGTTTTTACTATATTACTGTTTTAATGGAATACTTTTTTCCATTTTCGGAGATAAAAAATGGTTTTTTTGAGTTATCAACTGAAAGTTTACAAAGCTATTTTTGAGGTTGTGAGGATTATTTTTATATTTGGAGGAAATAAAACAGCTCCGCAAAGAGTTCATCCTCTGGAATGCTGCGCCTAGCTGCGCAAAGAGTTCACCAGTTTCAGAAAGATAATATGATTTGAAAAGCTGCGCAAACCCCCGAAAGCGCGGATTTGTAATCCGTGCCGATAAGTATACAATAATAGGGCAGCCAAAAACTGGAAAGAGTAGGCGGAGATAACACAACCGCATGAAGGGGATCGACTTCGTCGAATTTCATTTCGTGCGCTAGCGGGGGTTGAAAGATAATACGGCTCGTGAACTTAGATAATAATAAAAATTAATTAAAGAATGTTTGCAATTACAATATTACTATTACTTTATATAGCATTTATTTTTTGGTATGGTGGCTATGGTAGACCAATGACTAAAAGAGAAATGGAAACATTAATAGAAAAGATGAAAAGGAATGCTGGTCAAGAAAATAACCATGATAATGAATTGATTAAAGATTTTCGTGAACTTTGTAAAACGGATGATGGTAATGAATTCTTTATGGTGAATTTAATACGTTATAAAAGGGAGATATTAAACGGTATTGACCCTATGGCAGAAAATGAGAAGTATAAAAAAGCTATTTTACCTTTATTAATAAAATATGGAAGTCATCCTATTTTTATGAGCTCTTATATGGGCAGAATGATTCATCCTCAAGGTAATGACGACTGGGATGAAATAGCGATTATTAGATACCGAAGCAGAAAGGACATGCTTAAAATGGCTGGAGATGCAGCTAAATTGAATTTAGGAAAAAGTAAATTTGCTGCTATCGACAAAACACAAGTATTCCCAGTAAAGGCTTTCATTTCTGCGCTTCCTATAAGACTTATTGCAACAATATTGCTTTTGTTTTCAATAGTATATGTTTTATTTAATTAAAAACCCGCTCCGTAAAGTGTTC
>JGI25914J50564_10000855_pt1 | contig 10286 bp, 2 predicted proteins | sample LauGreSuBDMM15SN_2_FD_50564 | JGI IMG/M metagenome (IMG submission 50564) | reverse complement strand
ATTATTCTTATTTATAATTTTATATTATTAAAAATATTATTTAATATACTATTTAATTTATTATTTTTTTTAATATTTGCAGCATTATTAGTATTTTTCATTTTATTTCCTTGCTTTCTTGCTCCTCCTTTACTGTTTATTTTACGTTGTTCTTTTAATTCTTCATCATCTGGTAGTGCTTTTTCTTCATCATCTGATAGCGCGTTTACTTCATCATCTGGTAGCACTTTTTCTTCATCATAAGTTTGTTCTTTTAATCTTTCATTTTCTAATCGTTCATTTTCTAATCTTTCATTTTCTAATCTTTCATTTTCTAATCTTTCATTTTCTAATCTTTCATTTTCTAATCTTTCATTTTCTAATCTTTCATTTTCTAATCTTTCGTTTTCTAATCTTTCATTTTCTAATCTTTCGTTTTCTAATCTTTCGGTATTAATAGATTCTTTATCTTTTTCTTGTTCAAATTTTTCAGGTTTATTATTATTTTGTGAAAAAAAAGATGGAAAATACGAATATTCTTCTGTTGGTTGTGCTGGTTGTGCAGGTTGTGCAGGTTGATAAGTTTGAGCAGGTTGATAAGTTTGAGCTGGTTGATAAGGTTGAGCGGGTTGATAAGGTTGAGCAGGTCTATTATCTATAATAGGTTGCGTTGGTAAATTTCCATTTATTTCTTGAACGGATGGGTAAGATGAATAATAATAATATACAAATGAAGCACATATAATTAAAAATATAAAAATACCTATTCCTATCAAAACCCATTTAAATTTTCCTATTATATCATCTTTATCATCTTTATCATCTTTATCATCTTTATCATCTTTATCATCTTTAGTTTTTGATTTGCTTATATTTTCTAATTTATCTTCTTCATTTCTTTTAGCAATTGTATTGCTTAAATTATTTGCCAATTCATCGTTGTTAGTTATAAAATCTTCAAAGTTTTTATTTAATAAGTTACCTACATCTTCCAAAATACGATTTTCATTATTTTTTTCTAATACATTTATTAATTTATTTATTAATAATATATCCATAATTTATATTTGTTCTATATTAATAAATTATAAAATAATATGTTTTTCTTCTTTATAGATTAGATATATAATGGAATTATTGAAACCTATTATTGTAAAAAGATGGGTATCTGAAATTAAATATATAGAATATATATTTGATAATAACGTAGATAATAAATATGATAATGATGTTATAATTATTCCCGAATATATTTTTCAAGATGATAATAAAAAGGATGCCTTAAATAAAATAGCATATCATATATATAATTATGAAAAAAAAAATCTAACATTTCCATATTATTGTTGGGATGATATAAGTAAAAAATCACTTTTATTTGATATTAAAAATATACATTGGTCTGGTTATAATATTAATCCATTTAAATCAAAAGATAAAAAATCAAAACAATTAGATGAACCTATCGAATATATTAATAATGATAATAATGAATTATTTAATTATGATAAAATAAATATAGTTTTTTACAATGATTTTAATTATGATATTAAATATTATTATAATAAAAATGAAAATTTTAATATCCACGAAGTATCTAAATTAATTAAAAATGAGATTAAAATTATAGACCTGTATAAACTACCTATAACAAAGATAACAGAACAGAATGAATATTATAATGAGGTTATATTTGAATATAAAATGGAATTTATGGAATCTTTAATAATACTATTTGATAAATTTAAAACAGACGACGAGATACAATTAATTCAATTTGTTAATAATAATAATGCAATCTATAAATTATATAAATATCACACATTTGATAAGAAAGATTTAGATTATAAATTTAGATTAAATTCTAATAAAAAAGAAAGTAAAGATATATCTTTAATAAATCTTTATTACAAAAATAAAAATACTAAATTATCAATATCTAAAGATGGAATATTTAAATTAATTTTTAAATATGATATTGATAATGGAACTAATAAAGCAAATATACTACTTATTAAAGATGATATTGTTAAATATTTAAGCAAATTTAATATACATTCTCAATTTAAAGAAATAGATATTAATCTTCGTGTAAATTATTCAATAGATAATTTAGAATATCAAAAATTAATAAAAAAAATAGGAACATATACAAATATATTTGAGGATTTTATAATTAATAAAAAAAAATGTAAAGGAGTTTTTAAATACAAAAGAATATCAGGAAATTCAATTATTTTTGATCTAGATCTCTTTATAATTAACAGATATTATATTGAAGATAATATAATTGATGAAATCTTTACTGTATTGAAAAATATGGGTATCAATATAACAATGAATTATATTAAAGGAGTTATTGATAAAAAAGCAGAGATTGATAATATTAAATCAAAAAAATATAATGATGACGCTAAAGAAGAAACAATAGTAATAATTAAAGAATATAATAATAATATTGATTTTTATGTTGACATTAAGAAAGCAGATTCTTTCTTAGTGCTAGATAATTTAAAATTTTGGTTAATTAAAATAATTGAAGATGTACGCAATGAACAAAAAAATTAATGCTCCTAAGAAAAAAATAATAAATAATCTTATCTTACCAAAACCTACTAAAAAAACAAGTTATAAATCTCCCAAAAAATCTTCTTCATCCTCTAAATCAAAAAAATCAGAAGATAGTTTTGTTTTTAATGATGAAGATTTAAATATTTTCAAAAGCAGTTCTGGAGGTGCTAAAAATAGTATTAATGATAATAATTACTTAATAAATAAATTAAATAATGCGGATAAGGAACTCTATAAAGATAGAGGTAAGGGTAAAAATCCAGCAAGAAAATGTCAAAAAGAATATCAACCACTTGTACTTAAGAAAGATGAAATAGAAGCATTGAAAAAAAAAGGGATAGACCCTTATGATAAAAATGTTTTTGATAATTATATTGAATATGGCAGCAGTAAAGAAAATAAAAATTTTTATACTTGTCCGCGTATATGGTGTCCTATTAGTAATATTCCATTGGAAGAAAAAGAAACTTNGAGTAAATCATTAAAATGTCCNGAAGAAAATGAAACACCTATAATGATGAATGAAATTATGAAAAATAAAAACAAATCAAGATATGTTTATTTACTCAAAGGAGATATAGAAATACCATGTTGCGGTAAAAGAAATCCTGAAAAAAAAGGGATAAAAATTCTTGAAAATAAAAAAGTTCCTAAAAAACTTAAAAAAGATGATAAACAATTAAAAATAAAGGATGTTTCGATGGAATCTAAAAAAGAGTCTGAATATAAAGATTCTAAAGATAATATTATTAATGAAAATGATAAAAATTATATTATGAATAAAATACCTGTTCCTAAAAATCGTTTTGGCGGAGTGCAAAAAGAAGTATATCATATATTGTTTAATAATCATAAGGATTATACAAAAACTTGTTTATCAAATAATAATATAAATAAAAATAATTGTGTCTTAAGAAAAGGTATCAATAATAGTGATAATATTATTAATTCAATAGCATATTTATTAGGAACTAATAAAGATGGTTTTATAGAATATATTGAGAATAATCTTGATATTGTAAAATTCTTATCTTTAGAAAATGGTAATGTATTTAAAGATTTTGCTGATATAGAACCATTAATACCAGATTTAAACAATGAATTATATATAGAATTCTTAAATTTTAACAAGAAAACTAATAATATATCATTAGAAATACCTGATATAGACAATAATACTCCATCCGCATTATATCAAAAATCAAGATTATTATATATATATAAATCATATAAAAAATTTATTAAATATCTTAAAACAGAAAATAGTAATTCTGATATTGTTCATTATTTATATACATTAGTTGCTATATTATATAATAAATTAATTGTATTATGGAATGTTGAAATAGGACATCCTCATAACGATGTAAGTATAGTATGTCCTCGTTATTCAACAATAAATGATTTATTATTATATTTAGGAAAGAAAGCGAAAGTAATAATGATTATGATAACGACAGAAAATAAAATTAAGGATAATTTATCAGTATTATATTACGAACCTATCATATTAAAATCATTAAATAAAAAAGAGGTCACATATTTTAATTTAGAAAAACATATTAATATTAAAAATATATTAGATAAATGTACAACAAACATATACAATTCTAATGAACATTTCGTAGAAAATATAGAAAATATGAAAACAATTAAAACATTTATAAATAAAAAATTACAACCAAATTATGAAGGAAGCAAAGGTGAAATATTTAGAACTGTAATAATAAATAAAGATCTTTCTATTGATAAAATAATATTAAAAAAAGACAATACAGTAATATCTTTTATAAAATTTAAAAAGATATCAATTATTATGTTAGATTTAATTATAAAAAATTTACATATAAAAGATGTAGTATTTAGCGATGATATAAATAACAAAACATTCGATGTATATATATTGAAAGATACATATACAGAAATATGTAAGAAGTTTGAAAAAATAGATATAGAAGTTGATATTGGAGAAATTACAAAAGATACAAAGGCTAATGGAATTACTATTAGAAGCAAGATATTATTTAAAGCAGACGAATATAATAAAAATCGTGGAATAATCATTAATATTCCAAATAAATACAATGATTATAATAAATATTCACGAGAACAGATTATGTGGCAGGATATGAAAAAAACAATTTACAATAATTTGCTAGAAAATAAATATGATGACAAATATTACAAAGATTTATCTATAAAGACGCGAAAAGAAATTATTAAAATTTTATTGACCAATATTAGTGAAAATAAAAATTATAATTCTAAGGAATTACGAAAATTACAAATAATATTAGAAGGTATTAATATATATTCAAGAGAAAGCATAAAGAACTGGTATTCTAATAATTTGTCTTATGAAAAATATAATTATGTCAATGATATTTCAAATAATATAAAGGAAGATGGGGATGAATTAATATTTACACAATATTTAGTATCTGAAAAAATACCTGACAAAATAATAAGAGACAGAGATTATTTACCTAATAATAATATTAAAAATACAAACATAGATTTTTATGAATTAAAAAATAATATGAATATATCAAATTCTTCAAATAAAAATAAGATTATTCCCTCTAATTGGCAGGGAGTTGAAAAGGCAATGCCTAAAAAATGGGAAAAATATAAAAAAAAAATATGGTATAAACTGAAATATATTGAGTCTGTTTATACTGAAAAAAATATTTCTGATTTGTTTGAATTTTTACTTAATTATGATAATAAAAAAATAAATAATATTATATCATTTGATGATATAATTCAATATACTTATAATGAATATGAAGATATATTAGTTGATACTTATAAAGATGATAAATATGCTATTGATATGATATTTAGTGATCCGCATTTTAGAATGGTTTATATCAATACTATGAATATTATCAATAATACTAATAAAACTTTTAAAACAAAAAGAATATTTTTAGACGAATATCTATATAAAAGTAGTATAAATGAAAGAGAAAATATATTAAATCGTATTAAGAGCGATAATGCTATTAAATATTATAGCGGTAATACTTTAAAACAAATAGCAACTTATTTAGATATTAATATAATAGTTATATTAGAACGTATTGATTATGGAAAAGGCGTTAATGTTAAAAAAAGAGCAGGTAGTAAAGATTTGAAGGTTTCTATGAAATATTATAATGCTGGTAATAATAATAATCATGAAGAATTATTAAAAAGACCTTTGATTATGCTTTATCAAAAGATAGAAAAATCATTTATAAGTTATTATTTAATTAAAAATATAGATGGCGATTCATTTGTTTATAATGAACTAAATAATGCTAACCAAGATATTAAAAATATAATATATCATCCCGATTCGCACAATAAAAGTAATTCCCCTACAACTATCAAAGTATAATCTAAATATATCTTATTTTTTGTTCAGGTAATTTATAGCATTTGCTATTTGTTGTCGATATATCTTTATTTAGATTAAATTCGACTTGTAAATCATCTTCGTCGATATCATTTATTTCATCGTTATTAATATCATCTATAATATCTATAATATCTTCATTTATACTCGGTAATTGTTTATTTGTATCTCGAACATCTTTTAATAATTCAATCATATAATCTTCATCTATTAAGATTTTACTATCTCCTGTACCACAAGGCGGCTGTTGACCCAACATTACATTGGCGGATACGCCATTTACTTTATCATATTCTGCGAAAATGCTTGCATTAATTAACATATCAGTAGTTTCTTCAAATGATGATTTCGCGAGTGGACCAATATCTCCTCTATTGATGCCGTGTCTATCTATTGACATTAATTGACCTTTATAAGTCATTGTATCAATAAGCAATGACATATGTCTGTAATTCATAGAACCTTCATTTGTCACAATAAGTAATTCTTTATAAAGAGCATATCTTGCCGCTTCAATACCAAGAGTATCATATATCTCACGAATATCATTAGAAATTGTGCGAGTAGTATCAATATTAGGATTTGATAATAATTCAATCAAATTTGTACCATCAGTATCCAATACCCATTCAAGCATTTCGTCAAAATTATTAGTATCATCATTATATCTATAACACTTCTTTTTATCTAATGATACCTTTTTAATACCTTTATAACCTTTCAATAATATTTGATGTACGATATTGTGCTCTATCGCTTTAATTGTTGCTATTTCATCTCCGTCTTTAAGAGCCATATCAGTTAATTTAATACGGAATACGCATTCTTCGGCATTATCGTCGCTATAAACACATTCAATATATTTATCATAAGTAGTATTTAATTTTGTATAAATATCTATCATTTTTAAATTACAAGAAAGCATTTTAAATTTATCAAATACTAATCTTAGAACCCAAGGCGATGAACTTTTAGATTTAGAAGCATTTCCATACAATTCTTCAAATTCTTTATAGATATTCATAATTCCTTGATCTTCTTTTATATTCGTTTCGTAATATTCGCCATTATCCCAATATATTTCAGTATATTTTAGAATATCCGATAGTTTCGTAATTTCAATAGAGTTCTTTACATTCATTGCATGATTTTTCGTTATATCAATTCTGTCATCATTTAAATCCCCATTTTCATTTCTTTTAGGATTTATAACACACGATATATCATTCTTCATATATATCGTTAATGTAGGCGTTTTAGTCTTTTTAGTGGCCGACAAAATTTCTTTAAGACGCGGAACTCCAGAAGTTGCTTTTACCGCAGCAGCAGTTCCGGAAACGTGAAATGAATCAAGTGTCATTTGCGTCCCTAACTCTCCAATTGTTTGTGCTGCAATGATTCCCACCATTTCGCCTGGTTGTGCTATAGCCTGATTAAAATATTCAATAACTTGTGATACAATCCAATCAAATATTTCAACAGTGAAATGATAGTGGAATATTAATTTTTTAGGATTTAGATATTGTCTCAATAGAATATTGAGATATCTCATACCCTGTTTACGATTTTTAATATATAGTTTATCATTTAGATTATCAATATTATCTAAAATATAATCAGGTGTTAAATCAGTTTTAATACCCGAAATATTGATTGCTTTAATTCTATTATGAGCAGTTGTAATAATTCTACTAAATGGAATAGGATAGTTAATTACATTTTTTTTATCGCGATTAAAGATTTTATTAATCAAGAATAGTTTATCTTCAATCATTTTCTCAAAATGCTCATTACACCTAGCGTATGTTTTTTCATTAATTGATTTCAAAGCATCTTCCGTAATATGAACATTGATATTATCAGTGCTTTTTAAATTATATTCAAAATCTAATTCAATATTATTTTTATATATAGTATCTATTACTTGAACTTCTATTTTACAACCATCCATACCATCTTCGCCATAAATATATTGTATGATTGTACCATCAGCAGTCCTTACAGTATTATCATAATGAATTTTTGAATCTTCCATTGCTTTTACCAATCTACGTTGAATATATCCTGTTTCCGATGTTTTCACAGCAGTATCAATGAGACCTTCGCGACCCCCCATAGCATGAAAGAATACTTCATGAGGTTTTAATCCAGATATGAAACTATTTTTAACAAATCCTCTTGCTTCTGGCCCATCATCATATTTTGTAAAATGTGGCAATGTTCTATCTGTAAATCCATATGTAATACGCTTGCCATCTACATTTTGCTGTCCGACACAAACAATCATTTGCGAAATATTAATTTCCTTACCTTTTGAACCAGATTTAACCATATTAATCATACGATTCGTTTTTTCGTCAATCTGCGAGAATCCAATTTTCCCTACTTCGCTCGTCGTCTCATTCAAGATACCGATTAGTTCTCGCTCAATATAATCCTCATTATTCAAGATACCATTGTTATCGTAAGTGCCTCTTCTAATCTCGTCAAGTTTATTATAGGCTTTCGTTTGCATTTCTTTAATTTTATTTTTTAGATGTTCGTCTGTCTTCTTATCTGTTACTAAATCACTAATACCTACACTAAATCCTGCTGTCAATAACCATCTACATATTAAACGTTGGGTATTATCTAAAAATTTGCGAACTTCAAATGGGCCGTAATCGTGATATATAACAGGTACTAATCCCGTTGAAATACCATGAAATACTACCTTATCCAGATTTCCACTTTCTAAAATACTGTCATTAATAATAAACTTTTCATCTTTTTTATTTTTTCTATTAATGAAAAGACCTGGAGGTAATATTTGTGAATACGCTTCCTTACCATTATAAATATACTTATTTTTAGGTTTTGGCAAACTTCCTTTAAAATAACTATTAACCATTTGAATGTTTGCCATTGTTTTATCGTGAATCTCCGTAAAATCCTTTGTCAGGCGATAAGAACCTACNAGAGTATCTTGGACTACCTCAATAATCGGCTTGCCATCACGGGGTGCTAAAATCATATATGGTACTGCTGCTATGTCCATTAACTCATTCATAGTTTGAATACTCTGTGGGCAATGTAAATTCATTTCATCACCATCAAAATCAGCATTATATGGAGGTGTATCCAATACATTTAGACGAAATGTTTGATAAGGCATAATAACTACTTTATGACACATCATAGACATTTTATGTAATGATGGCTGTCTATTAAATAGAACATAATCACCATTAGATAAATGACGATGAACCGTATCTCCTATTTTTAAGTCTTTCGCTATGTTTTCCAAATCTTTAGAATATTTTAAATTAATAGTAGTATTTTGCTTCTTAATATATTTAGCACCAGGCCAATTATCTGAACCATTCATAATTAATTTACGCATATGTTCTATGTTATATTTATTGACAATTTCGGGAAATGTAATATTAATAGCAACTTTAATTGGAACTCCCAATTCATCAATGCTAATATAAGGATCGGGGGTAATTACTGAACGTGCCGATTGATCTACACGCTTACCGTTCAAATTTCCACGAATACGCCCTTCCTTTTTTTTCATTCTGTCAGAAACTGATTTTAATTTTCGTCCATTCCTTTGCTGTGCGGGTGCTAATCCAGGCATTTGATTATTTATAAATGTAAATACATGATATTGTAACAAAATTGTATAATACCTTACCGTTTCTTCAGTAGCGCCTTTTTTAATTTTATCTTCTACTTGATTATTTGCCTTGATAATGTCGCTCAATTTATGCGTCAAATCATCTTCGCGNCGTTGCCCATTTTCTTCAATAATACTAGGTCTTACAGCAGGNGGAGGTACAGGAAGAACAGAACATATCATCCATTCTGGTCTATTCCATTTNGGATTAAATCCCATCATTTCCATATCTTTTTCACTAATTCTTTTAAAAATTTTAAGAATATCATCTGCTGTAAATTCTTGGCGTATATTATCCTCGCCTTTTTTATCTTTCCATTCTGCTATAATTTTCATAGAATTCTCTTTATTGATTTTTGTTGGACGTACNGCACCACATCCAACAACTTCGTCATCGCCGCACATTTTCAATTTAGTTGTAGTATTACATAATTTATAATATGCTTCCCATCTCTTCTGGTTATTCTTGATGGACAAGATTTTATTGATATCATTCTTAAAATCTTTATGAGTAGTATTTGGTGAAATTAAACATTTTGAACATTTATAACATACGCAGTTCAAAATCTTTCTCACAATATCAAAGAACATTGCGTGAAATACAGGTTTAGCAAGAACAATATGTCCAAAATGACCTGGACAAAATATGTTTTTCTGTTCGCATGTAATACA
>JGI25914J50564_10000853_pt1 | contig 10298 bp, 8 predicted proteins | sample LauGreSuBDMM15SN_2_FD_50564 | JGI IMG/M metagenome (IMG submission 50564) | reverse complement strand
TTTTTTTGTAATATAAATACTTCCAACTGTTGTAAAATATATATTTTTTAATCTTATATCTTCAGAATATGACTTAAACAATATTTCAACAACACGGTTTACAATCATGCCACCAAACGACCAACCATATACACATATTTTATCAGCTTTAGTAGCCATTTTTAATATTTGGTCGATAATTCCTTGCAGCATTCTTTTATTTTCATCACTATTCAATGGTTTAAGAGCACAGGATGTCTTTCCAACAGTTGAATAATTTTTTATTTTTGTACGAATTGTTTCTGTATGGGATTCGCATATATAAGTAAAATCATTTTTATCAACATCACCATTCACCAAAAAATGATTAAAATTAGCACCCTCTTTCGGACAGTCTAATCCATCAATAAAGAATATATGAAATTGTTTTTCTGTTGTTTCTTTTGGTGTAAATATATTTTCAATAACACCACCTCCTTTACGATATTTCCTGGTTTTCAATCTCTTTTTACTTGTTTTCTTGGTTTTTGCCATAATGAAGATGGAATGTATATTATATATAATGATGATATATAATATTCGTGCAGTATACTATGTTTACGAAGGTGGAAGCGGTGCCAAACACAATTTAATTTCTCCCAAAGAAGCTACGTCGTATTTTACAATAAGCGGTAAATCATTCCCTAAATACATTTCTAAATGACTACAAAGCGGTGTGCATTTAATGAAGTGACTCAATGATTTCAATGAAAATTCGCCCTGTATGACGACCGACGCATCCGTTTTTTGAATAAAACTCATGAACCCATCGGATTCAGACCGCGAAATACGAGAACTTGCAAAGTTTCCTTCACATGAAAATATCAATTCATTACCTACAGATTTGATTTCGATTCTATCAGAGATTCCATTTAAATCGCGAATAATTTTCTGGAAATCCGCTGTAGGCAAATTAATCACCGTAGTATATTCTACATCTGGAACAATGAGTTCTTCGGTATCTGGCTCAATGAGTCTCAGCTTCTGATTATAACACTGTTTGATATCCCCATTGTCATATTGTAAACCAAGGTGAGATACAATACCATCATGATAATCGGAATTCTCAATATACATGGAAAGGGTATCATCATTGGACATGGTAGAAATGACTTTGAATAAATGCAATGTATTGGCACACACAATGATTTTATCTGGCTTACATACATATTTCTCGAATTTATATGCATTCAATACAACATTCACTAGAATAGTATGGGTCTTGTCGAAATTAATAATACGCAAATCGTTTTTTGTAAACGTAATCGTAGCATCGGTTAAAATATCCTTTATGGCAGTTATAGTGTTTCGGATGGGTTGTATTTGAACGGTTTTTACAGTTAATACATTATTTTCTTCGTTCATATCTGGATATAATTATCGGATGTATTTATTTATTATTCGTTTTTATACCCTTTACTTCGTTTCTTTTTCTTTTTGAATCATATCATTCCAGTCGCTGATGCAATATTTTCTGTAATAGATTATATCTCATGTGTATATAGAAGGAATCTATGAAAAAACCAAATCCATTCGGAGGTCCAAGTAAATCAGATTTTATTTTATTGGGATTTGTAATTGTCTTGTTAATTTTCATTGGGTATTTTTATTTTTTTACAAAACGAGAAGAAGAACCTTTTGACAATTCACGTGAATCTCTACATAAAAACATCGATGCGGTGTATTATATCAATTTATCAAATCGCAAGGACAGACAGAAAGAATTTTTAGATAATTTTTCCGAAAAAGATGCGAATCGAATCAAACGAATTCAAGCACATTATTATCCTGAAAATGGAGCTGTTGGATGTTTAATGTCGCATATATCAGCTCTGAATATTGCCGAGAAGGACAATTTAGGAGAAAACATATTGATTTGTGAGGATGATTTTTACATCAAAGACATGGATTATTTGAATAAGATGTTGGAATTGTTTTCCGAGAACATACAAAAATGGGATGTAGTCATGTTGGGTCAAAATACATCTCAATCAAAAGATACGGGAATACAAACAGAAACCGGTGAAAAAATCATCAAAATAATAAATTCGCAGACTACTTCTGGCTACCTGATTAAACGGTCATATATTCCGGTATTACTGGGGATTTATGAACGGGATATGATGGAATATTTGAAAACCAATAAATGGGGGAATTTTTACACAGACCAATCATGGAAAGTTCTCCAACCAGAGGATAATTGGTATAGTTTTTCACCGTCGGTTGGGGTGCAGCGTAAATCATACAGCGATATACAAAAAGGGTTTATCAATTTTGAAGTCTAGACCACCGTATCAATATTTATTCTGTAGGATAGTATCACACAGAATAAATTATACACCGTCAGACCTGTCTACTCTACAGTATTATGGTATTATCGTCTGAGTTCTCATATCAAGTGTTCCCACCTTAATCAGTTCTCCACGTTTTTCTTTTGCTTTCTTATAACTCTCAAAATCATATACTGTTCGAGTTTTCTTATCCATGGCATATTTCACTCCATCTACAGTAACAGCAACCAGAACAGTCTTTTCTGTTTTCACGTTGGCTTCTGTTTTTTCAGAAAGGTCGGTTTCCAACACTGGATAAGAACCAAAGTTGTTTGAAGCAACCTTACCAAACCCATAACAGACCAATGGTTCTTCTGGGTTGGTATTATACAGTGAACAATCAATGGCAGTTTCTTTGACGGCTGTTAGTATTTTCGTATTAATGGAATCCTTGATTTGTGCAATTTCAAACAGATACTGGTCAGTGCTAAACGGGACGCGTTCCATTTTGATAACACCGCCATCTTTTTTCACTGGATATTCCAGTTTGCTGGTATCCTGTGTTTTCATTTCAATGTTTTTCACCAGTTGTTCATTCGTCATTTTTGAAATATATACAAACACTTGCACAGTTCTCAAATTATCCGGCAAATCTTCGTGACTACAAATACGACGAGCACGTCCAACTACTTGGTCGATACGCACCATATTCCAATAAGGTTCTACAATATGAACAAATCGGGTGTTACGCAGATTAATACCTTCTGCCCCAGAAGAAGTAATCATTAATACCTTGATGACTTCCCCGTAAAAATTATTTTCGTGTTTTGTCCGAAGGGTTTCAAGGATAGAGGGTGGAACGAATTCCCATGCACTATTATAGATGTTACGTATAATTTCTTTTTCTTCTGCGGTCTCTGTTCCAGTATATAATACAAATCGGGGTTTTTCTGGGTCTACATCCGCGTTTTCAATGGTCCATTTACCCGTTTTCTTGGTAATTTTGAATTCGGCGAATCCATTGGATTCCAGGACCAATTTGAAAATACCGATTCCTTCTAATGTGCGGAACTGACTGTATAACAGATGCAATCCTTTGTTTTTCTCGTCTTGNATGCTTTCGAGGATTTGTAAGAATTTTGGACTGTATTTATGTAGTTCTCGNTTTTTCAAGAAATCTTTGGTAGCCAATGCATCGTATGTTTCTTTTACACGTGTTTGAAAATCAGTAAGAGTGGTAGTTTCAGTGGTAACTGCAACTTGTTCTTCTTCGAAATAATCGTCCTTGTTTTGTAAGACCTCTTTTTCAATGCCGTCAAAATCTTCCAGGGTTTTCACTTCTTCTGTGCGAATCATGGGACGCGGATATTCACTGGGGAATGCAAAATTACATGCAGACCTGGAATAAATACGATAAGTGGATACAAAGGCAGAATCATCGTCGTCTTTGGCTTGTTTCTTCCCTTTTCTTTGTCTCTTTTCGTCGTCTCTTTCTTCCTTGCGGCGTTCACTGTAAATATCAAATTGGTGTTGACTCATATTGACTTCCACTAAATGGTAATTGCCGCCTTTTTCGTTCTTTACAAATCGAGGTAGTAATTGTTCTTGCGCTGAACGGAAATAGGATGTAAGACCCAATATACGACGTTTTAATAAATCGACATTAGAGAGTTCTCCTTTTTGATTATTGATAAACAATTCTTTGAAAAGGTTCTCATCATCNGGCAAACAGAGNTCTTTTACGACTTTGGGTTTTCCAACAATGTTGATATTATATTTCTGTAAGATATCTGTAATTTTGGATTGAAATTTGGCGTCACTTACATTACCCATTTCATCTAATCTTACACCGGAATATTCTTCAAAGGCGCCGGAGGCGCCTCCTGTTCCACCTCCACTAGCGCCACCCTCATATAAGTTTTTGTTTAACTCATCATATTGATGTTCTATGTCGACAATTTCTTCATCTGCGATATCATCTGTATCATCTATATCATCCGNCAGGGATGATTTGCGCGTGTAATTTGCAGAGGATTCTCGTTTCTCTCGTCGTTTTCGTGTTCCAGTATGTTTCTTTGCANCCCCGTTTGCACCCCCGTCGATTTCCGCATGACCCCCACCAATGCGTTTTTTATACATNTTAACAAACCCAAATGGATTTCTGGTAATGANCAATTTGTCTCCACTGTATTCCACATAATCATACAAAGCAAAGTTCTCTTTTTTGAAATAGTCCAACAGAATATCTCGGTTCAATTTCTCCGTCGTGGTGGTTTGAATCTGAAAGGTCCATGTTTTAATAAATCCGCGCAACATGTTGAATAAAATACCGATTTCACGAGGATGATTAATAATAGGGGTTCCTGTTAGAAAAATGACTTTTACATCGGTTGCATCCATGAGTAACTGATACAATTGATAGGCAATGGATTTCTTCTTTTTCAGAGAATTTGCAATACGACTCACCAAGTTATGGGCTTCTTCAATAATAACCACTGAATGATGAAATGGGTTGGTTTTTCCATGGTTTGTGAATTCGTCCATTTTGTTTTTTGTGAGACCATTGTAGTTGATGTCTTGATATTTGTTGCGTATCATGAGATTCAATTGTTCGTCGATGTTTTTTTGGTCGTTGTCTGACAGGTTTGCAAAATTGGGTTCTTTTTTGATATCAGCCATCCATGCTCCTTTTTTTTCTTGAACATATTCTTTGGGAATACCAAGAGTGTCTGATAACATTTTTTTATTGTCAGGTTCTCCTTCAATAGAAATAAATTCCCAGAAATTATTTTTGCGAAAGAGAACATCTCCACATTTTTTCAATTCAGTGAAGAAGTTCATTTTCAATGAAGCAGGTGTCATTAAAATAACCTTTTTATCAGATTTCATACCTTCTGCAATGCCAATGGATGTACACGATTTACCTGATCCTAAACCGTGGTATAGTAACAATCCTCTGTAAGGTGTATACAAGTTCAAGTAATCGCGAACCACCAATTGATGAGTTAATAAATCGAAATCAATNGAGCTTTTTTGCGCCGTCTTACATGTGATTTCTTGTCCCTTTTCTGCGATTTTATCATGATATGGTTTGAATAATTTNGAGAGTTGTTGAATAAATAATTTACGGTTGTTCATATAGTAACTTGAAACACCCATTGTTAGTTTTTGTCTTGCGGCTGTCACTGCAAGCGGAGCACCTGTTCTTTTTTCTTTTTCCGCGACATCCTTTTCCGCGACATCCTTTTCTGCCACATCCTTTACAGGACGTTTTTTGGCAGTTGTTTTCTTGGTTGGTTGTTTTACTGCTTCCACCGGTTCGGATGGCTCTGCATCTTGTAATATCTCCAAATCCATCAATGCATCTTCATCCAGGGTTTTGCTTTTTTCCATAGGAGTTTCTTGAATAGCATCTTGTATTTTNTTTTCTACAATTTCATAGTTCTTTTCATTTTCAATGGTATCTGAAATGGTGTCTAATTCAGTTTCATTAATGGGTTGAGATAAAGTGACCGGGGATTTGGACAACATACTTTGTTCTACCGGAATAGCAGCTCGAATTCTATTTAAAATAAGAGAACGTTCCACTAAATTCATTGAATTTTTTCGTTTGTCTTTGATAAGGACCTCTGTGGTTTCTTGTTCTTCAGTTAATATGTCTACAGGCTGTTCTGGAATAATTTTTACAATATAATCTCTTTTTTTTTGGGGTTCTGTTCTCTGTATCAAATCAAACGGATTAAATATTTGATTTTTTGTTTCCATTTATAAATTATATATATAAATTATAAATTGGTTTACCACAATATCTATCAATAAAAAATAAAATAACTGATGGTTGACCTCATTACGGGGGGTAATCGGTTAGTAGTCTGACACCTAATAATTCTGTAATATTTGAATCGCTGTATCACATGCAATTTGTTCCGCTTTTTTTTTGATTTTATGCTTGCCTTCTCCTAAAAACAAGAATATTTTCCCAGAAACCGACATATACTGATGTATTTCATTGAAATTTTTAAATCGAGAACATGGAATAGAATCATGATGTGTAAGACCAAAGATGGGTTGCCCTAAACACAAATAAACTCCCATGTGATAACCGGTTTCTACATTGTGTTCCACGATTTCCATATAATGTGGCGTGACCTTGAATTCCTTCTGTATTCTCACTTGTAATATATTTTTGTAATTGTCATCATTTTGAATCAGTGACATCCAATCCACATGTTTTTCAAAGACATTTTCTACGAAAATTTGAACCATTTGAAACCCTGGACCGGTCAAAAACACATTGGCAAACCACCCATCTTCGTCTTTTACAGAAATTTTATTGAAATCTAAAAACATTGCACCGATAAAAGCTTCAAACAAACATCCTAATTTCTTCAAATTGGTGCGTATCTGTTTGGTTTCTGCATTTTTAGACAAGATAAACCATTTATGGAGCCCCATTTCATATGCCAGTTTTCCGATGGCTTCATTTTTAACGAGTGCAATTTTCTTTTCTGTCATAAACCCTTCATTTTCTTTTGGGAATCTGCGATATAAATAATATTTAGTAATACATTCCAATATACCATCACCGACGAATTCCAGTCGTTCATTGGATTTTGTTCGAAGAGGCACACAATCCTCTGGTTTGGGAGCGATAACAATATTGTTTTGTTCGTTTTCAATGGCTGGACGTCGAATATAGGAACGATGAATAAATGCGCGGTTGTATAAATTGAAATTGGTAATCGGCAAATCAATCCCATATTTAGATAAAATGGACTTTACCTCATCTGGGGTAATTTCTTTATTTAGTGAATTGTAGGGGTCAAACAGATAAATTTCCATGCCGTTCTCTTTTTTTTCGATACGAATGTCTTCGTCGCCATTTAATAAGGTGCGACTGACAGATTGTGTGGTAGATTGTGTATTGTATTGCATAGTATCCTTGCGTTTATGTGTCGATGGTGTTATTATATGTTTATCTATCAATTTTCTATATCGTTTGGTTGGATGGTTCCCTTGTAGTCCCGTATTGTCTCCTATCGTTTTCGAATAAATAAATATATTTAGTGAATATATAGAATAATGGGACTTTCAAACGCCGCAAAAAGAGCTAGATTATATGATTCTACTATTAACCAAAACCAAGGAGGTGGAAACAAAAAAGCCGGTTTCCCTGGATTAATTGGACGTGACAGCTGGAAAAGCATCTTTTTAGGAACATCCCGTTCTGCATGTGGATGCACCCTTCAAACATTACAATTAACCTTCAACCCTAACGTAAAACAATCCAGACCTACCGGTTCATCCGTCACTACCAGCTACTGGAGAAATGGTGCTCACTACTAAATGTAGAAATCTGCTCCTTTTTACATTTTTATGCCATTGTATTTACGAAGGAAAAGTAGTATAACATGATTCATCAAATAATTATTGTAGTAAATCATATAATAATTATTCTGTAAGAAATAACAAATGAAACTCATTATTGATAACCGTGAAACCGACCTCTTTGAAAAATGCCAATCCATTATATTTTCAAAACAGAATTATACTGTTTTGGAAGAAGCCGTTCTCCCTATTGGGGATGTTTTAGTGAAAACAGATGAAGACAAGGATATTATGATTATTGAACGAAAAACATTAGCCGATTTGTTAGCCAGTATTAAGGACGGACGTTACGAAGAACAATCACATAGATTAAGACATGCTAGTGGGTTTCGAAGTCATAATGTATTGTATATCATAGAAGGTATATTGACAACNTTAAAGACTCCCTTGGAAAAAAAACTCGTTTATTCTGCAATTACGTCGTTGAACCATTTTAAAGGATTTTCTGTTTTACGAACCTCCAGCGTCCAAGAAACCGCTGAATTCCTCGTGTGTATGGCAGACAAGATAGACCGTAACATCATGAAAGGTATTTTTCCGGCATACCTGAATGAAGACCATCGTCGAATGTTATTTCCGACCACGCCTACGCCTACAACCACGACTACTACAGACCCCCCAGATGCAACAATAGAAGAAACATGTGTTACTGAACCAGTGAATACAGAGAACTCTAATGCAAATTACAGTCAATTTGTGAAAAAAGTCAAAAAAGAAAATATTACAGAAGATAATATTGGAGAGATTATGCTGTGTCAGGTGCCTGGCATTAGTTCGATTTATGCAGCGTCTATATTAAAACATTTTGACGGACTCTCCAAAATGATTCAAGAAGTAAAAAACAAAACAGCGANTTTTGAGAACATACAGTATGAAATTAACGGGAAAAAGAGACGAATACCGAAAACCTGTGGAGAATCGATTACAAAATATTTTAGTGGAATATGAATCATGATTATGCATAGATATCTAATTTAGATGAATCAACATCATCGCGAATGTTGTCACTTTCTTCTGTGAAAATCGACCTTTTATTCGGAGGATACACTTCATTTTCCTTATATTTTCCAGAATCAACCTGAGATTTTGTGTGTAAGACACCTCCCCAATTTTCATCCATTGGATTATCACTGAGTGATTTGCCATGAGAAGTAGAATCGTGAATAACGTCTAAAGTAGTGTATTTTCCAACAAATAATCCTGTAGGGTCAAATCCACTGTATTGTCCACCATTGTAAGGTCTATTATCATCATTGGAGTCGATGTATGGAATAGGTTGAGGGGTTACGGTGGATGATGGTAAATAGGTGTGGGGAATGTCTACGGGAAGACCTCCTTGAGGATTGAATATATCTGGACGAATTCTGTATACGGATTCTCCTTGTGTATTGGTTTCTTCTTGTAGGAATAACACGGGACAATGAATGCCTTTTTTCCTTTGTATTTCTAAATAATTGATGTATTCATCTAAATTGAAAAATGGTAAAGGATTTTTTCCTGGAATCTCTGGTAATTTCGAGTTATACAACAGGATGGAATTTCCTGATTTCATGAGAATATCCGGGCAGCTTTCGTCTTCATCTGATGCATTGTCCTTTGCTTCTTGTTTGTTGTCCATTTGTTCTATGAATATAGGATGCATTGTATAAAAATAGATGCCTGAAACAAAGGAAAGTATTAAAAATATAAGTAATAAAAACAGAATGGATTTCTTCATTTGAAAAATATATATTATATCAAGAATTTTATCGTTTCCAACATCTTCATTTGGATGCGTTATTATCTACGTAGTCTATATAAATATAGTAAATGAAACAATCTCATACAATAATCGGGCTTGTTCATGCTGAATGGTGTGGTCATTGCCAAGAATTAAAACCTAAATGGGATGAAATGAGAACCANATTACAGAAAACTCCATCCATAGAAATTAAAGAAGTCGAGGTATCTAATACAAGCGGACTATCCAAACTCAAAGAAACCCATCCATCTTTAGAAATTAATGGATATCCGACCATTTTTAAAATAAATCGTGTAGGAAAAGATGATTCAATTCAATATTATGAAGGTGTCCGAGATGTTGATAGCTTAGTAAAATGGGCGAATTCTCTCACACCAACCAATACTATATTTAGAAAGAAAACTGGTGGAAGACGTAGTCGTCGTGGTGGACGAAAAACACGAAAACACACTGCTATAAAATCCAGGAAAAATAGGAATAAAAAATAAAATATAACAACATAATATAATGAGTGTTGTTAAAATTGTATCTACTCCATACGAACCAAATCCTAAATATATTAATAGTTTTTCATACACAGTTCATAGTTTAATATTGTCCCAAGAGATTACTTTCAATGTAGTATTATTTGACCAAAATAATTCACCTTTATGCGTTAAACAAGTGACCATGTCAGGGACCGATTATGCAAATTGGGGAAGTGATGATAATTATGTTGTTCATTTCATTTGTAATCAACTTGTGTTGACACCTGTCTCGAATATAAGTGTTCCTGAACCAACAACAATAGAACCTGTCGTAGAACCTGTCGTAGAACCTGTCGTAGAACCTGTCGTAGAACCTGTCGTAGAACCTGTCGTAGAACCTGTCGTAGAACCTGT
>JGI25914J50564_10000852_pt1 | contig 10314 bp, 11 predicted proteins | sample LauGreSuBDMM15SN_2_FD_50564 | JGI IMG/M metagenome (IMG submission 50564) | reverse complement strand
TTCATGCTCCAAGAAATTCAGATGCTTATGTTATACTATTTCTTAGAAAATACAATGATTCAATAAAAAGAAAATGTCAAAACATACACTTAACGGAACAAAATTAAAAGCAATTAAAGTCTCTGGATTTCGAGCTCGTACGGCTACAAAAAGTGGAAGAAAAATTTTAAAAAACCGTCGACGTAAAGGACGTGTTAAATTAGCTCTTTCTGCTTCTTCTTAAAAGAAAAAAGGAAATTTATTTCCTTTTTTCTAAATACACTTCCTTAGAGAATTATTAGTTCATTTATGAAATTATTCAAAATTCAAAACTTTTTAAAACTTTTTACCGATTTGAAATTTGCTTTATTCATTTTATCGTTTATTGCACTTTCAAGTTCTTTAGGATCAGTAATAGAACAGGATGAAGAAATCGAATTCTACAAACAAAATTATTCAGAAGTGAAACCTATTTATGGTTTCCTTACCTACAAATGGATACTTGGGTTGGGATTAGATCATCTGTATAGTACACCCTGGTTTTTTGGCCTATTAGCCATATTAGGAAGTTGTTTAATCAGCTGCACCATTACCCGACAATTTCCTTTTTTTCTCAATTCCAAAGATTTCTTCTTTAAAAAACAAAAAAACTCTTTTTTTGAATTACCTCTTTTTGTAAAAGTGAAGAACATTTTTTATTTAAAAGAAATGGCTCTTTTAAAAATTCAAGAAATGAATTTTTATTTATACCAAAAAGGAAATTTAGTTTATGGTTACAAAGGATTAATAGGGAGAATTAGTCCCATATTAGTGCATTTCAGTTTATTAATTATTTTAGGGGGCTCTTTTTTTGGAGCGTTTCAAAATTTAAAAGCTCAAGAAATACTACCCAAAGGCGAAATATTTCACATTCAAAATCCGATAAAACTGGGTTTTGTGACCACCTTACCTTCTGTTAATGCAAGGGTAAATGATTTTTGGGTAGAATATCAAAAGAATCGAATTCACCAATTTTACTCCAATCTTTCCATTTTAGATAAAGATGGAAATGAATTAAAACAACAAACTATTTCCGTTAATAATCCATTACGTTATCAACAAACAGATTTTTATCAAAGTGATTGGAATTTGTTAGGGATCCGGTTAGAAAATCAAACAGAAAAGAAAGTCTATGAGCTACCTCTTTTTTCTTTACAAAAAAATCCCAAATCATGGATTACTTGGATTGACCAATCTCAAGAAACATTTACGTTAATTTTCGATCAATTACAAAATGTTCTCTTTGTGTATGATCAAAATGGTGTATTTTTAGAAATAAAAAATATGGGGGACTTTTTGACTCCTCGTCTTCGCATTTTAGAAATTTTACCTTCCACTGGATTATTAATTAAATATGATCCAAGTATTACTTTCATTTATTTAGGATTTGCTTTATTGATGTTGACGACTTGCTTTAGTTACTTACCATATACTCAAATTTGGCTTTTTACACAACGAGAGACAATTTGGTTAGGATGTACAACCAATAGAGGAAAAATTCAATTAGAAATTCAATTCGAAAATTTAATTCGCCAAATTGAAAATAAAACGCTTCAAAATATAGCAGATAAATAAAAATAAAATGAAAGGGGGTAAAATTTTACCCCCTTTCATTTTTTCTTATAAAGATTTTATTTTTTCTTATAAGATTTTATTTTTTCTTATAATAAGGGATCACCCAGGATAATACATAAAACAAAACAGTATTCTAAGGTTCACGAAATTCTAATAAATTGAAAAAATTCTGGTGATTCTACCTCTCGTCTATTTACAAAAAGAAAAGCAAAATCATGAATAAGAAAGAACTGAAACCTCAGATTGTGAAGTTTGAAAAAAAATTACCCTATAAGTCATATGCGTATGATTTTGAGCGTGGCTTTTATCGATTAGATGAAGTAATTACGGTTGATTGGCCATTATTTTTTAGTACCCTATTCAAACCCATTAGATGGGGAGTGAATGGCTCTTGTTCCTATTTATGGAGAAACAAGTATGAAATAACTTTAACGTTGGCTTCTGTTTTATTATTAGAAAAAGCCTACAAAAATAAAAAGTATATTTTGCAGCTTCTGAATGATATCTATCAATTAGAACAGAAACTGAATAATTGTGAATTTAGGTTGGGCCCAATGGAATTAATTCAGCAGGATTTAGAAATTGGAATTCTTGATATATTAGCCAAACTCCATATAGGGCATGAAAAAAAAATAACAGCCTTAAAAACTGAATTTGATCAGGCGTTAAAAATCTGTCAAAAACAAGATAAAAATAAGCTTGTTCCAACAGCATTACATTTGTTTAATGACTCTCAAGGTCAAAAAATTCAACGATTGGAGAAATTGTTGAAGCGCCAAGAGCGTATGCTGAAAAAAATACAGCTACCAAGATAAAGAAATTAAAAATTTCTTTATCGTGTATCCTCAAATTTTAACTCTTTTTCCTCTAAAGCGCTAATCTAATAACAGCTAAACATTTGTAAAAATCTATTTTTAGAAAAAACTCTAAAAATAGATTTTTACAAGTGTATTTTTTTTTAACTATGGCTATATAGCCATGCTAATGCTCAATACGAAATAAAACACGTTTTTTATAATCTAATGATAAATTTTTATTTTGTATAATAGATGACAATGTTTTTCGATCGTTTCATTTACAAAAAACCACAGATAGCAGAATGGGAGAAAACACCATCTTAACTTTTAAAAATCCAGATCCGGGAAGTGATATCATCCTTGAATGGGATGCTGACCGAGCGGCCTTCGTCCGAAAAGATTGCACTATTACGGTTAATTGGCCTAAACTCGGCAGTGTAGTTTTACAGCCAATTAAATCGGCAATCGTTTATTTATCTTGCCATAGATATGAGTTACTTCTAGTGGTTAGCTGTTCAACCGGGATATACACACTCTATAAGCAAAAAACGCTCATCTTGGTCTTTTTAGCAAAAATTAGGGAACTTGAGAAAAAAATAATTTCTCGTGAGATCCATTTTTTTTCACTAGAAGAATTGTACAAGGAACTGATTCAATTGACGGAGAACTCGTTGAAAAAAATTCATTCCTTAGAAATACGTAATTTGAAACGAGAATTGCTAAAATTAAAAAAAGAACTTCTAAAAATTAAAATAGTAGGGTATTCCCAAAAATCCGCTAAAGGATTTAGCCAACAAGATCTAGAATTTAGATTTCCAAAATCTAAAGCAATAGAGTTCTTGCACCAAATAGCTAATTTCGAAGGGCAAAAAAGTGAGCGCATTAAAAAAAAGCTCGCAAAATTAATTCGAGAACAGCAGGGTCGAATCCGTTAAAGAATTGAACTTGCATCAGCAAGTTCAATTTTTTTAAAAATTTTAAATATATTTGACTTTTCCGAAAAATTGATTATAGTAGTCTTTAGCCAGAATTCGAATTTTTTCCGATGTTTGCTATATTTTTAATTAATTGTCCCAAATTCTGGCGAATTTTGCATTAAATAGGTAGAAAAAACAAAATAGATAAAAAGATGTCTAACTTAGAAAAAATTTTTACGGTTCAAAATATTGGAGGTCCTAAAGTTTACGCATGGGATAATGAAAGATCCGAATTTGTGCGTCAGGATTCCACAATAACGGTTAATTGGGGAAAATTGACTAGTCTATTAATCGTACAACCTATGAGATCCGTAATAGGTTGTGTAACGAAATATAAATACCAGATGCTTCTGGTAGGAGTGGGAGGATTAGGCGTTTATGGCTTGTATCAGCAAAAAAAGCTAATTTTATTCTTTGTAGGAAAAATAAAATACCTAGAGGAAAAAATTTTATCTGGTGCCATTAAGTTCGATTCGCTAGAAAACCTCTATGATGAAGTGCTTAGCATGGCACAAAACGCTATCAAGCAACTTCATTTGGCTGAAAAATTGGAGCACCTAAATTCGCTAGAAATTCGAATGATAAAGACAGAACTCCTTCAATCTCATCAGGCTTTACTTGAGGCCAATAAGTTAAGTTATTTTCAGGAGCAGGCCCTTAAGATCTGCGAGCAGCAAAATAGTTCGTCTAAATTCCCACACTCAAAAGCGTTGGAATATTTGCACAAAGTGGCTGATTCCGAAGCCCAGAAAAGTGAAAGAATCAGTAAGCTGATGGCGAAACTGATTCGCCAGCAGCAAGGTCGAATCCGCTAAAACTTGAACTTATGTTCAAGTTTTTTTGTATTAAACTTACGTTCAAGTTTTTTTTGCATTATTAATAAGCTCAAGCTTTTTTCGACCAGAAATTTAAAATACGTTGCAATAAATATATTTTTGTAGATTCTGGTAGACTTTTTGCATTCTTTAATTGTAATTGACACTCTAATAGCCTAGTTCTTGAAATCTCCATAAATAATTCCAGTTTTTGAATCTTAGCAATGTCAGAGTGAACCATAAAATAATTTCGTTCTAATTCGAAAAAGGTCTTTTGCAGAGTGTTTACTAGCGTTTGATTGCGCACTTTCAGCAATTCAAATTCCGCAGAACAAAAATGTAGCTCATTCATGAGCTTAAAAACACGTTTCGAGATGGAAATGAGATAATTTCTCTGAATAATCGTACAATAGATAATCGATATTGTTAAACCTATGCCCGCGATCTTATACTTATTTTCATAAACATATCGGGCTGGTTTTTTTAGCAGATCAGGCCACGTCTTTTGTTTTTGGTTTTCTTCCTGCATAGCGAGTAGTTCAGGTTTAAACCCTATCATCAACCCACCCCCAATTACTTTTAATAGGCTCACGTTATGGTCCGAAAGATGTTCCGTTAATCGTTGTGCTACACGTTCAAAATTTTGGGTTTGAAGAATGATTTTGGGAGAATCTTTTCTTATTTCATTTTCTTTTTTTTGAAATAAAATTACGTCTTCTTTCTTTCTATTCTTTTTTAAAGAAAAATTTTTTTCTTTTACAATTGTTCCCGAAATTTGTGCTAATTCATTTTTTGAAACAGCATTAACAGGTTTTAGGCCGAAACCAAAAAAAGATGCTCCTAAAATTAACGGTAAGATCAAGATTCGGGGCATAAAAAAATCTAGAATAACGGACCAATGAATAATTATTTGGGAATCAGTACGATATAAATACCCTTCATCATCGGAATTAAAATCGTATTCTACTGGTCCACCCGTTTCGATACGCGATATAAACTTTTTTTTATTCATATAATCTTTTTTCCCTAATGGAGTCAGAATAAATTTATTCTATTAGGTTACTTACTTCTTTTTAATGACTCTGTCAAATTAGTAAAAATACGCAGGGTGATTTATTCTTTTTTACATATTTCCATTAGTCGGTTCATTTTTTCCATGCATGTACTTAGCTCAAGCATACTTATTTTTTCTTTTCGCTTTAATAAAGCAAAGACTTCATCCAGTATGATTTTTAATTCAATATTTTCATTGGCAATATTAAAGCTTGAAATTAATAAACATATTACCATTAGGGAACTTAGAAGTATGGCTACGGTTTTTTTTGGATGATTTGAAACAGTAGTCTTAATACGAATGCCGATGTCTTGGATTTTTTTATATACATTTACAACTTTATTTGTATACGTTTTTTTCTCAAAATTTTTTTCTTTCGTCATTTCTTCCTGTATAATGCTGACAAATGCGCCCCCCGAGATTAAAATTAATTCTTTGCTTATTTTCTGGGAAACCTTTGTAGCCATTAATTGACTCACAAAATGAAAATTTNTTTCATTTTTGATGGTTGAAATTGTTGTAACTTTCTTTTTTAATGATGTTAAAGCTACTACTTTCATAGGAATAAGAGATAATTCATTTTTATTTTTTTCAAATAAAATCAGTTGGTTGGTCGTCGCACTCGCGATTTGAGGACCCAAGAAAAATCCTAAAAAGATAAAACTGCTAAAAAGAACTCTGGATCCAGGCATCAAGTGTTTAATTCTTAGTATTACCTTACTTTCATCGTGATAATTTCCGATTTCTTCGTCAAAAAATTCTTCCATTGTGTTTTTTTGTTCCATTTTTTTAGTTTAATTTTTTAAATTAATTTTTTTAGTTTTCATTTAAATTCCTCCTCAAGTTGGGGTCGAACCAACGACCTATCGGTTAACAGCCGACCGCTCTACCACTGAGCTATTAAGGATAAATTCCAAGTACCCAAAATTCTTTAGGAGGAATTAATTTTATTGTAATGTAAAAAATTTTGATCGTCAAGTCTTTGCAAAAATTATTTTTCGTCAAAATTTGGAGCGGAATCTTCTAAGATATATTGAGCAATTTTTTGAATTTCTGATTCTTTTAGTCGCCCACCAAATGCTGGCATTCCATTTTTGCCATTTACTATTTGATAAACAATCGACTTTAAGTTATTTATTCCATTTACTTTCAATGTTTTTAATTGCAAATTTTTTTCTGGCAGAATAATATTTTGCCCATTTTTGTGACAAGCACTACAATGCTGAACAAATAATTCTCCTCCGGAAAATTGATTCGAATAATTAAAAAATAAAATAGAGAGCAGTGTTATATTCATTTGAGTAGCAAATTTTGATAAAAAATTTTAATTATTCATATTTTCCCTGAAGTTATCTCCTTTAATTTATAGAAAAGAAGTACACATACAGACTATAGGAATCACTGAGGATATAAATATAGACACTAGGAAAATGTTTTATCTAAAAAATAATTCTAAAATTGGGTCCAACAAAAGATAATAGTTAAAAAAAAAATTGTCTTAGCATGAGTATTTTTAGAAGAGCATTTCTGAAATAAAGCATAGTTTTTTATGAAAAATAATTTTTAAGAATTAAAATTGCTTTTTTTAAGACTTTAAAAAAAAGTGTGTAAGAGGAAATTGTATTTTTCAACGCACCTACTTTTTGCTGGTTGAAAAATACAATTTCCTCTTATTTTTTATTAATAAGCTAATCCCATACTTCTTGTCGTTTCACCACCTAAGTAGACGCGAACACTTAAAAAATCAGTTGGACAAGCACTTTCACATCGTTTGCATCCAACGCAATCTTCTGTTCTAGGTGCAGATGCGATTTGACCAGCACGACAATCTTCCCAAATAACCATTTCTAATACGTCTGTAGGACAAGCTCGAACACATTGTGTGCAACCAATACAAGTATCATAAATTTTCACGGTATGGCTCATAATTTTTTCCTCTTCTAAAATTGAACTGTTTTTTCTGGTGTTTATTATAGTACAAAAATATGTTTAACTTTTATACCTTAAAAAATGTGAGTAGCAATGTAAAATACTTTATTGTTCATATAAAGATGGTTAAGATAGTTTATTTTGATAAATTAAAAATTTTTTTTAAGGAATGCTGCTTTATTTGTTTAATAAAAATTTTTTTTTGTTATTTTCCTTTGTTGGCAAATTTGAAATTTTCGAATCGTTTTTCTGTTTGGTTCATATGCTTAAATCAAACTTAATGCTTCACTTTCTGTATTTTTAAGGCGATCTATAAAAGAGGTCATGAATCCTTTTTTATTCCACACTTACAAATGAAATGAAGAGGAAGTCTAAAAAACTTAACGTTATTCATGCTTTTTATAGATTCTCTTAACTTTTCCCTTTACTATAGTGTGTAAAATCCATCTTTTTGTTTCTTTGAATGAACGGTTTTTCTATTTCTTTTTTCAATTAGAAAAAAGAAATAGAAAACAATTTTTGTTGATTAGTCGATAGGTTTTAATTGAAGAGCAGGCTCTGTTTCACGGTTAATCCCTTTTTCAAATCCGGCTGCTGCAGCACGTGCACGCCCAGAATGCCACCAATGTCCAACTAGTAAGAACCATCCGAAGAAGAAGTGAGCACATGTTAACCATGATCTTGGAGAAACGTAGTTAACTGAGTTAATTTCTGTAGCAACACCACCTACTGAGTTTAATGATCCTAATGGAGCATGAGTCATATATTCTGCTGCACGACGTTCTTGCCATGGTTGAATATCGTTTCTGATTTTGTTGATATCTAATCCATTTGGTCCACGTAATGGTTCAAGCCAAGGTGATCGCATATCCCAGAAACGCATAGTTTCTCCACCAAAAATGATTTCTCCACTTGGTGAACGCATTAAATATTTTCCTAATCCTGTAGGTCCTTGTGCAGAAGCAACATTGGCTCCTAAACGTTGGTCACGAACAAGGAAAGTGAAAGCTTGTGATTGAGAAGCTTCTGGTCCTGTAGGTCCATAGAATTCACTTGGATAAGCTGTGTTATTGTACCAAACAAAAACGGCAGCTGTTAATCCCATAACAGATAAAGCAGCTAAGCTATAAGATAAATAAGCTTCTCCTGACCAAACAAATGCTCTTCTTGCCCAAGCAAATGGTTTTGTTAAGATATGCCAAATTCCCCCTGTTACACAAAGAATTCCAACCCAAATATGTCCTCCTACTAAATCTTCCATGTTGTTGATTGAAATAATCCAACCGTCACCACCGAAAGGGGATTTGAATACGTATCCAAAGATAACAAGTGGATTTAATGTAGGATTTTTAATTAAACGAACATCTCCTCCTCCAGGAGCCCAAGTGTCATAAATACCACCTACGTACATAGCTTTAATAACTAATAAGAAAGCTCCAATTCCTAGTAAAACTAAATGAATTCCTAGAATTGTTGTCATTTTATTTTTATCACGCCAGTCATACCCAAAAAGTGGAGCATTCGTTTCTAATGTATCGGGTCCGAATAAAGAATGGTAAATTCCACCGAATCCTAAAACAGCCGAAGAAATAAGATGTAAAACACCTACAACGAAATATGGATAAATATCAAGAATTTCTCCTGTTGGACCCACTCCCCACCCTAAAGTGGCTAAATGCGGAAGAAGGATAAATCCTTGGTCATAAAGAGGTTTTTCTGGAATAAAATGGGAAACTTCAAAAAGAGTCATAGCTCCACACCAGAATACAATTAATCCTGCATGAGCAACGTGAGCTCCTAAAAGTTTTCCAGAAAGGTTAATTAAGCGAGCATTTCCGGCCCACCAAGCAAATCCTGTTGATTCAAGAGTTTTGTCAGTAGTAATTTCTAAATCATCAAAGCGCGTTTCCACGTGGTAGTACCTCCTCTGGGAATATATAATTTTCATGTGGTTGATCTTGTGCCGCCATCCATAAACGAATTCCTTCATTTAATAAGATATTTTTTGTATAGAATGTTTCAAATTCTGGATCTTCTGCTGCTCTTAATTCTTGTGAAATAAAATCATAAGCACGTAAATTTAATGCTAATCCAACGATTCCAACTGCACTCGCCCAAAGTCCTGTTACTGGAACAAATAACATGAAGAAATGTAGCCAACGTTTGTTTGAAAAAGCTACTCCAAAAATTTGTGACCAGAATCTATTCGCTGTAACCATAGAATATGTTTCTTCGGATTGAGTAGGTGTAAACGCACGGAATGTATTGGCTGCATCACCATCTTCAAATAATGTATTTTCTACAGTGGCTCCGTGAATGGCACATAAAAGTGCTCCTCCTAAAATTCCAGCTACACCCATCATATGGAACGGATTTAACGTCCAGTTATGGAAACCTTGTAAGAATAAAAGAAAACGGAAAATACCTGCTACACCAAAGCTTGGCGCGAAGAACCAGCTAGCTTGACCTAACGGATATAATAAAAATACAGATACAAAGACAGCAATAGGTCCAGAAAATGCTAAAGCATTGTAAGGACGAATTCCTACTAATCGAGCAATTTCAAATTGACGTAAGCAGAAACCAATTAATCCAAATGCACCATGTAAAGCTACGAATGCCCATAGACCACCAATTTTAAACCATAGTGTAAAGTTTCCTTGTGCTTCTGGTCCCCATAGTAATAATAAAGAATGACCCATACTATTTGCAGGTGAAGAAACCGCAGCTGTTAAGAAGTTACATCCTTCTAAGAAAGAACTTGCTAAACCATGTGTATACCAAGAAGTTACAAAGGTAATCCCTGTTAACCAACCACCTAAAGCTAAATATGCGCATGGGAATAATAGTAACCCAGACCAACCTACGAAAACAAAACGGTCACGTTTTAGCCAGTCATCAATAAGGCTAAATAATCCATCTTTTTTCGATCCAACTTGTCCAATTGTAATTGTCATGTTTTTTTCAAAAATTAATAAGTTTTTTGCCAGTAAACGTTGGCGTGAAATGAATAAAAGGATGAAAAGAAATGAAAAGATTCCGAATTTGTTTTCTTTTCAAAATCTTAGAGATATGAGATGTCTATTTTTGGAAACACTAGGTTGAAAAAAGTCTTTGGAAATCAATTCTTTAAAAAAGCTTCCTTTTTT
>JGI25914J50564_10000849_pt1 | contig 10365 bp, 10 predicted proteins | sample LauGreSuBDMM15SN_2_FD_50564 | JGI IMG/M metagenome (IMG submission 50564) | reverse complement strand
CGCGCATTCATGCAAAAGAAAAAGCCAGACAACACCAGCAGCACCCAGGGCAAAGGAACGGGTTGCATCAAGGTGGTGATGGTCATGGGCAGCATGGCCAAAAACAACATACGTTGAAACATTTTGCGCTTACCCAACTGGTCGCTCAAACGCCCTACCCAGCGAGCGCTGAGCAAAGTCACGGTGCCACCACACAAATAGATATAAGGAATGTCTTGCGGCGCCAATATATGGTTGGCTTGGGTGAAAATCGTGATGTAGGGAATGATGGTGAAACCCGCAAACATCATTGCGCCTGACATATACAGGGCTTTGCGATGATTGGCGTCGGCCCACACTTGGCGTACGGCATAAGTGACTTGCTGTCCTTGGGTTTTGAGCACATGCGCATCCAGCGTGGGCAAACAAACAGCTGCCATCACGCCCACCAATATGCACATGAAGGCGATCACTAAGAAAGCGCTGTGCCAGCCGCTTACGTTGGCCAAAAACAGCCCACTGGGAACGCCCACCACAGTCGCCATGGCAAAAGAAGTCATGACAAAACCTGTGGCGCGACCCCGCCGCTCGAAAGGGATCACGTCGCCAATCACCGTTTGGGTCATGGCCGACAAAATGCCGCCAAATGTGCCTGCCGCCACTCGTGAAGCCATCAGCAAGCCATAGGTTGGCGCCAATGCGCAGGCCAANGTNGTCAAACCAAACAAGGTGTACAAAATCAACATCAAGCGCTTGCGCTCGAAGCGGTCCACAAAGGATGCAGCCAACAANCCGGAAACACCTGCAGCAAAGGTGTAGGCAGACACCAAAAANCCAAATTGTGCATCGTTGATGGCAAACAAATCCCGCAGCTGCGGACCCAAGGGCATGATGATCATAAAGTCCAGCACATGGGTGAACTGAATGCCTGCCAAGGTGAGCAACACCCAAAACTCACGGCGCTGCGTTAAAACTGTTTGCATAAATGAGGGTCGCAGCAAACATGACACTCTAACAGCCTGTCTCACACCTGCCATCAGCCGGTGCCATAATTCATTTTGTTTAAAGCTTTGGAGCACCTTCCTTGGAAACCTACCCTAGTTGGTAGCTTTCGGCTCACACAGGCATGCAGCCGAGTTGAGTTGAAAGCGAACCATTNACTCCCTTCGACTCGCTCAACCATGCACTGAGATTGCCATGCTCAATATTTTTTCTCTGGCCAATGGCCGTTTGTTTCAAGAAGAAATTTCTTCACAAGAAGAGCTTTCCCAATTCCTCCCTATCTGGGTTGATTTGGAATCCCCCACGCCCGAAGAAAAGCGCTGGATCAGTCAGCACTTTGGNGTGCATATTCCCGAAGACGCGATGGACGAAGACATCGAAGAGTCGGCGCGGTTTTACGAAGAAGACAACGGTGCATTGCATATCCGCTCAGACTTTTTAATTGCCGATATCGAAGAGCCCCGCGCCGTTCGGGTGGCTTTTATTTTGAACCAACACAACGACGCGCTGAAGAGCCACGGCGTCTTGTTCTCCATCCATGATGAAGACCTGCCGGTGTTTCGCTTGCTGCGTTTGCGAGCGCGTCGTGCGCCGGGGTTGATTGAAGACGCCAAAGATGTGCTGCTCGAACTCTTCTCGGTCGATGCTGAGTATTCAGCCGACACCCTAGAGGGTATTTACGATGAACTGGAAAAAGTCAGCAAAATGGTTTTGTCGGGTGACGTGACGGATGAGTTGGCCAGCGAGGTACTAGGCGCGATTGCGCGGCAAGAAGATTTGAATGGCCGTATCCGCCGCAACATGATGGACACGCGGCGTGCTTTAAGTTTTGCGATGCGCCTGCGTATGCTCAACGCTGAACAGTTTGAGGACGCACGGCAAATTTTGCGCGACATCGACTCGCTCGACAGCCACACCGCATTTTTGTTTGACAAGATCAACTTTTTGATGGACGCCACGGTGGGTTTCATCAATATCAACCAAAACAAGATCATCAAAATCTTCTCGGTGGCCAGCGTGGCTTTGCTCCCCCCCACTTTGATTGCCAGCGTTTACGGCATGAACCTGAAATTCCCTGAGTTGGAGTTTTTGGGCGCCTGGAACTACCCTTATACGGTAACGCTGATGATTGGCAGCGCCTTGATCCCCATGTGGTATTTCCGCAAGCGTGGCTGGCTCAAATAAACAACTTATGGTTGGCTAAGCCACGCGCCTAATAAGGCACAGGTGTAACGACTGGCGACTTCGTTAATGAAGCGGGTGAAATCAATGGTGGCTGCATCATCGGCGCGGTCTGAAATGGTGCGTACCGCAGCAAAAGGCACGCCGTAATCGTGGCACACCTGGGCCACGGCGGCGCCCTCCATTTCCACCGCCAAGGCCAAAGGCAGGCGCTGCTGCAAGGCTTTGCTCATCTGTGAGGTAGACACAAAACGATCGCCACTGAGCACCAAGCCTGAATGCACCTTGGGTGAGTGCACATTCAACTCTCGCAAAANATCCAAGTGGATCCACTGCGCCGGGTTTTTTAAAATACCCTCGGCCGCCCATTGCAAACTCTGGCGCATGTTTGTGTCGGTGGGAAAGTGGGCTTGGCCATACAAGGGCACTTCCAAAGGAGGAAACAAGGGCGAGGCATCCATATCGTGCTGAATAAATTCTGTGGCAACCACCATGTCGCCCACGCTCACCTGCGGCGACAGNCCGCCAGCGACGCCTGTGAAAACGATTTGTTTGACATCAAAGCGCTCAATCAGCGCCGTAGCGGTGGTGGCAGCGGCGACTTTGCCTATGCGAGACAAGACCAACACCACGCTGTGGCCGTGCCAGGTGCCAGAGGTGACTTCTCTGGAACCAACCGTGACGGTTTGCGCGCCTTGGATATGGGGCCTAAGGCCCGCTAACTCTTCTTGCATGGCGCCCATGATGGCGATGGGTCTCATGGCTGCGCCTGTGCTTTAAAGGACGAGGGTTTATTCAACCGCCTTGACCATGTCTTCCACCACTTTTTTAGCGTCGCCAAACACCATCATGGTTTTGTCCATATAGAACAACTCGTTGTCCAAGCCCGCATAACCTGCCGCCATGGAGCGTTTGTTGACGATGACGGTTTTCGCTTTGTAGGCTTCCAAAATGGGCATGCCATAAATGGGTGAGCCCTTGATCATGGCCGCTGGGTTGACCACGTCGTTGGCGCCCAAAATGATGGCCACATCGACCTGACCAAATTCACCNTTGATGTCTTCCATCTCAAAGACTTGGTCATACGGCACTTCAGCCTCGGCCAAAAGCACATTCATATGCCCTGGCATGCGACCGGCCACAGGGTGGATGGCGTATTTAACGGTAATACCTTTGTGGATGAGTTTTTCGGCCAACTCTTTGACGGCGTGCTGCGCGCGGGCGACGGCCAGGCCGTAGCCAGGCACGATAACCACAGTTTCAGCATTGCCCAAAATAAAGGCTGCATCGTCGGCGCTGCCGCTTTTAACAGGGCGCTGCTCGGTGCTGCCAGCAGCAGCGGTGCCGGCTTCGCCGCCAAAGCCACCCAAAATCACGTTGAAGAAGGAGCGGTTCATCGCCTTACACATGATGTAAGAGAGGATGGCGCCAGACGAGCCGACCAGCGAACCAGCAATGATCAGCATGCTGTTGTTCAAGCTAAAGCCAATGCCCGCTGCTGCCCAACCCGAGTAGCTGTTGAGCATGGACACCACCACCGGCATGTCGGCGCCACCTATCGGGATGATGATGAGTACGCCCAGCACAAAAGAAAGTGCCAGCATGATGAGAAAAGCGTCCCAGTTGCCAGTGAACATGAAATACACGCCAAAACCAACAGTGGCTAAACCCATCAGTAAATTCAAAATGTGCTGACCAGCAAACTGAACCGGTGCACCTTGGAACAAACGGAACTTGTATTTGCCCGAGAGCTTGCCAAAAGCGATGACTGAGCCGCTGAAAGTGATGGCACCAATGGCTGCCCCAAGGAACAACTCTAATCGGTTGCCATTGGGAATATCCACAGTACCCAAGCCCTGCGCCACGATGCCAAAAGCCGCTGGCTCGACCACGGCAGCAATGGCGATGAACACCGCCGCCAAGCCGATCATGCTGTGCATAAAGGCCACGAGTTCGGGCATTTTGGTCATCTCTACGCGCTGCGCCATGATGGCACCGGCGCCGCCACCGACCACCAAGCCAAGCAGCACCCAGCCCAGACCCTGAACAGGGTCTACTTGGCCGAGTTGAGTGGCTTGGTTAAATATCAAAGCAGCGGTAGTGACGACCGCAATCGCCATGCCACTCATGCCAAACAAATTGCCGCGAATCGAAGTGGTGGGGTGGGACAAACCTTTTAAGGCTTGGATGAAACAAATGCTGGCCACCAAGTAAAGCAGTACAACGAGATTGATGCTCATTTTTCAGCTCCTGCCTTGGGTACTTTTTTCTTGAACATCTCCAGCATGCGCCGCGTGACCAAAAAGCCACCAAACACGTTCACCGCCGCCAGCGCCACGGCCAGCACGCCCATGGTTTTGCCAAGCGGCGTGACAGTCAGTGCAGCCGCCAACATGGCGCCGACAATGATGATGGCCGAGATCGCATTGGTCACCGCCATGAGTGGCGTGTGCAAGGCGGGGGTGACGTTCCAGACGACGTGAAAGCCAACGTAAATCGCCAGCACAAAAATAATGATGTTGGTAACGGTGTGGTCCATGCTTATTTCCTTTTAACGTCGCCGGCCTGTGTCATTAAACACGCCGCCACGATGTCGTCTTCCATGTCAACGGTGAATCCCTTGTCTTTGGGCAGCACCAGTTTTAAAAAGTCCAGCACATTGCGCGCATACAGGGCAGATGCGTCAGCGGCCACCAGCGCGGGTAAATTGGTCTCGCCCACCAAGGTCACGCCGTGTTGGACCACGGTTTGATCAGCCACGCTCAGCGGGCAGTTACCGCCCACGCCGTTGGCACCCTTGCCTGCAGCCAAGTCCACAATGACCGAACCTGGCTTCATACTTTTAACCATGTCTTCAGAGATCAAGACGGGTGCAGCGCGGCCAGGAATCAAAGCGGTGGAAATCACCACATCGGCCTGCGCCACGCGCTTGGCAACTTCAATCTTTTGCCGGTCCAGCCAAGTTTGAGGCATGGGGCGCGCATAACCGCCCACACCTTCAGCGGCTTCTTTTTCTTCGGCGGTCTCGTAGGGCACATCGATGAATTTCGCGCCCAGCGACTCAACTTGTTCTTTCACGCTAGGGCGTACATCCGAAGCTTCAATCACTGCCCCAAGTCGCTTGGCCGTGGCAATGGCTTGCAAGCCCGCAACACCCACGCCCAAAATGACGACACGCGCAGCCTTGACCGTGCCGGCCGCTGTCATCAGCATGGGAAAGAAGCGCTGGTATTTGTCTACCGCCATCATCACGGCTTTGTAGCCAGCGATGTTTGCTTGTGAAGACAAGACATCCATGCTTTGCGCACGGGTAGTGCGTGGTGCAGCCTCCAGCGCAAAACTGGTCAAGCCAGCACTTGCGATGCGTTGCAAGCCTTCGGCGTCAAACGGGTTGAGCATGCCCACCAAGGCGCTGCCGGTTTTCATGTGCGACAACTCAACAGCCGATGGGGCGCGTACCTTGAGCACCAGTTCGGCACCCAAAGCGGTGGCCGCATCGGTGATTTGCGCACCAGCAGCTTCATAGGCCGCGTCTGTCACGCTGGCTGCCAAGCCCGCGCCAGACTGCACTTTAACGGTGTGGCCTTGGGCAATGATTTTTTTGGCCGTCTCAGGGGTCACGGCAACACGGGTTTCGCCGGCTGCGGTTTCAGCGGGCACGCCAATTAACATGGTTTATTCCTCCACTCAATGGGCGAGAATCATCGCAGATTCACAAAGCGCCCAAAAAAAGATGATTTTGCATCATGATTGAAAGATGGAAACCCAGCGTCACCGTGGCTGGCATCATAGAAAAAGACGGTCAATACTTGCTGGTTGAAGAGCACACGCCCAATGGCTTGATGTTCAATAACCCAGCCGGACACCTAGACCCTGGCGAATCCCCGCTACAAGCCTGCGTGCGCGAGGTGTTGGAAGAAACTGCTTTTCACTTCACCCCCACAGCGCTGGTGGGGATTTATTTGTCGCGCTTTCTCAAACAGGCCAGCGCGGATGAACCGGCCCAAGACATCAGCTACTTGCGTTTTGCTTTTACCGGTGAACTGGGGGCGCTAGAGGCAGGGCGCGCCTTAGACGTGGGCATTGTGCGAACACTTTGGATGAGCATTGAGGAGATGCAAGCCACCCAAGCCAGACACCGCAGCCGCTTGCTGCTGCGCTGCGCCCAAGACCATGCAGCGGGTCAACGTTTCCCTTTAGAAACGGTGTACACCGACCCCAGTGTGCTGGGCGTGATTTAAGTTTGGAGTATTTCCGCGGCGGGATCTTCGGCCGCCATGACCCGCTGGGCCCAAGCGGCTAAACGACTCGCGTCTGCACGCAAAATCTCTTGCTTGACTCGCAAAATTTGGGTTGGGTGCATAGAGAACTGCCGCAAGCCCAAGCCCAGTAACAAGCGGGTGAGGCTGGGGTCTCCTGCCATCTCGCCACATAAGCTGATGTCTTTGCCGGCGGCGGCACCTTGGGCAATGGTGTTGGCCACCAATTGCAAAATAGCTGGATGCAAGGGGTCATACAAATGCGCCACTTGCTCGTCTGCACGATCAATTGCCAAGGTGTACTGAATCAAGTCATTGGTGCCCACCGACAGAAAATCAAAGTATTTCAAAAACACCTTTAAATTCAGGGCGGCCGCCGGCACCTCGATCATGGCGCCAACTTTGACCGACCCATAAGCTTGGCCTTTTTTATCTAACTGTTCACGCGCTTGGGTCAGCAACGCAAAAGTCTGGTGGATTTCCCGCGTGTGCGCCAGCATGGGTATGAGCAAATTGACCGGCCCATGCAAAGCAGCACGCAATATGGCGCGCAGTTGACTCAAAAACATGCTGGGATCTGCCAAGCTCCAGCGAATCGCGCGCAAGCCCAAAGCGGGGTTGAGATGGGCCTCGTCTTTGGTGGTTCTGTCCAGAGGCTTGTCTGCACCCACATCCACCGTGCGAATGGTGACCGGCAGACCCTGCATGCCTTCTATGGCCCGCCGGTAGGCAAGAAACTGCTCTTCTTCATCGGGCAATTGCCCTTCGCGCCCCATGAACAAAAACTCACTGCGAAACAATCCCACGCCCACTGCGCCCACAGACAAAGCCACAGCCGCGTCTTCTGGCAATTCGATATTGGCCAACAACTGAATTTTTTTGCCGTCTAAGGTGATCGATGGCGTGTGGCGTAAGCGGGTCAGGCGCTCGCGTTCCAGTTGGGCTTGGCGTTGTTTGAAAGCGTATTCCGCCAAAATAATAGGCGAAGGGCTAACAATAATGACACCCGCGTCTCCGTCAATGATGACCCAATCATCTTGATGCACCAAATGACTGGCATTGCGTGCACCCACCACCGCAGGTATGTCCAGACTTCGCGCCACGATTGCTGTGTGCGAGGTCTTGCCACCCACATCGGTGACAAAGCCGGTAAACACGCTTTGTTTGAATTGCAGCATGTCGGCTGGTGACAAATCGTGGGCAATCAATACCAAGGGAACATCGTGGCTGCCATCCAACAATAATTCTTGCTGCCACGTGCCTGGTTTGCGTTGCGCAGGTTGCGGCAGACTGGTTGACAAACCTTTCATATGCCGTAGCAAGCGTTCAACCACTTGCTCCAGATCCCCCTTGCGCTCGCGCAAATAGGCGTCCTCCATATCGTCAAACTGCCTGGCCACCACATCGAGTTGTGAAGTTAATGCCCATTCCGCGTTGTATAAACGGTCGGTCACCCAATGCTTGACCCCATCAGCCAGCATCTCGTCTTGCAAGAGCATCAGATGCACCTCGAGTAATGCGGAAAGTTCGGGTGGTGCATCTTTGGGTACTGTTTTTTGGATGCGCTGAATTTCCACCATCACGGCATGACGCGACTGATTGATGCGCTCGAGTTCTTGCTCGATTTGACTCGTCTCAATAAAGTAATGCGCGACATCCACTCGGCTAGATGCCACCAACACGGCACGCCCGATGGCAATGCCGCGAGCAACAGCTAAACCGTGGATGGAGAAAGTCATGGAGTTATTCGCCTTCGCCGAATTTGTCTGCAAATAAAGTCATTAAAGCTTGCATCGCCTCGGCTTCATGCTCACCGTCGGTTTCCATTTCTACTTCAGTTCCAAAGCCTGCGGCCAACATCATCACGCCCATGATGCTTTTGCCGTTGACTCGGCGCTCGCCCTTGCTGACCCACACTTGGCAGGGAAAGGAGCCCGCGAGTTTGGTGAGTTTGGCCGAGGCTCTGGCGTGCAAACCTAATTTGTTGATGATGGCGATGTTTTGTTTCTGCATGTTTCACTCAAGAAGAAAAGGGGGGGTCGTTGTCACAAGCTACTTGCATTACGCCTTGCGCCCCGCCAGATAAAGCGCGCTGTGTGAGCACCTCCAGCGCTTCATGTCTATAGCACACCGTGCGCAGCAACATGGGCAAGTTCACGCCAGCAATCAAACGCGACTGCATGCCGCTGACCAAACGCTTGGCCACATTGGAAGGTTGCACCAAAAACATCTGTCAACACCAAGGTGTCTTGGTCTATGGGGTTGCCTAGCAACAGTTGAGCGGCTTGTAAGCTCTCCTCTGGCGATGCGTCAGGCATAACGTCGACAGCGATCACCGCATGGGCGCAGTCTGGAAAAACATGCAAAGCGCAATCCCTGAGGGCGCTGGCCAAAGGTGCATGGGCTATTAAAAGAATGCGTGTGCTCATGTGCTCTCAGAAAAACCTTGCGATTATCACTCTTGTGCCATCGTTTGTAATAATCTGCAGATGAACGCTTTAGATGGCATCCGTGTATTAGATTTATCCCGTGTGCTGGCCGGCCCTTGGTCTACCCAAATTTTGGCTGATTTAGGTGCTGATGTGGTCAAAGTAGAACGCCTCGGAACGGGCGACGATACGCGCGGCTGGGGTCCCCCTTTTTTGCATGACGCCCAAGGCAATGACACCGCCGAAGCCGCTTACTACCTGGGCACCAACCGCAATAAACGCTCTATGACCTGCGATATAGCCAAGCCCTTAGGGCAAGATTTGATTCGCTCATTGGCTTTAAACAGCCATGTGTTTATCGAGAATTTCAAAGTCGGCGACATGGCCCGCTACGGCTTGGACTATGCCAGCCTACAAGTCATCAATCCCCGCTTGGTTTATTGCAGCATCACGGGTTTTGGCCAAACCGGCCCCTACAGCGATCGAGCCGGTTATGACTTCGCGGTTCAGGCCATGGGCGGCTTGATGAGCGTGACCGGTGAACGAGACGCTGTCGGTGGTAGTCCTCAAAAAGTAGGCGTTGCTGTTGCTGATTTGTTCACTGGCATGTATGCCACCGTAGCCATTTTGGCGGCGATTCGCCATGCTGAGCGCACCGGCGTGGGTCAGTACATCGACATGGCTTTGCTCGATACCCAAGTGGCCATGCTGGCAAATTTGGGCGCCAATTATTTGGTCAATGGGGCCCAATTCCCGCCGCCCCAACGCATGGGAAATGCCCATGTCAACATCGTCCCCTATCAGGTCTTTGAAGTGGCGCCCAAGGTCAGCGGTGAACGAGATTTCATGATTGTGGCAGTTGGCAATGACGGGCAATTTGTCAAGTTCTGTGAAGCCTTGGGTCGGTCCGATTGGTCGCGTGACCCGCGCTTTGGTCGCAACCAAGACAGGGTTCGAAACCGGGACGCACTGGTTCCCATGCTGAGCGAAGTCTTACTGACACGCGGTAAATATGTTTGGCTTGAAGCACTAGAAGCCGCCAAGGTGCCTTGCGGCCCCATCAATAATTTGTCTGAAGTCTTTAACGACGCCCATGTGCAATCTCGCCAGATGGTCGATCATTGGGTCCACGCATCAGGGGTTGACCTCAACTTGGTTGCCAGCCCTATGAAGCTGAGTCAAACGCCTGTTGGGCGTGATTTGCCGCCGCCACTGTTGGGTCAGCATACCGATGAGGTTTTGCAAGAGTGGTTGAGTCTTGACGCAAGCCAACTAGCGGCTTTGCGTCAAGCCAGTGCGATTTAGTGTCGCTATTTTTCGGTTCAGTGTTTGGTCTGGGACAGCAAAGTGTCTGCGTCGCTGACCTCAAATTTTCCTGGGCCTTCAATATTGAGCGTCACGACTTTGCCATCTTTGACCAGCATGGAGTAGCGGTTGGAGCGAAGTCCTAAGCCTTTGCCTGTGAGGTCTAAAGTCAAGCCCGTTGCTTTGGTGAATTCTGCATCGCCGTCGCC
>JGI25914J50564_10000848_pt1 | contig 10367 bp, 9 predicted proteins | sample LauGreSuBDMM15SN_2_FD_50564 | JGI IMG/M metagenome (IMG submission 50564) | reverse complement strand
AAGGACGTCAAACGAGATGTCCGCACAATTAATGATATTCCTTACCCTCCTGAATATTTTTCCAAGCCTGAAGATGACGACGAAGAACTACCAAATTATTATGCTATTGCGGATACTTTTTATCAACTAGTTATTGATTACTATATTAAAAATAATTTGACAATTAATTACAATGCTGTAAATATTATTGCACTTTTCTCTTGTCAAAATTTATATAATTTACTCACAGATTTAGTAATAATTAAATTAAATGACATGTTAAAACCAGAAATGTCTAATATTATGCGAACCAAAAAAAAATGTATTATTAATATAACGCCTACCGTACAAACACTAAAATTAGAATTTGAATCGGACGTAGTTATATCTACAAATGGCGGTGAATTTGACTTGGAATATCCATGTGGGAAATTACATTTCATTTTTATTGTTGATTTAATTACAAACACATATAAATTTTCACAGTTTGAAATCAGTTATGATTTGGATAAATGTGGACCACAAGAAGATGCTCATGAAGAAAACAATGCCGCAGAAAACGATGTCGCTGCAAATAATGGCAACAATCATCGTAAAATAAAAATTGCCGCAGCCATTTCCGTTCCTCTGGCAGTTTCAGTCGTCGGCGTTACAACCATGCCATTTATTCTAGGCGCTTTGGGAGGGAAAAAGGTTAAAAAAAATAAAAAGGACAAAACAAAAGGAAAAGGAAAAAGAAAAAGGAAAAAGAAAAGTAAATCACAAAAAATAAAAAGAAAAATATAATCAAAATATATATGGACAAATCATTAATAATAATTTTAGCAGTCATATTGCTAATTTTAGTTTTGTTAAATAATGTATCACTTTTAGTACCTAATACAGAGGTTCGCACAGTAAATACTGTACAAGGCAATTGTTCACAAACGACATTTGGATGTTGTCCTGATGGCGTAAATTCTAAAATTAATTTTAATGGTACTAATTGTCCAAACTATAATCCTGGTGCAGGGTATCCTGACGCACATAACAACCCAACTGTTATAGTAACACATTAGTATGTATTAACTTACAAATTATCACGACGAATTTTATCGCGGATAATCATCAAATCATCAAATACAATAGGAGGCGACCCTCTACTATGATGCGTCAATTTAGCATTTTTTGTAGCTAACAACAGTTTCTTTAATCCTTCATCTTGCGTAAATTTGGCATATTGTGCGTCATACATTTCCTGTTTATGTCTTTTTCCGAAAAAATCTGGGTCAATTACAACTTGAACAGGTCTGATTAATTTTCCTTTTGATTTTCCGGTTTTACCACCTGCCGCCTTGGCCGCAGCTGGGTCTTTTGACAAGTCTGTTCCTGAATCAATAGAGAAGCTCAAGTAAAAATCTGGATTGTTCCTTTTAAATTTAGTTCCTTGATAATAATGTTCTACACTCGCCCATTTATGGTCGTCTAGTGTGAAAGGCTTCTCTGAAACCCAAAAATTGGACAATTTTTTACGCCATTGTGGAATATTTGCTAATTCTTTATATTCAATAATTTTATCGTTTGGAATTTTCTCTCCAGCTCCTTTTCCAGGCAATGGTTTATCATTTGATTTCGAGTAAAACAAAAACACAGTATCATCTTCATAATAACCGCGCAGCTTCGCCTCACTTAAATCGTCATAACTCTCTTCTTGTATTGTCTTTTTTTTATGTGTATCTTTAAATTTTTGGAAATCAGGGATTAGTGCAAATACACCAGCGTTTTTCTCCATACACTTTTCAGTTGTCATCATTTTTATATCATATGGTATCTCGGAAAATTTAAATATCAATTTTTTCTTATATCCAACTGTCATATAATGTGAGCCAGTATAATCTAATATAATATAAAACTCTGGGTTAAATACTCCCTTTGTTTCGAGCATTTTGTCACCTTGTCCGCATTGCAAAATATTTTTTAAATCACCTGTTCTATAAGCCTCACTCGATAAAATGATGAATTTTATATTCAATATTCTCTCTAGAGTTGATATTGACCATATTTCTGCCCAAAATTCACATGTTCTAACCTTCTTTTTAAGTTTTTCTAACGTGTCAATTCCCTTCATATATTTATACTCATTTAACAATGCTGACGTTATTCGTTTCTCTTCTACTAATTTATCATGTTCCTTTTTGACTGCTTTTGCATTTTCTGCCACAAGCTTTTGCTCATTACGGTCTATTACAGTTTGAAATTTTTGTCTTAACAATAAGTATTCCGCTTCTAATTTTTTTATCTCATTTGTCTCCACCACCATATTGTTTTTGTACATGTCATATTGGTCTTTGTAATTAGTAAATATTTCTTCATTTACCTCATCTGATAATTTTTTTCTCAACTTTGCTACCGACGTTTGCTGTGCTATACTTGAAAAAGCATCTCTTACGGTTGAAAATAAACAATCACCACCACCTTCATTGTCGACAATAGTATAATTCGGATTTTTCATATATTTTTCAACCCAATTATCAGATGGAGACTCGTGATATTTTTCTTTAAAATCTTTAGCTATTTGTGCAGTTTCTTCTTTTAATTGAGGTGGTATAGGCACGCCTTTTGTCAAAATAAAAATATCTTTACGGCTTTCTGGAATTTCATAGTATTCATCATATTGTTCTTGTTTAATGTCATTTTCATCTTCATCATCGCTGTTATCAGCATCTTCATTTTGTTGAGCAATTTTACCACTTTGGTCTGGTTTTTTTCTTAGAGGAACATCCGGTTCTAATCTCAAACTATTCAGCATTTGCTTTGTAACAAATTTATATATCAAAGGCTCTTCCAATTTTTCAACATCAATATTATTGTTAGCATCTAAATAACTTATGTAATCACTTGCTTTTATTTCATAAACACCGATTTGAATTACTTTGTTGTTAGTTTTAACTAAATAAACAGGAAAATACAGCACATTTTGTTCTTCAAACGTATTCTTTGCGTTCCCAACAGCAATCACAACGTCTGTGTCATATATTTCTAATTGGTATAAATTGGCTTCCATTTTAAAATCACCAGAATCCACACTTTTTAATTCAGGATAACTTACATTTTCATCAATTTTGGATAATACCATTAATTATATTTTATAATAATATTTTATATTTAATATAATATTATTACAATCCTATTAGTTTACCATAATACATATTTCTTCATAATTTTGTCGTTTTTAAGTTCATTTAAATAAAACCACAAATTTTGCCGTTTTAATACAACGTCTTCATTGATGCTATTACTTTCAAAATAAACCAATGCATTAATTAGTTCTATTTTGGTTGCCTTATTTAATTTAATTTCTTTCGAAATACCATAATAATCACATATTACAAGTAATTGTTTGATAGTAAAATTCATCTGATAATTTAAAATTTGAGAAGCTATAATATTTTCACTTTCATAATCATTTAACGTTTCGTTTTCAAAATTACTCATCATTTCATGAAAATTTACATTGGTTTCTTCATGCACTTCGTCAATGTTAAAATGAATGTTCTCTCCCATATGATTATTAAATAAAAAATTATATGTTTAAATCCTAACTATTAGTAATAAATTTGTTTTATTATTGCATCTACATTTTACTTTTGTATTTACGACTCTTTTTACATCTCTATCATGTCCATAAATTTAAACACTGTTTTATTTGTTAAACTTTTATAGTCCTTCACCTTACTATGCGCCAATTTTTCAATAACTTGTAAAATTGTCAAGCCATCTATTTTTTCATAACTTACGGCATTCTTACCGTACATTTCTTTCTTGTACAACAGTGCTATATTTTCAGTTAATTCGTCCACTTCATTCTTTTTATTTTCTTCCGAAATAAAATTATAAATCTGATTTATTAAATTTCTAGTTATAGAAATGATTTTTGCCTTGTCAATAATTCCATTATTCATTAGATTGATAAAGAACGCCGCCAATGATTTGCGTTTTTCATTATCCTTGTTGATTCTGCAAAAACTATTGTAATCCACAATAGGGTCAACATATTCAATATGGTTAAACAACTCCAAAAATGTGTCGAAACTCTTTTCAAACGTTTCTCTCATAATTTCATATTTTCTAATTAAATCTGAATACAAATCCGCATATATCTTTGAGTAAAACCTATTTGTAGAGGCTATTGTAAATATAGTTGAACTCACTTTAAGCATATCATTGCTATCGATATTATTGGCTATCATCTCTTCAATCACGCTGACTATATTGTTTGTCACGTCTGTACAATTTTTATCAGACATTTTGTTCAAATAAGAGCGAATCATGTCTATTTTCGCATCAATGCCCACATTCTGTTCAATTTTTGTAGTCTGAAATGACCGCAACGAATCCCAATCCCCGTCGTTAAATACTTCCATATTTTTATTACTACGTTTCTTTTTAATCGCACCAGCTATATTTGTAATCGGTTCTGTTTTCATCGGATTGTCCTTTTTTTTAAACACCGGAGTTTTTACATAGTTTGGCGAACCAACTTCCAGCGCCAATTCAGATATCAAATTCAACACATCAGGTGGTAATTCATAATTGAAACCGTTAAAAATGATATTGTTAAAATCATTCAATGTATATTTTAATATATCTGTCGTCATTACTTGCATATAATATATAAATAGTTGTTACATTTATATCAATTTTTTTAAAATATTATATAAATAAATTAAAATACACTTAAACAGATAAAAATAATATAAGCATGTTCAATGAAAAACTGTCAGCTACTAGGGGGGGGGAGGAAGATAATAATAATATCGAAGATGATTTTGATTCTTCATTTGAATTTAAATCATGGGACGAATTGGAAATAAATACTGACCTATTAAGAGGTATTTATGCATATGGGTTTGAAAAGCCCAGTCCTATTCAGCAAAAAGCAATCAAACCTATTATCAGCGGAAGAGATATTATAGCTCAAGCGCAATCAGGCACAGGTAAAACAGCCACGTTCACAATTGGAGCATTACAGTTAATTGATTTAACTAATAATAATCCACAAATTCTAGTTTTGAGCCCAACGAGAGAACTTGCTTGTCAAACGGCCCAAGTTATGGAAGGTATTGGGTCAATGATGACTGGTCTCCGTGTGCAAACGTTGTTTGGCGGGTCTTCTTACGAAGAGTCCAGCGGATTTTCTAATAAAAAAGGGCCGCATGTCATTTGTGGTTGCACAGGACGAATTTACGATATGATGCGTCGTGACAAAATTGCATGTAAAGAAATAAAGTTGGTCATTTTAGATGAAGCCGATGAAATGCTGTCTGCGGGATTCAAAGACCAAGTTTATAATATTTTTCAATTTTTAAGAAGTGAAATTCAAGTTGCACTGTTTAGTGCCACATTACCCAGTCACATTAATCAAATTATTGCCAAAATTATGCGAAACCCTGTAAGAATAAGCGTAAAAGCCGAGATGCTGACACTTGAAGGCATTAGTCAATTTTTTGTTGCAATTGAGGATGACCGACAAAAATACCTTACTCTAAAACATTTGTTTTCATTTGTATCTGTTTCTCAATGCATCATTTACTGTAATAGTATTAAGCGTGTATCTGACCTCTATGATGCGATGTGTGAAGACGAATTTCCTGTTTGTTGTATTCACAGTGGCATGGACAAGGTAGCTAGAAACACAGCATTTAATGAATTTAAGACCGGAAAATCTCGCGTGTTGATTTCATCGAATGTTACTGCAAGAGGCATTGATATTCAACAAGTTGGCATTGTTATTAATTTTGATTTGCCAAAATGTGTACATAACTATCTTCATAGAATAGGACGAAGTGGACGGTGGGGTAGAAAAGGTGTTGGTATTAATTTAATTTCTAGAAGAGATGTTGGAAAGTTGAAGGACATTGAGGGACATTATTCGTGTGAAATTAAAGAATTACCTGCGAATCTAGATTTCCTTCAGACTTTCAATTAAGAGTTATATATGTGTCATGCATGTTGTAAATATTCGTATAATAAATTTATTATATTTCTAATAAAAATATAATAAATGAACTCTGACAACAAATTGGAAAATATGAACGATTATTTTAAAATGCCTATTTTTTACAATAACAAAAAAGTACAACTAAAAGAAAATGTCATTAAAGACCTAGAACTAGTAGAAACTGTTGACCCATCGTCTAACTCAATTACATCTTTTTTTTTTAATAGCTCAAATAGTAATGTATTTACCAACAAAATCGGACAACAAGCATGCCTCCATTATACGACAGACGTTGATTTTTTAAAAGAAAACCAAACACTTTTGAGAGAATATAAAAAAATAGAAAACAAATATACTTATACAGATAAAGATTATAAAACGATAATTGACGTGTGGAACGAAATAAAAGGCGACACTGGATTTAAAGAAAAATACCACTACGTCGATTGGTCAATGTTTGAATTTCTTAACACATCTGAACTCTTTCTTCAAATTATGAGCTTATATAACATGATTTCACCCGTTATTTCTTTTTTTATTCCAATAATAATATTAATTATTCCTTTTTTTGTTATTAGGTTAAAAGGACTCACATTAACCGTGGAAGAATATATTGACGTGCTAAAACTAGTAGCTGAAAACCACGCTCTAGGAAAGCTTTTTACAAAATTCAACGAAGTATCCATTAATGAAAAAATATATTTTGTAGCTTCTGCCGTGTTTTATTTGTTTTCAATCTATCAAAATATATTGGTTTGTATCAGATTTAATAGCAATATGATTAAAATACATAACCATTTAAGAGATGTCCAACTTTATTTAGATTTTACAATTGCTTCAATGGATAATTATTTAGTCTATTCTTCGCATTTAATCACGCAAAAAGAATTTAACGACATTGTTCATGATAAAAAACAGACGTTGATTGAATTTAAAAATAAATTGGCTATTGTATCCGAGTACAAATTTACAAACTTTACAAAGGTTTTCGAAATAGGACATATTTTAAAAACTTTTTATGAGTTGTACGGCAACAAAGTATACAACGATGCATTTATGTATTCGTTTGGGTTTAATGGATATATAGATTTGCTCGAGGGATTAATTGTTAACATTGAAGAGAAAAAGGTCAACTTCTGTGAATTCATAAGTGAAAACAAGAAAACCGTATTTGAAAATAATTATTACGCATGCTTAAAAGATGCGAATCCAGTTAAAAATACTGTAAAGTTAAACAAAAATTTAATTATTACCGGACCTAATGCTTCAGGGAAAACAACCATTTTAAAATCCACACTGATTAATATTACATTTAGTCAACACTTTGGGTGTGGATTCTACGATTCTGCAAAAATAAACCCATTCCATCATATTCACTGTTATCTAAACATTCCTGATACGTCCGGTAGGGATAGTTTGTTTCAAGCGGAAGCCAGACGTTGTAAAGAAATTTTAGATATTGTCGACAAGAATAAGAATGATAACCATTTTTGTGTATTTGATGAAATTTATTCGGGGACTAATCCGGATGAAGCTATTGTTAGTGCGGTATCGTTTATGGAATACTTAATAAAAAATAAAAATGTATCCTGCTTATTAACCACACATTTTATAAAAGTTTGCAAAAAACTCAAGAAGAACAAAACCATATTAAACTTATATATGGAAACAACAAAAAACAATAATAAAATTCACTATACCTATTCAATGAAAGAAGGTATTTCCAATGTTAAAGGAGGCATTAATGTTTTGTGTGATATGAATTATCCAAAAGAAATTATTGACAACACGATTAAAAATCTAACGTAAAGGTTTATTATTCGTTAATTTATAAATTAATTAATATTTTGTTTTTGTATTAATATAGTATGAATTGTTTCAACGATTTTTTTACTCCAACCTTTTTAACATTTTTAGGCTTATTGACCATTGTTTTGGCGTTAATAATTATTTATTTTGAAAGTAAAATGAGAGAGCAAAATCATAAAATATCTTCCATGTTAAGTTTGGTTTCTTCTTTAGCAGAAGAATTAAATAACACAAAAATGGGGTTAAACCATTTAACTATGATGATTGGTGGTAGAGGTCCTAGTGTGTCTACAAGTAATACGCATGTTTTAAATATGAATAATGAAGATAATAATTTGATTAATGTTTCGGATGACGACGATGATGACGATGACGATGATGACGATGATGATGACGAGGACGACGATGATGACGATGATGACGATGATGACTCGCACAAAATTACCATCGGTGAAACGAACGAAATTAAAATATTAAAAATAAATATTGAAGACGATGAAAGTAGAGTAAACAATTGTATTGATGGCATAATTGAAGATGACTCTGATAGCGAGGAATTAGATGAATTAAAAGAATTGGAAATCGCATCCGTATCAGATTCGGATTCTGGTAAAACTTTTGCACCGTCAAAACTCAACAAATCAAAACAAGTAGCGAACGATTTTGATTTTATTAAAGAGACTAGCAATGAAATTAAACTGCAACAAACAAACAATTTGTTTAATTTAAAATCGATTAACATATCTAATTTAGAAGAATTGACCGCCGACCCAAAAGAACCAAATCACGATAAAGATTATAAAAAAATGTCCGTTACAAAACTTAGAGATATTGTTATAGAAAAAGGTTTATCTAATGATGCAAGCAAACTAAAAAAACCAGAGTTGATTAAATTACTCGATTTATAATAAGATTTTATCTAGTAATAATATAATATGAGCTGGGGAACTTGTTATTCAGGGTCAAACAATACTCATTTTAATTTTCCACCAATTATGGCTGATGGAAGAAATTATGCTTCTTGGCAACCAGAGGCTGTCGTAAACGAAAGAATACAAAAATCCGAAGGTATTACTAGCAATTGGGCTTATCGACAATTTTTGCAACACAATAGTAAACAAATTAGAAACTACAACAATTTAGAGGCTTGTTATGAGTTAGGTTTAGACCCACATGTTCATACTGGAACTACTCCATCTAGTAATGTTCCTCATAAATTTAAGTCTATATACGATACGAATAAACCCGGATTTGGTTATAGCAGTAGTGATTTGAAAAACCCATATTTAACAAGCGAACAATTAAATGCCAGAATGGTTTCTCCTTCCATTAATCCTGCCAACTTTCAAAATCAGAATCAACAGAAATAAAAACAACCGGATAAAAACAATATAATAATAAACTATTTATTATTATTATATGAAAGTATTGAGCATTGATGTCGGGATTAAAAATTTGGCTTTTTGCCTATTCGAAAAACAGGATGGAAATACAAATTTTATTATATCAAAATGGGACATTGCAAACGTTTCAGAAAAAGAGACATTTAAATGTTGTGCCATTGACAAAAATGTAGCATGTAATAAGCCCGCTAAATATAAAAAAAACCTAGATTGCTTTTGTTTAAAACACTCGAAAAAACAAAAGTTTCAAATTCCTGCAGCAGAATTACACCCGACGTCTATTCAAAAACAAAAAATACAAACCCTTTTGGAAATAGCAAAGAAATATGGTATTGTTCATGAAAAATCGCCAAAAAAAGCTGAATTAGTTACAATTATTAAACAATATGCATACAATAATTATTTTCAAGCAATTGATTCTGTTAACGCAAGCAAAGTGGATTTAATTCATGTAGGATATAATATTAAAACCAAATTTGATAGTTTATTTTCTAATGAAGATACAATTGATTATGTTATTATTGAAAATCAAATTGGTCCTATAGCAAATCGTATGAAAACATTACAAGGCATGATTGTTCAATATTTTATCATGACGCCTATTTTTGTAGAACACATAGAGTTTGTTTCTGCATCAAATAAACTAAAAGATTTTAATATACCAGACAAAACTACATATAGCGAGAGAAAACAAATAGGCATTCAAAAATGTTTAGAAATAATTACCGCAGACCATGCTTTTTCGGAACATATTGAATATTTTAGCAAACATACCAAAAAAGATGACTTATCTGATTCTTTTTTACAAGGCTTGTGGTTTATTAAAGATAAAAAATTGTAAATAAATATATATATCTCTATTCGTATTACTTAAAATTATATGTTCTATTCAATGAATAATAATGAGTGATATAATTGAATTATCTGATTTATCTGAATTAGATTTTGCCGGAAGAAATAGTAATTCCCTTAAATCTGCAAATTTTGGTGGCGGTCTTGAATTGTTAATGAATGATAAAGTAAAGGAAAGCTCACGACAAAGCACCGAAATTGATTTAGAAGACCTTAATAATTTAGAAAATGAATTGAACAATCTTGTAGAAGAAATTCCTATGAGCGGCTTTAAAACGAAATCTGATTTGTTTAGCAGCATAGATTCTTCTAATGATAACAAACACTCCGTTAAATTTACTGAC
>JGI25914J50564_10000847_pt1 | contig 10370 bp, 9 predicted proteins | sample LauGreSuBDMM15SN_2_FD_50564 | JGI IMG/M metagenome (IMG submission 50564) | reverse complement strand
GGAGCCTATACGTCGCAAGAGCAAAACGAACTTAGCCGCTTTATTGAAAGACAGAAATTAACCCCGGTAAAACTACTAAATACCCATTGCCATATTGACCATGTGTTGGGCAACGCCTTTGTGCATAGCCTCTATGGATTGCTACCCGAATTTCATAGGTTCGAATTAGAAGTGCTCCATGCTATTCCGGGCTATGCTCCCCAAATGGGCATACGCTATGAGCTTTCGCCACTACCAGAAATATTCTTGTCCGAAAGCGGAAAAATAGCCTTTGGCAAAAGTGAATTGGATTTGATTTTTGCACCGGGGCATTCTCCGGGGCACCTTTGTTTTCACAGCCCAGTCGATAATTTTCTCATTGGGGGCGATGTGTTATTTTATCAAAGTATTGGCCGCACCGATTTGCCAGGTGGTAATCATCAACAATTACTAGATAACATTAAACACAAACTATTTAACTTACCTACCGATTGTGTGGTATATCCGGGTCATGGACCAAGCACCCAAATAGGTTTCGAAAAAGCGCACAATCCATTTTTACTATAAGCTTTGAATACTGCACACTATATAGCCAAGCGATACCTTTTTTCTAAAAAATCGGTAAATGCTATTCACATTATTTCGGCCATTTCTATGTTGGGCGTATTGGTGGGGAGTGCAGCTCTTATCATTATTCTATCAGTGTTTAATGGCTTTGAGGGAATCATCTTATCTATGTACAACAATTTGGGTCCCGATATAGAAATAACAGCCGCACAATCAAAACATTTTAACCCGAACAATACTAGCATACAAGAACTGTCCAAAGATAAACGGGTGCTTAATTATACCGAAGTGCTGCAGGAAAAAGCACTCATACGTTATGGGAATACCCAATTTATTGGGAAGATAAAAGGAGTAAGTGCAGATTTTGCAAAAGGAAAAGCAGTAGATAGTGTGTTGCTAAGCGGTGATTTTGTGTTAGAGCAAAACGGTAATCCCACAGCGGTAATTGGCGCTTCGGTTCAATCGTACCTCTCAGTAAACATAGGCGATCAATTTCAAACATTAGATATTTACGCTCCAAGAAAAGGAGTAAGCAACAGCCTCAATCCTGCCGATGAGTTTGCGGTACGTTCTGTTTTTCCGGTGGGCGTTTTACGTATACAACAAGAAGTAAACGATATGGTTTGGGTACCCATTTCTCTGGCAAGAGAGTTATTGGGCGAACCCAGNNCNTGTACTAGCCTTGAAATTAGTGTAAATCCTGGCGTAAATACCGNTGATTTTCAGGAAGAGTTAACGAAAAAATTAGGNNACANCTTTGTGGTAAAAAACCGCATTCAGCAAAATGAACTCTTGTACAAAATTCTCAATTCAGAGAAATGGGCCATTTTTCTCATCTTAACTTTTGTGCTCATTATTGCCATTTTCAACATTATTGGCTCTTTAACCATGCTGGTTATTGATAAACGAAAAGACATTGCTATTCTGAGCAGTATGGGTGCCGGAAAATCGCTCATTCGCCGTATTTTCTTTTTAGAAGGAATGATGATTTCGGGAATTGGCTGTGTAATAGGGCTTGCATTAGCCCTGGCATTTTGCCTCATTCAACAAAAAACAGGTTTTGTAAAAATGGATGATGGCCCCAATCCGCTACTAGAATCGTATCCAATTGGGTTAAAAATCAGCGATTTTGTGTTGGTAACCCTAACCGTTTTTAGTATTTCAGCAATTGCATCGGCTATTTCTTCAAGCTTGAGTGTAAAAACGCTCGATCAAGTCAAAGAATCGCTTTAGGTAAGAAAAAGCTTCTCAGTAGACGTAGAAATAAGCCCCGCCGACTGGCCTTTCTCAAAAAACACCCGAATGGCTTTTTTACCCAAATCGCCCAAATCAATACTGTATTTATTTACATATAAATCGATGTGTTGCTTGCGCACCGATTCGTCCAACTCTTGTGCATGCTGGCGTACAAAATTGCTACTGGCCTCGGGGTGTTCAAATGCATATTCTACACTTTTACGAATTAAGCGGTTTACGGTATGTTGTATTTCTAAATCGATGTTTCGCTTAATCACAATACCTCCTAGCGGTATGGGCATGCCTGTTTCTTGCTCCCAATAATCGCCCAAATCTATAACCTTATGAAGGCCTTTTTGCGCATAGGTAAACCTATTCTCGTGAATAATTACGCCCAAATTGAGTTCTTCGTTTAACAACGATTCTTCAATAGCCGAAAACACCAACTCTTTTTTATGTTGCAATTCTGGGAAAGCAATACCCAATAAAAAATTAGCGGTGGTATAGGTACCGGGTATACCCACGCTAAGGCTAGATTGACGTTGTACTTCTTCTGGAGTATAGGCTGTTTTTGAAATAAGCAAAGGGCCCACGCCAAAGCCAAGAGCGCTACCGGCATCAAGCAATACATAGCTTTGGCTTACATGCGCAAAGGCATGGAAACTAAGTTTGGTAATATCTAATACGCCTTGCAAGGCTTTTCTATTAAGCGTTTCTACATCGTCGAAAAAAACATCAAACTCTAGACCCTCGGTGTCAATTTTATGATGAATAAGTGCATCGAAAATAAAGGTATCGTTAGGACAGGGAGAAAACCCTAAACTTAGCTTTTTCATTATTCGCTTAAAAGTTGTTCTATACTTTTATTCAGGTTAGCAATGGCTAGCGGAATATTCCATGCATCGCGATTGCGGGGTTCTACCCAATTAGAAATAGCTCTTAACTGAATAGAGGGTACTTGAGCTTGGGCACAACTGTAAAAAAAGGCTGCACCTTCCATGCTTTCAACTTGCACATGGTATTTAGACGTGGTAGCGGCGATGGAACTTGCATGACCATGAACTTTATTTACGGTTATGGCGCTGGCTTTTTGTATAGTTTCTAAAAAAGGAAGCGGAATAGCCGGAGCTAGAGCTTGGGTGTATTGCGTGCCAAAACCGAGCGTATCTATGGCTATAAATCCATGTGCATCCTCGGCGCCCAATTCAGCAAAAGTATCGTCACTGATATGTAAAACCTTGCCTAACGGAATGTCGCGATCGAAAGAACCACCAATGCCTGCATTAATGGCTAAATCATACCCATTTCTAGTTAATTCTTGCCCCAGGGCAAAGGCGGTAGAAACCATTCCTACACCCGTTATAAGTACGTTTACTTGGTGCTTACCCAGGATAAATGAGTCGGTATTTTGGCCTAAAAAGTGCTTGGTAAGCAGGGGTGCTATTTCGGCAGAAGTGGCGGCAACTAGCAAAATTTTCATGCCGTAAAGTTAAACACTATCCAGCTTTCCTGTCGTGCTTCGTAGGGTTTATTTATATTTGCTAAATAATAGAAAGAGAAATGATTTTTATAACCCGTAGAGAGCGATTTAATGCCGCTCACAAATTATACCGAGAAGATTGGTCGGTAGAAAAAAATAACGACACTTTTGGTAAGTGTGCCAACCCAAATTGGCATGGCCACAATTACGAATTATTTGTAACCATTAAGGGCGGAATTAATCCGGAAACGGGTTTTGTAATTGATTTAAAAGACCTTAAAAAAATAATTATTGCCAACGTAATAGATCCCTTAGATCATAAAAACATCAACTTAGATGTGGACTTTATGAAGGGCAAATTAGCCTCCACTGAAATTTTAGCGTTGGAAATTTGGAATCAACTAGACCTACCTATTAAGCAACTAGGTGTGGCCTTACACCGCATTAAACTGTTCGAAACAGAAAATAATTACGTAGAATATTTCGGTGCATAACAACCCTACCATGAACAAATTTGACCACCTCGACGAAGAGGAAATACTAAACGGATATACCAAGATAGATCGGTATAATCAAGATAAAATTGATGACATTGCCCGCCACTATGCCGCTATTTTGCCACAATTAGGTGAAGATCCATCTAGAGAGGGCTTACTTAAAACCCCAGAACGTGTAGCCAAGGCCTTGCAGTTTTTAACCCAGGGTTACGACATGGATCCGGCGACAATTTTAAAAAGTGCCATGTTTAAAGAAGACTACAGCCAAATGGTGGTTGTGAAAGATATTGAGATATTCTCTATGTGTGAACACCATATGTTGCCTTTTTTCGGTAAGGCGCACATTGCTTACATTCCCAACGGTCACATTGTGGGTTTAAGTAAATTGCCTCGTGTGGTAGACGCCTTTGCTCGGAGGCTACAAGTACAAGAGCGCTTAACCAACGAGATTCGCGATTGCATTCAAGAGACCCTAAACCCTGTGGGAGTTGCCGTTGTTATTGAGTGCAAGCATTTGTGCATGGCCATGCGGGGGGTTCAAAAACAGAATTCGGTAACCACCACATCGGCATTTACCGGAGAGTTTGAAGAGGATAAAACACGTGCTGAATTTTTACGTTTAATTACCGCTAGCCTACACTAATTTTAAAAATAGATGAAAGCATACATTTTTCCTGGACAAGGAGCACAATTTGTAGGCATGGGCAAAGAATTGTACGAACAATCAGCAGAAGCCAAGGCACTATTTGTGCAAGCCAACTCTACTTTAGGTTTCCGAATTACCGATATTATGTTTAACGGTACCGAAGAAGATTTAAAAGAAACCAAGGTAACCCAACCAGCTATTTTTCTTCACTCGGTAATTTTAGCAAAAGTATTAGGGTCTTCATTTAAACCGGATATGGTTGCTGGACATAGCTTGGGTGAGTTTTCGGCTTTGGTAGCTGCCGGAGCGCTTTCTTTTGAAGATGGTTTACGCTTAGTAGCAGCTCGTGCCAATGCCATGCAAAAAGCGTGCGAAATACACCCCTCAACCATGGCGGCTATTTTAGGTCTAGAAGATGCTATTGTAGAAGAAATTTGTGCCAAAATAAACGATGTGGTAGTACCGGCAAATTACAACTGCCCAGGTCAATTGGTTATTTCGGGTAGTATTTCCGGCATTGATAAAGCATGTGAATTGTTAACCGAAGCTGGTGCAAAAAGGGCTATAAAACTAAATGTTGGGGGTGCTTTTCACTCTCCATTAATGGAATCGGCACGTGCCGAATTACAAGCGGCCATTGAGAACACAACTATCAATTCGCCTATTTGCCCCATCTACCAAAACATAAACGCCAAACCCTACACGGATTCAGAAAGTATTAAGAAAAATCTAATTGCCCAGCTTACTGGTGCGGTTCGATGGACCCAAATTGTACAACACATGCTACAAGATGGAGCCACCTCCTTTACCGAAGTAGGGCCGGGTAATGTATTACAAGGTTTGGTAAAAAAAGTAGATCGTGCTATGGAAACAACTAGCGCCAGTATCGCTTAATTGAAAAACCGTATACAAAAAAAGGGGGACCAATTGGTCCCCCTTTTTTTATAAAATCAATCTCGAATTATTTTAAAGTAATTTTTCCGCTACCCAACACATATCCATCTGCATACATCGTAATGGTATATTCGCCTTTTACAAAAGCTTCCGGGTTATTCCATCCTAAGGTATATGTACGGCCGTCATTTGCAAATTCAATGGCGGTTTTGTACGAGAAATTTATCATCTCTCCTGATGCTAAGGTGCTATTGCCGGTGGCACCAACTAGGTTTCCACTTGGATCAACTACACGAAGAAAAATAGTGTGAAGTGCCTTTTGTGCAAAATCATTGTCTACAAAATTAAAAGTGATGTTTAGCTTTTGGGCAGGGTCTGCTTTGCTTACGCTCGACTCTTTACCACTCGATCTAATACGTACCGCTGTAACCGAAACACCAAATGCCTTCAGGGCGGTTGCAGCACTCACCTTTTTGTTTAAATCTTTGTTTTGGCCTTCTAACGCTTTTACCTGTTCATTAGCTACTGCCACACTTGTTTTTAAGCTATCGTTTTGTTGCCTCAATACCTCAATATCGGCTACGTACTTGGTAACAAAATAGCGAAGCTGTTTCACATCTTCTTGAGCTAAAATTAATTGTTTTTGAGTAAGCTCTCCTTTGCGCAAAGCTTCACGCAATTGGCTAATTTTTTCGCGGGCACTCCCTTGTTCTTTTTTCATTGAGTCAGACAAAGCAGCGTAATTGGTATTCGCTTTATCTAAATCGGCCTCAATTTTATCAATCTCGGTTTGCATGCGTGTTTTATCATCGCTTAGTTGAACCACCCGCTCATCGGCTTTTTTATTACGAATGTATAAAATAGCGTTTGTGGTAAATAATGCTAAAACAACTACCAATAAAAGGTAAATTTTGTTGTTATTCTTTTTGGATTCTTGAAATTCGTTTGTGTTTTCCATAGGGTGTTATTGGTTAATATCTTTTATTTCGTCAACATAATTTAAACGTAAATCAGTTAAAAACTGATCTAATAAGCGGCTAAGTTCTGGTGAAATATTGCCTTTGCTTTTCTCTTTCAACATTTCTAGCATATCAATGCTTTCTTGAGCTTGTACTTTGTTTTTCTCAATTTTATTACTTACCGGGTTCATTNGTTTACCCAAACCCTGCATACCGGTGGTGTGAAAAAGATACAAAAGAGAACCAAATAACTGATCGTGCTTATCCATACAGGGTTGCTATGAGAACGTATTTAACGCTCGTTTATTTTAAAATTATACTCAACAAAGATAAAAATTGTTTAAACAATGATGTTGCTGATTTAATTGATGGGGATTTTGTATTCAGCTGATATAAATTTAGGGTAAAAAACACCATTTAACTATATTTGAGCAACCAAAAACAAATTATGCGCCTATCCACCATCTTTACCCTTTTTTTTGTGTGTTCACAGCTTCAGGCACAAATAGTAGATCATCCCAAAAGAGAGTTTAGGGGTGTTTGGGTGGCCACTGTGGTAAACATCGATTGGCCATCAAAAGCGGGTTTAAGTAGTGAAGAGCAGCAAAAAGAATTCATTGCCATACTAGATCAGCATCAAAAAAGCGGTATCAACGCCATCATGTTACAAATACGTCCCGCAGCCGATGCTTTTTATGGTCAAAGCATGGAACAATGGAGTCGATTTTTAACCGGACAACAGGGTAAGGCTCCAAAACCGTATTACGATCCTTTAAGTTTTGCGATCAAGGAGGCTCATAAACGGGGCATGGAGTTGCATGCGTGGTTTAACCCTTATAGGGCTACTTTTGATTTAATTGATTCACACACGCATCCACTACACATTAGCAAGCAAAAGCCCCAATGGTTTATTACCTACGGAGGCAAAAAACTATTTAACCCCGGCCTACCGGAAGTTCGCGAATACATTACCTCCATTATTATGGATGTAGTGCGCAATTACGATATCGACGGTGTGCATTTTGATGACTATTTTTATCCTTATCCGGAAGCCAACCAAATACTAAATGATGCGAAAACATTTCAACAATACGGCCAAGGTTTTAGATCCATAAACGATTGGAGACGACAAAATGTGGATACTCTTATTCATAGTATTTCCGACAGCATTCATCGCGTAAAAAAATATGTAAAGTTTGGCATAAGCCCGTTTGGCATTTGGCGAAACAAATCTCAAGACCCCGGTGGATCTGAAACTAATGGGCTAGATGGCTATGGTAAGTTATTTGCTGATGCCCGTAAATGGGTAAAAATGGGTTGGATAGATTATGTGAATCCGCAGATTTATTTTCCCTTTAATTATAGCGCCGCCGCCTATGAGAAGCTAGTAGATTGGTGGGCCAATAATAGCTTTGGTAAACATTTTTATGTAGGAATTGGAGCTTATAGGGCTATAGAAAACAGACCGGGTTGGCGTGATAAAAACCAACTGCCCCGACAAATTAGGTATTTGAGAGAAAATGAACATACACAAGGTGCCGTGTTCTTTAGCTCTAAATCTTTACGAGATAATTTGGCCGGCTTTAACGATTCGTTGCAAACTGATTTATATAAACACCCGGCATTGCCACCCACTATGCCTTGGTTAGATACCATTAAACCAAATGCGCCCCAACTTAGCGAAGCCGTAGCTGGCAAAACCGGAGTAATCTTAACCTGGCAAACACCAAGCCCTGCAAAAGATGGCGATACCGCTAGCGGTTTTGTGATTTATAGATTTAAAGAAGGAGAAACTGTAAACACCGCAATTGTTGGTGCTATCATAAAAATTAGTTTTGACGCTAATTTAACAAGCTATACCGATGAAACGGTAGAAAAAGGCAAGCGTTATACTTATGTAATAACCGCCCTAGATCGTATTAAAAATGAAAGTGAGGCGTCTAATAGCAGCCCGGTAAAAGTCAATTAAAATACTTGTTCAACAAAAAAACCGGCCAATTACTTGGCCGGTTTTTAAGCAGTAGAGGATTTTTGCTTATTTTTTCTCTGGTTGTAAAATCAATTGAATCACATTAGTGCCACTCAGGTATTTATTGGCTGCTGCCTTTAATACCTCGGGGCTTACTGCTTTTAGCGCATCTAAGTGGTTTAAAATTAATTTAGGGTCTTCGTTGTTTTGGTATTGATTTACCAAATAACTCAACCAAAAACTATTTTCTTTTAACTGCACTTCGGTAGAACGACGTTCTTCAGCTATAAACTTTTCGATATCTAGTGCTTGCGCACCGTTTTTACGAATCTTGGCAATTTCATCTAGTGATGCTGCAATTAATTTGTCTACATTTTCTGGACCACAACCAAAGGCAATAGTAAAGTTGTAGCGACCGCTAGGATATTTGCTGTAATTAAAAAATGCACCCGGGCTGTAAACACCACCTTCATCTTCACGCAGGCGTTCTATTAATTTGATTTGCAATACCTCTCCGAGGGCATCTAAGATGTTGTTGTTTTCTTCGTTGTAAGTATAATCACCGCTAAAAACCAAGCGTACGGTCGATTTTGGCTCGGTACCTTTATACACTGTTTTAGTTAATAAACCAGCCGGAGACTTAATACCTAAATCTTTGGCACTTTCTACTCGTTTAACCGAAGGCAATCCGCCTACATACTGGGCAAGTAGTGGTTTAATTTTCTCTACATCAAAATTACCCACAAGTACATAGGTGAAATCGCTAGCATCGGTAAAGCGTTCTTTGTAAATCTCAAAGGCTCTATCTAAATTAATTTGATCTACTTTTTGTAAAGTTGGACCAGTACGGCGGATATTATAGTTTCCTAATACCGCAGAAACTGTATCACTATACACACTATTCGGATCGTTTTCTCGGTTGGCCAAGGCACCTTTTTGCTGTGCGATAAAGCCCTTAAAAATTTCGCCGTCTTTACGTGGTGCGGTGAAATACAGGTAATTTAATTGCAAGGCAGTTTCTAAATCTTTTGGTGAAGTAAAACCAGATACCCCTTCCGAGCGTTCAGTAATGTAGGGAGAAACAGATACCTTTTTACCGTTCAGCAACTTTGGTAACTGTAATGCATCAAATTCGCCTAAGCCACTACCACGTACAATACCAGCTGCACTACTAGCCGATTGAAAATCGGCATCGCTATACAAAGAGGTACCACCCGGGCTGAATGCAGTAAAGTTTATTTCATCATTTTTAAAATCAGTTGGCTTTAAAATGGCTTTAACTCCATTGCTAAATACCAATTCGGTAATGCCCAATTCGGTAGTTTTAGTTTCAGAAACGATAGTTCCGGCTTTTGGCTTGGTAGCTAAAAGGGGTTTGTCTGATACTTTATCTACATAGGCTTCAAGGGCCGATGTGGCTACACTTTGTGCCCAAGTGCTTACAGTAGCCTCGGTAGGTAAATTGGCTTTATCTTTTTCTGGGCCCATGACTATAATGTCGCGGTTCTTATCTACAATATATTTTTTGGCTAATTCGTTTACTTCGGCAAGTGTAATTTCGGGCGTTTGTTTTTGCGACAATGTGTTTTCATACGCTATACCCGGAGCGGCTTGCCCCTTTAAGAAATATTGTAAATATTCATTCACATAGGCATCCGATTGTGTTTTATCTTTTTCTTTAAAAGAAGATTCCACTTGCAACAGATAAGATTGTTTCGCTCTATCTAACTCTGTTTGGGTATAACCAAATTTCTTTATACGCTCCGACTCGGTTAAGGCAGCTTTAAATCCTTTTTCTAATTCACCTGGTTTGGCCACCATAAATAAAGTAAAAGCATCTAGGCCGGCTAAGAAACCGCTAACGTTACCACCGGCTTGTAAAAAGGGAGGATTGGCCTGTTTAGTCAATTCCACAAAACGGGCCTGCATCATACGGTTAAATAGTGTTTGAATAATACTGGCTCGGTAATCGGCATCGGTACGAATTACTTGTTCGGGATGTTTAATAATCATCTGAACAACTGTCACCGGAAACTCTTTATCGGTAACGGCTATAAATTGATTGCCACCACTTAAAGGAATGTTGTATTGGGTACGCGGTTTTGCTTTAGCTGGTTTTTTTAAATCGGCAAATTGAGATTTA
>JGI25914J50564_10000846_pt1 | contig 10371 bp, 5 predicted proteins | sample LauGreSuBDMM15SN_2_FD_50564 | JGI IMG/M metagenome (IMG submission 50564) | reverse complement strand
TAATACAAAAAGAGAAGAACAAGAATTAAATGATAATATTCTTGTAAATAAAGCATTATCAAAGTTTTTCAAAAAAATATAAATATTATTATAATAATTATAAATTTATAATTATTATATACTTTTACACCTTTTAACCGTGTATTTAAAGGCATTATATTATTCTGAATCATCTAACTTATTTTTTACATGTAATTCAAATATATTTACAAATTACGCGTTTTGAACCGTAATATCAAATCTGTCCATTGTGGTCTTGTTGAATACGGCTGAGGCTGTGCTAGATAAACCAAATGTGCCTGTTGGACTGACTTTCATATCAACACCCTTTGAATTTATAGCAATCGCCATAAAACCAGTAGCTTCTGTAGTTTGTGTTATATGATATAAAACTATGTCCTTGGTTAATAATTGGTTGCTATCGCCGACAGGGACTTCTATTAGTGGGTTGCCAATATTACTGGACCCTTCGTAACTTGCTAGTAATAAAAGTACTTTTAGCGGGGAACCATTAAGTTGAACGAGTATATCTAAAGTCGAACCATTAGACTTAAAACTTAGAATTTCTGGTTCATAAGCAACAAAGGTTGATGCATTTGTTGACGCAGTAATATTTGCGATACCTGCTGTTGAGGAGTCAAAATCAACCTCAAATGTGACAGATAAATCTTTTCCAATTGGAAGACTGTTTAACATAACAAGACGTTGATTAGTTGCTGTATCTTTTGCAAAAGTTACGGCACTAGTAGCACCAGTAACAGCTAGACCCCTAATAAATGAAGTCATAAAAGGAGTTTTACTTGCCATAACCTGAGCTTTGGTTTTTTCATGTTTTTCTAAGAAGGTCTTGGCTAATGTGGTGTTATTAGGATTAGCAATAGCGGCGTCGGAAGCGGTTTTATGCTCATCACGAATAGTCACAAGTCTATTATATTCAGTATTAGCAAGAGCAGCAGCAGCAGCAAGAGCGGTATCACTAGGAGCATTAGCAGCAGCAGCATTAGCAGCAACATTAGCAGCAACATTCTTTTCGTTATAAATCTGTTGTTCTAGAGATTTTAAATACATTGTTTTTCCATAATTAGCTCCTTTTTCGTCTTCGATATAAGTAACATACATTACATGGGCGGAATGTGAATAAGTGCTACTGTTAGAAACATTATCAGTAATGACCGCTTTAATTCCCAAGAATTGATCTTCAAGTTTAAGTATTCCAGCTGTAGGACCTTGTGTAGACTCATGGTAGGCTAGATCAAGCGTGTAAATTGGGTGTTTATTTTCAACCGCAGGGATTATGAGTTCTACTTTATGGAGACCTGGAGACACATTAAATAATTGCGTAGTCACAGCACTTTTTGTTAGGAGGAAGGATGGCGATTGATATATACTGAGTGGGGTTTGAGCAGCATAAGTAGCAGCGACATTACCATTGGCAGCAGTGTAGATATATTTTGTAGCTTTAATATAGGCTACTGCATTTATATGACCACCTAATTCTAGTAAACTTTGTGGACGAGTGTTCACAATAAACCCACCAGAATTACCATTTACTACTGATATTGCTATTATTTGTGCCGTTGTTGTTGTCGCTGGCACTGTTGTCGCTGGTAGTGTAACTGCATCCTTAAGTTTAAGTTTGATACTTGCGGGGAGGGAGGCTCTTGCTTGATCACCAGTTCCTGATATAGAATTATGCATAATTTGAATTCCTTCAGTAATTAATTCAGTAGTAGTTTTACTTAAACCAGTAACAATGGCAGAATTTGATACATATTGTTCATATTTTCCTGTTACAGAGTTTAGAGTGAAAGAAGGTGTAATACTCATTATCGTGTCTTTATTTGATTTAAGATTACTATCAAACAACAATTTAATTACAGCAGTCTCGCTTGTAGGTTGAACAGCACACGACAATAGAATACCGAATTTATCTGTTTCACTAGATTTATAATATGTTTCAGCAACAATGGGAAGAGCCTCTGGCGAATTATCAACATTTACTAATGAGTGAGATGTTTTAGAACTTGACACAGTACTTGTTATAAAACCAGTAGTAGGATGTGTTTTAATATCTATATTTTTCAAACTATAAAGAGGATAAAAAGGTGCAGTATAACTGAAAGAACGGTTACCAGCAACATAAATAGAAACTTCATTAAAAGTTGTTGCGCGTACTATGCTATCAGTATTTCTACTTAACTCTGTGTAAGTTTCGCTGAGATCGTCATATAGCGATAAAACATTTTTCATACCATTCAAATAAGTTTCGATTCTTGTCATTACTGTTGAATCTATATCAGTAGTAGGATTTGTAAATATACCAGTAACTTCATCTTTGGAACCTGTAAAATGAACAACAGGTGCCTTTAAAATAGGATTGAAAACTAGTTCTATTCTCTCTGGTGTATAGTCAATCGAGAGAGATGTTGTGTCTGTCAGGCTAACAGAACTATAGACTCGGTAAAGATTAAATCTGAAACGTTGAAGCGCGAACTCTTCTTTAGTAGATGAAAGAAGAAGTGTTACATATTTTTGGAAAGGGGATACTGTATCCGTAGCAGTTGCAAAAGTTACTAAAAAATCATTAGATGCAGAGGCGGTGGAGTCGGAGGTAAACGTAATATCTTCCCATTGTCCTTCATTTGAATTTAAATTTTCATTAACCAATCGTTTAAGTTCGCCAATTTTGAAAATTGGATACTTATAGCTACTGTTAAGCAGAGATTGATCAAGATCTGTCTGGCCTTTATTATATTTAATGGCAAACTTTGCTCTTACTCCTGCTGTTGCGGCGGCCATATTTAACCACCCATTATTTTCAACAGCTTGAGTATCAACAGTGTAACTACCTTCAAGCTTACGATCCGGTCCGGAAATAAGTACAGAAGATAAAGCAAGGTTGGGAGTTTTACCTATTAATTTATTGTCTGAGTCAAAGACCTGAGCGAATACTGAATAACCATTCACCGAATATGGTTCTAAGGTAACACTAACCGTAGGTGATCCACCATTAATTGGGTCTGCTGAAAATTCCTTAGGAACACTGCCAGTTATATTACTAACTATATATAATTTCACAAATTTCACGTCACTGAATGTTGTTACAAAAGTAGCGGCAGTCTCTGCCAATGCGTATTTAAGGTTATTAGTATTAGCACTATAATCTGGATCTATAATATCATCATAAGAAACTTTTAATTCTTGTACGATGACACCTTCGACTGTTACTTTTGACTCAACAACACTCAATGGTGCCGTCAAAGCAGCAAGTGTCTGAGTTGAAGTAATAGTACTACTTTGAGTCCAATCACCAACTACAATATCATCATAATCGGCAAATTTTTTACTATTAAGAAGTATATCTCCATTGGTATTTCCATTAGCAACAGAAGTAGTAGCGTCTATTGTTAGATCCTTAGAAACAAAATTTTTTTGAGTATTAGCACTGTCAAAGTCAGTCATTCTGATGTTTCTATTTGGTACAGCAATTGTTCTTGCACGTATCATTGTATAAGGAGATAAAGCAGAACCAAACTGTGCCTTTACCGTGGAAGTTGTGTTATAAACAATAGCAGGCAATTTGTTAGAATTTTTGGCTGGTACAGTTATCGTAGATATATCGTTCAACGAAACAACACTACCAGCAAATTTATTACCAGTGCTGTAAGTATAAACTCCGGATTGCCCACTTTGAACAGTAGGAGCAACAGCAGAAGAAACATCTTTATTTTTATCAAGGATAGCAAGTTGCAATTCATGACCAAAATATTTCAACCCCTCTTTAGGTTCGGGATTACCAATAGTTACTTCAACGTAACTGGATGATCCAGTCACAGGTATAACGGACATAATTTTAGCCACATGTTTATTATGATTAGCTGGTATTTGAATTTCCTGTATATCATTAGAGGAACCAATACCATTGGTATTTTTAACTGCTGACATCCATTGTAGTGTACATCCATGAGAATTAGGAACTTCAAAGGGAAAGTCGTTTTTTTGTAGAGTTGTTTTACCTGTAACCTCGTTAGTTACGAATGGGAATTCAACTTTTTTAAATTCTGATATTTTTGCTGAATAACCAGTCTGACTTATCACTTCAGGTGAAACTAGATAATAATATAGTAGTAATTTTGTAGGTCTAAAATTCTGAATGTCAGTTGTTGTGCCGGTCGCAATGTCCGAGTATTCTGAACTTTTAACAGTAATTACTCCTGTAAAATTATCAGAAATATATCCCGCTAACTGATCAGGCTCTGGTTGTTTACTTGATAGTGCGTAAGTAAACTGAGCAGATGTAGCACTGAATTCTCCTTGTTTATTGGTCATCTGAACCGAAAATTTATATTCTGTGTCAGCTGTAAGGCCTGTTATATCGAATGTTTTTTGTCCTTTTGTATACGTGGGTGATGAGGTAGGGTTGAGTGAAAATTCCTTTGATGCTTGGCCTGCAATGGCAATAGATACGTTTAAAATATTATCTAACAAAAGATCGTTATAAAGAGGCTGTCCATCTAAATCAACTTCACTACTAGGTTCAATAGTAAGAGTAGCAGTGGTATTGCTATGAGTAATACCTCTAATTATGGGAGTATCCATTGGACCAAGTAGTGTAACAGAATTATTATAAGTAAAAGTTTTAAGTGCTCCGCTTACAAAGATATTTAGTAGGAAAGTTAGATTTTGAACTTTTTTTGTTGTTAAACCTACTAACGTAATTTTTTCTATTATTGATGTAATACCTGTAGTATCATTAGTAATTTTTGTAGCGTCATCATTTGCTGTATATACAGAACCATCTGTCACAGATGTAACGTTAATTGCTGTAATAGTATCGACAGATAGACCGTGTGTCGTGGCAAGCTTACTAGTATCTATAAGTACATAAATTTCAGATTTGTTGTTGTTAACATCGAAAGTAATAAAACCATCATTGTCTATCCAACTAGAGTTGGCGGTAATCTCAGCAGCGGTGGGGGAATCCTTTAAGAGAAAGACTGACATTTATAATATACAAAAATAAAATATTTTTAACAAAAATAAAAAGTTAATTTTCTTCTAAATAATTTTATACCGACTAGTTATAATATTACTGGTTAACGGTGAATTTTCTAGAATTATATAAATTTTAAAAATAATATTCCTAATAATGAATTAATTTTAAATAATTTAAAAATTAATATCATTTTTCCTAAATTTCCAATACATAAAATATTCGCAAGAAAAAGCATAACATAATAATAAAATACTATGTTATGCTTTTTCTTTAAAAGATTCTAAATAGTTATATGGATCGATACAATTTTTTCCTTAATTATAAGTCAATTTTTAATTATTTGTAACATGATGTACAATTGCTTTTATTAATGGCGGGGGGACAGCATTACCTATTTGAATAATTTGTTCTTTATTAGACCCGCAAATAATGTAATCAGATGGAAAACCTTGAATTTGCTTAAGTTCATGAGGAAGTAACATTCTTAGATAACAACCCGACGCATTTTTAAGAGGAACAAATAATCTAGGTTGATGTTCGTATGTACAAATAATTGTTTTAGATGGCTTTCGAATATCAATAATTTCACAATGAATAGGGCTATTTCTTTTTCCGAATGAGAATAAATAATCATGTTGTTTTCCAGCATAAAAGCAATCTTCTCCATCAGCAACAATTTGACTAGTTAAATAAGGATGACCTCCGTTATTGCTCTTATAAGCTGTCGTGTCATTCATATCAGTTAGAATACATTCGGTAGGAATATCTTTAAACCAATCTGGTTCCACTCTAACCGAACCTGTCATATTATACTTAACAATTGTGAGCATATTAGGTTTGGTTTTTAGCGGGGTTGGAAAACTAAGATTCCATCCATACGGATTCTCTTTTTTAATTCCTAGAATAATAAGACGTTCTCTGCTTTGAGGAACTCCATATTCTTCACATTTAAATACCTTATAAATAACATTATATCCAATTTTCTCAAATTCAGATACAATAATATCAATAAATAATTCTCCCTTTGAAGACTTTTTTGTTAAAAGTCCTTTTACATTTTCACCAATAATCATTTTTGGCTTAGTTAATTTTGTAACTCTTAAAAACTCTAAAAACAATGTATCTCTTGGGTCATCTAATTTTCGTTTTCCTGCACTACTGAAGCTGGTACATGGAAATCCCGCAAATACAATATCAGTCTTAGCATTATACTTTACAAAAGTTTCATCTTTGAGTTTAGAAATATCATTTACTTTGCCTTCACATATGAGTTCAGAATGAGGAAAGTTCGCGTCATGAGATTTACAAAATACTGGCTTAAGTTCGTTGTAAGCAATAATGTTACATCCCGCTTGACTAATACCCAAACTATCTCCACCTAATCCAGAGAATAAACTAATCGCGTTGTAAGCAGTTTGCTGCGCCTTAAAAGCCTTGGTATCTGTCATTATTAATTATATATGAAATAAAATGTATAAAAAAACATATTCAATTTTTTTATATATTATAATTAAAATCATTTATTTAATATCGATGCGAATATTTGTAATACATTGCCCATAACCCCATCGCATTTTCGCGAAGAATTCAGAATTATCATCGCAAATAAATTTAAAGTTTATATCACAATTATCCTTTGATTTAAGTTGTTCAACGCTAACAATTTCAGGCATCACAATCTTATTAGTCCATTTAACATGAAACTTATCTGGGTCATCAATATCGCCGTGAATTTGAAGCCAAAAGTCCTTACAACTCAAGACTTCTTCTGATATTTTTTGTACTTCAATCATTAAATCAGTTAGCTCAAAAGTTGAAAGAATAAATGATTTGTTAAATTGTTTACGAGTATCAGACAAATAATCGCCACAATATCCTTTTTCTCTCAATTCGCAAACAAAAGGAGTTTTTGGTTTGCCTTGTCTGAAAGCATCCTTGACCCATTCTTCATAACTAGGCTTAGGTGTTTTAAGATCTAGATCTACAATAATTTTATCAAGGCATTCGTCATAAAATTTTGCGGCATATAAAGAGCCAACTTTAAATTTACTACCTGTACCGTTATAAAATTGGACCCCATTCGTCCAAGGAGCCTTGGTAGAGTCAATTTGTTTGAAATACATGCTTCCTTTAAATTCAACCGTTTTTAAAGCACCATCAAGTTCAATTTGGAGGTCATGATGTGTGCTTCTATTTGCTCCAGATATTACCGTCGACGTGAACATACTTTGGTTAGGAAATTCAGAAGCAAATGCGCTTTTAATTTTTATTCCAGAGGGTGTATTATTTTTAATATGTTCATGAAGCTTTGAAATATTAATAGCTTCATCCTTAGATTTCTTATGAGAGTCAGTATTCATTTTCATATAGTATAATATAAAACAATTTAAAGAAAAAGTTTTCAATTTTATTTTAAATATAGTAAATTTAATTTCGACGCCTTTTAATTGTTCGTTTATTTTTTCTTCGTTTTGTTTTCTTTTTACGCCCACCAATAGGGTAAACCTTATTTTTTTTTGAAAAAGTTTTTGTTTTTATTTCTGGCTTTATACGTACATCTCCTTCAATACTACAAAATTGATTATTTGAAGATGTATCGCACGTTTCATTTGTTTCAGTTCCATCAACAATAAGTGATTTACAAATTGATATAGAAGTACATGTTGTAGTGGGTGGAATCTTACCTACTATATTTGCCATAGCTTGAGCTTGAATTTCGCTGGCCACTTTGGATGCTATTTGTTTTACAGCTGTTTCGACATTTATCTTATCTTCTTCAAACCCACTCGGTACTCTCGTAAGACCTGTTATTAATTCACCGGAGTATTCGACGTTTTGAATTGGACCAGAAATACTTATTGGTTTTATTAAACTACATATTTCAAGATTGTTTGACACGTTAACAACGTCTGGTGTAAATTCAGTGATTGATTCGCATATATCTATATTCATAGTTAACTTAAGGAAAACACGCAAGGTCACTGAGATATCAACAAGAGCATTATGGAGTTGTCCACCAACGTCTTGATTAAATAATAGCTTATGTACTTCCATCAATTTTTCATTTTTTAGTTTTTTTGTGCCTTTTAACTGAGCACAAACACCCTGTGATTCAGACATTGTACAATATGCTGCTTCTGGTAAGCTCTTTCCAACCATATCAAACCCTTTTAAGAAATTATCATATCTCTCTTTATCTTCTGGAAACTCTTTTATTATTTTTTTCATTTGACCAGTAATCATTTTAATATCGAACTTTATGTTATGTCCTACAAATTTGCCAGCTTGGACACAATATTGAATAAATTGATCAATGTGTTCTTTAATTGGTCGCTTACCTAAAGTCATATCTTTTGATATACCATGAACGGCAGTTGTTTCTGGTGGAATAGCACCTTTAATATTAACAATATCATCGCCTTGCGTGGTCGCATAAACAACGGTTTGTGTTTGCGTATCATATAAAATATAACTAAGTTGTACTATTTCATTTCTTTGAGGACTAAAACCGGTTGTTTCTGTATCAAACACAATAATTATATTAGAATTACTCATATAATTATTGGATATTATTTGTTTTGTATAAATTAATAAAATCCTTTAAGTAGGAATTTCAATTTATTATATAAAAATGTAAAAAAANNGTTGGGAAAGTTTTTCTNAGTTTTGAAATTGGACAAAAAAAATGTCCAAAAATGAAAACCTTGGATATTTTATGCCAAAAATATAATTCTGTGACCATAATTGAAAATTAGCGTCTGGGTACCAAAAAAATAATTATAAAAACGTGATTGTAATTTTTAAAATTAAAACTTAAAAATATTTTCTTTTGTAAACTTATGGAAACATTTGGAAACAATTTAGGAGCAAAAACGAGCAAAAACGAGCAGTATGAATATATTTGCGAATCTTGTCACTATAAATGCTCTAAAAGATTTAATTGGGATAGACATGTATTGACAGCAAAACACCTCCAGGAAACAAATGGAAACATTTTGGAAACAAAAAAGGAGCAAAACGAGCAAAAAGGGCAAATTAAAGAATTCGCATGCGAAAATTGTGATAAAGAATTTAAAACACGTTCTGGATTATGGAAACATAACAAAAATTGTAATAATGAAGATAAAAAAAATAATGAAATAGTACAAAATAATGAAAATGATGATAAAGAATTAATTATGATGTTGGTAAAACAAAATAGTGAACTGTTAGAAGTAATAAAAAGTGGAACACATAATACTAACAATTCACATAATAATACAAATACAAACTCACACAACAAAACATTTAATCTACAATTCTTTTTAAATGAAACATGTAAGGACGCAATGAATATAATGGACTTTGTAGATTCAATAAAATTACAATTATCAGACTTAGAGAATGTCGGTAAAGCGGGTTATGTAGAAGGCATTTCAAATATTATTACGACAAACTTGAAAGCATTAGATATAACGCAAAGACCGATTCATTGTGCTGACAAGAAGAGAGATGTTTTATATGTAAAGGATGCTGATAAATGGGAAAAAGATGATGAAAAGACGAAGATAAGAAAAGCTATAAAAAGAGTAGCATGTAAGAATCAAAGATTGCTTCCAAAGTTTAAAGAAGAACATCCAGATTGTGGAAAATATCACTCAAAATTCTCGGATCAATATAATAAGATAGTAATAGAATCTATGGGAGGCCCAGGTGACAATGATATGGAGAAAGAAGATAAAATAATAAAAAACATATCAAAGAATGTCACGATAGACAAGGAATAATTATATTGTAGCAAAAACATATAAACAATAAAAGGTATATTTATTATGTCGATAAAGATAATAAATATAACAGTACCTGGCGATGCTATAATCCCAGATGTGTTAAGTACTTTCTCTCCAGAAGAGAATTATATCATGTTAAAGATAGGAAGCGAAACNCTAAGTGANGGTAGAAAAGTTGTTGCGAATTTAACAAGNGATGAGATATTTAAAAANGTGAGAAACGATTTTGAAAAAGAAATAGAAAAATTAAATAGTGAAATAACAACAGAGAGAAAAACTTCTCTCATGATGAATGAAAAATTAGCAAGAATGTATGAAACACAAATAGAACAATTAAATAAAAAGTTTGAAAACACATTGTCTCAAGTAGAGACTTATAAACAAGGTAATTCAGTTTCTCTCAATGAAGAATTAAACAAAGTAAAAGAGAAGTACGATTTGCTATATAGAGAGAAGGAAAAGCAGGTAGAAAGAATGACAGAAGTTCATGAGAAATTAATTGTTCATCATCAGTCATCAAAAAGTACATCACATAAAGGTTCAGAAGGTGAGAAACAATTTGAGGATTATGCGAATACATTTATTGATTTTAAAGGTTTTAAAATT
>JGI25914J50564_10000840_pt1 | contig 10398 bp, 9 predicted proteins | sample LauGreSuBDMM15SN_2_FD_50564 | JGI IMG/M metagenome (IMG submission 50564) | reverse complement strand
ATTTTTATTTATTCTTATAGATTGTTTCCCATAATAAGGGATTTTACATACCTAGCAAAACCGGTATTAGGATTGCTTATAGGTTACCAACTTTGCAGGTANCNNTCATCAAAAGGATTTCGNATCTTAGTTTATGCTGGATTTACAATTGCCCTGATTCATATTGGATTGCTAATTTTCGCCTTTTTTAAATTCAAATCGCTTGACCTAAATTTAATTAGATCAAAAGGAGGGTTTTTTAGCGATTACGAGATTTACATTCTGATTTTATTAATGTTTCACAAAAAATTTGAATTAACGTTTTCTAAAAAACAAATTTTTCTTTTCACTTCGGTCATTGGGTTTTCTAGTTTAACTTATTTTGCTAGAACCAATATGATTCAGTTTTTGATTTTAATTTTGGCAATGAAAGGATATTTAATTTTAACTAAAACAACCATAAAAGTTTTGACAGCCATAATCATTACTGCTTTAGTTTCCTATTCTTTAATTTTAAATTATAACCCAAACCGAACAGGAGATGGAGTGAACAAACTCTTGTACAAAATAAAAATTGCTCCCGAAGAAGCGTTTAAAACGCATATTAATAAAGATGATTGGAAAGATTTTAATGATAATTATCGGTCTTTCGAGAATATTATAGCTGTAAAACAAGTATCGTCTAACGGAATTGGCGCTGTTCTTTTTGGAGAAGGACTTGGTTCTACTTTAAATTTGGGTCGGCGCATTCATACCACTGATGGTTCAGAAGTACAATATATCCCTATTGCCCACAATGGCTTTATGACTGTTTTTCTGAAAGCAGGAATCGCTGGAGTTATAACTTTAATTATATTTTTAATAATTTTATACCGTCAACCAAAATCAACTATTCCATTGGTAGCAAATATAAATTTACTTTTAATAGGCAGCAGTATATTTTTGATTGTATCCAATTGGGTATTTATGGGTTTCTATCTCAAATTAGACAATAAATCAATTATAATCGGATTTTTGATTGCATTAAGAGAAATAATAATCAAAGAAAACAATGCTTTAAAGCTTGATAGCGATTAAAAAAGTTTACTAATTTCTGATTCGCAAAGTTGAAAACAAGGTTAAAAAAATCATAAACAGGCGTTATTGTTAATTAATTTTTAGAATGATAAATTTACTTTTTATACACCAATCTGGAGAAATGTATGGTTCTGATAAAACTTTACTGTTTTTACTAAAATACCTCGATAAATCAAGATTCACTTCGGTAGTAATTTTGCCATCCGAAGGTCCGTTGAAAATAGCTTTAGAGAATGAAAATATAAAAGTAGTTATTGCACCAGTTTTAAAATTACACAGAAAAATGTTTTCTGTCAAAGAAATTTATAATTTTTTAAATGATAGCAAGAAAGCAGTTTCAACGATGGATATTCTTCATAAAACACATCATTTCGATATCATTTATTCAAATACTTTGGCTGTGCTTTTGGGAATTAATTATGCGAGAAAAAGAAAAATCAAACACATTTGGCATATCCACGAGATTATTGAATCGCCTAAATTAATCAAGCACTTTTTTTTAAAATTAATTCAAATTAAAGCTAATACCAAGATAATTTATAATTCATTTGCAACAAGTAAATTTTGGAATATTAATAGCATTATTGCTAGAAAATCAGTTGTAATTTTGAATGGACTTGAAAGTATAAAAGAAAGTTTACCCGAAAAAGAGATACAAAAAATTCGTTTAGATTTTTTTAATGCCAATTCAAATGAAATAGTAATTGCACTTATAGGAAGGATAAACAGTTGGAAAGGTCAAGCTATACTTCTTGAGGGATTTGTAGAATTAGCCAAATTAAATACCAACATTAAACTGGTGTTTATTGGTTCAACGCCTCCAAATCAAGACTATTTAGTAGCAGATTTGCATAATAAAATTGCAGCGTGTAATATTACAGAAAAAGTAGCAATTATTCCATTTCAAGAAAACATTGCTGACTTTTGGCAAAGTATCGATATAGCAGTGGTTCCATCTATCGAACCCGAACCATTTGGGCTAGTTGCAGTCGAAGCAATGCTTGCAAAAAAACCGGTTGTAGCATCAAATCATGGGGGACTTTCAGAAATTGTTGTAAACAATGAAACAGGTTTGTTAGTAGAGCCGAGAAATGTGAATGAGCTAATAATTGCATTGCAAAAACTGATTGAAAACGAAGAATTAAGGAAGTCTTTTGGACAAAAAGGATATGAAAAAGCAATAAAAGAATTTTCAGTAGAGCATTATACAAAAAAAATAGAAGGAATATTTGATGCGATTTTATAAATTATATTTATAGTTTAGTTCCAATTTAAACATATAAAATCAAGATAATAGCGACAAAAAACTTAATTCTTATAAAAACAGTCATCACTAAAACAAATTAATAATTTTGAAAATAGCCATTCTTGGAACACGCGGAGTTCCAAATCATTACGGAGGTTTTGAGCAATTTGCAGAATATTTTTCAGTTTATTTGGCTGAAAATGAACAAGAAGTTTATGTCTATAATTCGCATAATCATCCTTATCAAGAAAAAACGTTTAAAGGTGTAAACATCATTCATCAATATGATCCAGAATTTAAAATTGGAACAGCCGGCCAGTTTATATATGATTTGAATTGCATATTAGATGCCCGGAAACGAAATTTCGATATTATTTTGCAATTGGGTTATACCAGCAGTTCAGTTTGGTATAAGCTTTTGCCCAAAAAACCAATCATAATTACGAATATGGATGGTTTGGAATGGAAAAGAACCAAATATGCAAAACCAGTTCAAAAAGCATTGCAATTGGCCGAAAAGTTAGCAATTAAAAGCAGTGATTATTTAATTTCAGATTCTATTGGAATTCAAAAATACATACTAGAAAAATACAACAAAGCTTCTACTTACATTGCTTACGGGGCGCATCAGTTTTCTAATCCAAACATTTCTATTTTAGATAATTATGAAGTGGAAGTGGGAAATTATAATTTAATTATCGCACGACTTGAGCCTGAAAACAATATAGAAACCATTCTTGATGGTATCGTTTTGAGCGAACAAAAAATGCCTATTTTAGTTATTGGAAATCATGAGACTAAATTTGGTAATTATTTGAAAGAGCAATTTCAAAACAATGCTAATATAAAGTTCATCGGAGCAGTTTATAACCAAGAACACTTGGACAATTTGAGGTGGTTTTCTAACTTTTATTTTCACGGACATTCTGTTGGCGGGACAAATCCATCGTTGTTAGAAGCCATGGCCTCCAAGGCATTCATTCTCGCTCACAACAACGATTTTAACAAAGCAATATTATGCGAAAATGCCTATTATTTTTCAAATGCAGAAGAAGTTAAAAATTTAACTTTTAAAATCAAAAAAAATTATAACTTGCATCTCATTCAAAATAACTTCAACGCTATAGAAAGCGAGTTCAATTGGGATAAAATAAATGGCAAATACTTACAATTATTTAAAAAATGCATGGCTGAAAATCAGTAATTTAACAAATCACCATTCTGTTTTTATTTGCCTTTTAGCTGCAATTTTAATAGCCATTCCGCTAAAATATATTTTTGGAAGCATCACGAGTATTCTCTTTGTGGCAGTAGCATTTTCCTATATTTCAAAAACCAAAATCACTTTTTCTAAATTCCTCATTCTGCCAATTGCCTTTTTTATTATTATGCTTCTGTCTTTAACTTGGACTAGCGATTTTAAATTAACTTCGAGTGCTTTGCAAAAAGAATTGAGCTTTTTATTTATTCCTTTGGCGTTTTTGTTTATGCCAAAATTAACCAAAGAAGATTTTCGAAAGGCATTTCGAATTTTTAGTTTTGCAATGGTAATTTTTGCACTTTATTACTTCACGAATGCCGTTATTCGATTTTTAGAAACAGGCAAGAAATCAGTCTTTTTTTATCATGAATTGGTAACATTGGATTTAAATGCAATTTATGTATCTGTTTTTGCTTCATTCGCTTTGTTCTATTTCATCACCACTGAATGTAAATTATTGATAGAAAAAATAGCATTGGTTCTTTTAATTATTTTGGTTTTTTTATTGTCCTCAAAAAGTATAATAACGATTGATTTTTTGTTGGTTATTTGTTATTATTCGTTTTTTGCAAAAATTCCAAACGGCGTCAGATCCACTACGATAATAGCTGTATCTTCCTTTTTACTCTTTTCTATATTGTTTGTAAAAGAGGTAAAACAACGTTTTTTGCTCGAATACCAAACTGCTTTTTTAGACAATACTGTTAACAGTTCAATCGGAAATGCAGATGCCAAAGTATATAATGTCAGTCTGAAACAAGCATGGAATAACAGCACTTTTCAACCCAATCATTTTTTCCCTGGAACTGCATTAAGGATTTATCAAATCAGAATTTTTAAAGAAATGCTTCAAGAAAAAAATATATTTTTCACAGGTTTTGGATTGGATGCAACACAACAAAAAATTAAAGAAAAGGCTAATGAACACCATCTTTATTTAGGTTATGGAGAATTTAATTTTCATAACCAATACATACAAACCTTTGCTGAGTTAGGGCTTTTTGGATTTCTAATTTTAATCGGAATGTTGTATTTTAATTTAAAAAATGGTTGGGTACAAAAAGATTTTCTTCATATTGTTTTCGCAATCACTATGATAATCTTATTTTTGTCAGAATCATTTTTTTGCAGACAACGAGGTGTTATCTTTTTTATAACCATCTATTGTATGCTGAATGGACAAACTGTTTTAAAAAAAATAAATTAATGAAACGAATACTCATCACGGGCGCAGCTGGTTTTTTAGGTTCTCATCTTTGCGATAGATTTATAAAAGAGGGTTACCATGTGATCGGAATGGACAACCTCATTACCGGTGATTTAAAAAACATCGAACACCTTTTTAAATTAGAACATTTTGAATTCTACCACCACGACATCACTAAATTTGTTCATGTTCCTGGAGATTTAGACTATATTTTACATTTTGCATCACCAGGCAAGCCCGATTGACTATCTAAAAATTCCAATTCAAACCTTAAAAGTAGGTTCATTGGGAACACATAACCTTTTGGGATTGGCGTTGAATAAAAAAGCAAGGATTTTAATTGCTTCAACTTCCGAAGTTTATGGCGATCCATTAGTTCATCCTCAAACAGAAGATTATTATGGAAACGTTAATACCATAGGACCACGCGGTGTATATGATGAAGCCAAAAGATTTCAAGAATCCATCACTATGGCCTACCATACTTTTCATGGCTTGGAAGTGAGAATCGTTAGAATTTTCAACACTTATGGACCAAGAATGAGATTAAATGACGGAAGAGTAATTCCAGCATTTATAGGTCAAGCGCTCCGAGGCGAAGATTTAACGATTTTTGGAGATGGCATGCAAACGCGGTCTTTTTGTTATGTTGACGATCAAGTAGAAGGCGTTTTCAGACTACTACATTCTGAATACTCGTTGCCAGTAAATATTGGAAATCCCGATGAAATTACCATCAAAGATTTTGCAGAAGAGATTATAAAACTCACTGGCACCAATCAAAAAGTAGTTTATCATCCATTGCCAATCAATGATCCGATGCAACGCCAACCCGATACGACAAAAGCAAGAGAGATTTTAGGATGGGAAGCAAAAGTTAATAGAGCCGAAGGCATGAAAATAACTTACGATTATTTTAAATCGCTTTCTACCGAAGCACTTTTGAAGGAAGAACACAAAGATTTTTCTAAGTATATTATCAACTAATGAAAAGCAATTCAGGAAGGTATTCTGGTTACATTCGCCCTTTTACTTATTTATTTGATTTATCAATTATTTTAGTATTTGTAACCTTAATTTTACCTAACGATTATCATTTTATCTATTTTTATCTGTTTGCCGGCACAGGTTGGACAATATTAGCTTTAAACATAGGTTTTTATGAAGTTTATCGCTTTACAAAAGGACTTTCGATTGTTGAAAAAACGGTAAANCAATTTATGGTTTTTGCCATTTTATGTTATTCTTTTTCAGGATTTTATTTTAACAATGTACAATCATTCAGAATTGCCAATTACATTCTATTTTGCTTCTTGCCGATAAGTTTTTTCAAACTTTTTATTTTTTATTTTCTTAAAAAATACCGCGTTTTTTTTGGTGGAAATTACAGGAAAGTGGTCGTTATCGGAAGCCAAATCAAAACCAATGAATTGATCCGTTTTTTTGAAGACAATCCAGATTACGGTTATAGATTGGTAAAAGATTTTAAATTAGACGCCGATAAAAAACTCTCTCTTGATGAAGCATTTAACTTTATAAAAAACGAAAAAGAAGATGATAAAATCGATGAAATTTACTGTGCAATTGCCGATTTAACTGAAAAGCAAATCAGTGATTTTATAGATTTTGCAGATAATAACCTGAAAATTNTAAAATTTATTCCCAACGACAAAGATTATTTTGTTCAAAATATGAAATTGGATTATTATGGCTACATTCCAATACTTTCTTTAAGAGCTATTCCACTTGACGATCGACTGAATCAATTGATAAAACGCACTTTCGATTTGATTTTCTCAACCTTAGTAATCGTTTTTGTATTGTCTTGGTTGATTCCGATTATGGGCGTTTTAATAAAATTAGAATCAAAAGGCCCTATATTTTTCAAACAAAAACGCAACGGTTTAAACTACAAAGAATTTTCGTGTTACAAATTTCGTTCCATGAAGATCAATGCATCAGCCGATTTAAAACAAGTTTCTAAAAATGATCCTCGCATTACAAGAATGGGCACTTTTATCAGAAAAACCAGCATGGACGAATTGCCACAATTTTTCAATGTTTTTCTTGGAGAAATGTCAGTAGTTGGACCAAGACCACACATGATNAGTGAAACCGAGCGATTTGCACTTAAAGTAGATAAGTTTATGGTGCGCCATTTTGTGAAACCCGGCATTACCGGAATGGCACAAACTAACGGATTTAGAGGAGAAGTTGAAAATGATAAAGACATTATTTTTAGGGTAAAGTACGATATTTTTTACATGGAAAATTGGTCTATTTTATTGGATTTAAAAATCATTGTGCTTACAGTTGTTAATGCCATTCGTGGAGACAAAAAAGCCTATTAAAATGGAAGAATTAGTTTCCATAATTACTCCTTCATTTAATTCAGAAAATTTCATTTCAGAAACCATTCAATCTGTTTTAAAGCAAAATTATACCAATTGGGAAATGATTATTGTTGATGATTTTTCGACAGATAAAACAGTCGAGATTGTTAAAGAATTGGCATCAAAAGACAAGAGAATCCAACTTTTTGAACTTGATAAAAATAGTGGAACAGGAATAGCAAGAAATTTTGGTTTAAACAAATCTTCAGGAAGATACATTGCCTTTTTAGATGCCGATGATGTGTGGAAAAGTGAGAAACTAGAAATTCAAATTGATTTTCTAAAAACAAATAATCAATTTTTTACCTTTTCGTTTTATGACTGTATGGACGAGAATGGAAATTTATTGCACAAAACTGTAACGGCTCCAAAAAATTTAACCTACTCTCAACTTTTTTTTAGCAATTTTGTGGGCAATTTAACTGGTATTTATGATTCAAAATATTTTGGAAAAATACCAATTTCAACCATTCGCAAACGCCAAGATTGGATGATGTGGCTGACTATTTTAAAAAAAATAAAAACAGCAAAACCCGTTCCTGAAAGTTTAGCAATTTACCGAATTAGAAAAGATTCCATTTCGGCATCAAAAATCAATTTGTTGAAACACAATTTTGTGGTTTACAGTCAATTTCATCGGTTCAACAGAGTTGTTGCTGCTTTTTGTATGATCATATTTTTAATTGTACATTTGTTTGTGAAGCCATTATATGTTAAAAAAACAAATTGAAATTACTATTTCCTTTCAAATCATTTTCTTTTTTGTTACCAAATAAACGCCAACAAAAATTAAGATTGCCGCAATGATTTTAACAGCATTTAATTCGTCTTTTCCTAAACCAATCGCGAAAATTGTAGCGAAAACAGGTTGCAAATAAATAAAAACAGCAACNGTAGTCGGTTTTAATTCGCGCATAGAAAGCAGATTTAACAAATAAGTAAAAAAGGTTGAAAAAACGATTACAAAAGCTATTTTCCAATAAATCAAGTTTGGAACATTTGCCCAATCAACCGCTTGAAATTCGTTAAAACCAAAAGGTACCACCATCAAAAATCCGAATAAATAAATCCATTTTACAAACGTAAAAGCGTTGTATTTGTTCATTAATTTCTTAACTATTATCAGGTAAAATCCATAGGAAACAGCATTTATAAAAACCAACAAATTACCTAAACTTTCATTTGATGCNTTCCGAATTGCCTTATTTCCATAAACAATTAAAAATGCTGTTCCGAAAAGTCCTAAAAAGATACCAAACACTTTTTGTTTTTGCATCTTTTCTTTAATTATAAGGGCAGAAAGCAACAAAACAATCATTGGTGTTGTAACCATTATTACAGCAGCAGAAATTGGAGAAGTATAGCTTAAACCTTTAAAAAAAGTCAACATATTCAATGCTACACCAGAAAAAGCAGCTAAAATAATCCTTGGAAAATCAGCTTTATCAATTTTCTCGTTTGCCTCAGGATTTTGTATTATTAACGAAAACCAAACCATCCAAAATAGCAGCACCGAACCACCAACACGCATCAAAATAAATCCATAAGGTTGGATAAATTGTGGCATAACATCTTTAGCAATTGTAAAAGTAACACCGTAAATTAAAGAAACAAAAGTTGCTCCGGCCAGGGCAAGGTTTCTTTTAGACATTTGTCATTGCTTTCATCACTTGCAAGATATTTTGTTGGCTATTGCCAATAAAAATTTTATCGTTAATTATAAAAACTGGACGGCTTAAGAAAGTATAATGCTGTAAAAGATAATTTTTATAATCCTCTTCGTGGAAAGATTTGTTTTTTAAATCTAATGATTTGTACAATTGTGCTTTTTTGCTAAAAAGTGCTTCATAACTTCCAGAGAGCAACCTCATCTTTTCTAATTCATCATCAGAAATTGGATCTTGCTTGATATCATGGAAAACCAAATTATTGTCTTTGGGTAACGCTTTTATGATTTTTCGACAAGTATCACAAGAAGCTAAATAATATACTTTGTTCATTTTTAGTATTTTACATATTATACAACCAATTCGAAGGATTGTTTGGCGTTGTGTTTTGAAGAATCATAAATTTTAAAATTGTTTTACCAGAATCACCATTTGTTCGGATTCTTCCTAAGCTTTGTTTGATAGATACTTTATCTCCTTTGCTCACATTTACACTACTCAAATTTTGATAAACGGTAAAATAATCTCCGTGTTGAATAAAAACTGCTTTATTTACGGGCGATAGAACGATTACTTTTGTTACAATTCCACCAAAAACAGCTCTTGCATTTGAACCGTCTTCTGTTGCAATATCGACTCCACTATTGTGCACCGTTAATGTTTTATAAATCGGGTGAGGTTGATCGCCAAAACCAGAATAAACTGTTCCTTTTTCGACAGGCCAAGGCAATTTTCCACGATTTGCTTTAAAATTATCGGCAATTATTTTTGCTTCTGGTGTTAAAATAATTTTAGTAGAAGTTTCAATTGCTTTGGTTTCGGCAGCTGTCACCACTTTTTTCGGATTTGCTTTTCTATTGGCTTCAGCGGCTTTTTTATTGGCTTCAATAATTGCCTCTCGAATTAATTTGTCGATTTGTCTATCGATTGCCCGAGATTCTTGCTGTTTCTTTTTTATCTCGGCAAGTGTTTTCTTTTTTTCTTTTTTGATTGAATTAACAAGGATTTCTTGTTCTTTTTTCTCTTGTTCAAGTTTTAATCTTTCTTGTTCTTGTTCTTCAATAAGTTTTTGTTTCTCTGTTTTTTGAACTTCTAATTTACCGTTAAAAGTCAAAAGTTGTGCTGATTTTGTTTTGATTTCTTCCCCTTGCATTTTTCTATAGCTCGCATATTGCTTCATGTATTGCGCGCGTTTATATGCTTGTAAGAAGTTTTCTGACGATAAAAGAAACATTGCCCGACTTTGTTCTGAACGGCTTTTGTATGATTTTACAATCATTCGAGTGTAATCTTCTTTTAAGACTACAAGCTCCCGATTAAGTTTATTGATGGATAATTGGTTAAGATACANNTCGTTTTTCAACAACTTTGATTGTTTTTCAGTCGTAAAAATCAATTTTTCTCGCAATTTAATTTTTTCCGTTTGTTGCGCAATTACGGTGACAACAGATTTTTGTTTCGAATTTTGACTTTCTAACAAACGTTCTTGTGCACGAATTTCTTCTTGAATTTGTGCTTTTCTTTGTTCTAACTTTTCTTGATCGGTTTGGCTCCAAATCAAAGTTGAA
>JGI25914J50564_10000837_pt1 | contig 10417 bp, 8 predicted proteins | sample LauGreSuBDMM15SN_2_FD_50564 | JGI IMG/M metagenome (IMG submission 50564) | reverse complement strand
AGTTTTTCTGATACCTGATAAGTGGATTTTAGTACTGGAAAAATGCGAATCCCTGGTTTACTTTCCGCTACTGAATCAGTATCAGAAACCAAAACAACCCCNGCCGAGAAATGGAAATCACCNAATTTATAGTGCCCTTCAGGTCGCAGTGAAAAATAGTTTCGATTGAGGTCATACTTTAGGTCTTCTGTAGCTGTGGTAAAGTAGGAAAGTCCCAAACTAGCCTTCACATCTTTGGATGGCCTAAATTCTCCCTTTCCTTCAAAACCTAGTTCCTGCTCCCTTACTGCATAGCTATCTCTAAAGCCACCCAAAACAACTTCTCCTTCATATCCAATCCGGCCTATTTTGTCTAGGTCGCGAATACCCAACTTTAAATTTCCATGTAGTTGTTTATTTGGATCAAAATATGGGGTTCTAAAATCAACATTTGGAGGTATTACAAACCCTAAGTCTCGACCATAATAGGTATAGGCATCTCTTTTCAGATCTAGGGAGGAATATAATTCTGCTTCCTCCAAAAAGTAACTTACATCTCCAGCAAGTTCAGTATGCGATTCTTTGCTTTCCTCTTCCATCCAGCTCACAGGGCCTTTGCCATAACTTTGGTGGTAAATTTTTGTAGCATACTGCCATTCGGAGGATTGGGTAGATAGGTACCTCCCTTCAATCAAGGGAGACAAAAAGTTGCCATAGCCTACCCGAACCATTCCCGAATACAAATCCAATTTTGGAACTTCCCACTCTTTTGTGGCAGGCTCTGCCTGAATTTCAGAGGCAGGAACAGAAAGAAAAAACGGCATTACTGGGAAGGTAAGCGATCCCAAAGCTTTGGGCTGAGGCAAAGCAGGCATCTTTTCTAAACTTCGGATCTGCTTAGGCAAACGGATCACTCGATCTTTTTGAATGATAAACACCTGGTCTTGAACGCCTCCTTTTTGGGGAGTTTGTGCAAGACTGGCATTTAGGCATCCGAAGAAAAGCCCCAGGAATAAGAAAATGGTCTGAATTCTTCTCATGGTCTAGTCAAGGCTTTTAAGTGTAGCTACTGCTTTTTCTTTGACTGTTGCATCGTTGGATTGATCAATCACTGATTGCAGGGTCGCCTTTGCTTGAAATACTTCTCCTAACTTCAGATAGTTGTCCGCCAAGAGTAAAAACATACTTCCATACCAGTAGTCAAATTCCGAGAATGGAGTTGAATAATCAAAAATTAATTCGTTTGAACCCGTAAAATCCCTTTTTTCTTGATAGATGAGCGCTAGCAATAATAGGCCTTCTGCAGCTTCTTCAGTGCTAAATTCTTGAATCAATAGTCCAAAACTATCCTCTGCCGCGGAATTTTGATTTAGAAATCGCTGGGATTTACCTTTAATTAACAAGGCTTTAGCTGAAGAACCAGGAATCAATTCATCTTGAACAAGCAGTTGATTTGCAACAGTAATTGCTTGTGTATATTCTTCGATCCAAAAATGAGCAAGCATCATCCCTTGTATCACTTCTGCTTCATCCAATGGCGACCTGAATTGACCTTCAATAGACTTAAAATAACGCAAGGCTTCAGCAAAATCTTCTCTTTTTAAGGCAATATTTCCCATTTGCTGCAGCGCCTTGACACGATACTGGGATGCCGGCTGTTGCTCCATCAATTTAAATAAATCGAAGGCTCTTTCCTCATCACCTGACTGCCTGTATGAATCTCCAGCAAAGTACAAGGCTTCATTTTTTTGTGACGATTCGGGGTAGTTACGGAGGTAGCTATCCAGCGCCTTGGCCGCTTGAGGAAACTTTTGGCTGAGATAAAGATTCTTCGCAGTTTCATACTCAAGCGTTTGAACTGAACCTGCATTGGGGTTTGCATTTTTATATGTTTGAAGGTATTCTCCAAACTCTTCCGCCTTTTCCTGCACTGCTAAGGCTTCTTGAAGGCCTTTTAAAGCGGCTTCTGAATTTTCTGCGAGGGGATGCTCCTCCAAAATCTTTTTATAGTCCGCTTGGGTTTGGCTGTAGCGTTGCAATGAATAGTTTGCCACTGCCCTGCCCTCCAAAGCATAGGGCAGGAATGGAGAATTTGGTCTTTCACGAATCAACTCACTAAAGGCAGTAATTGCTTCATCGTAACGAAGCTCTTCCAGGTAAATCTGTCCCTTTTGGAAAAATGCATCTTCCAAATAGAGACTTGTTGGGAAATTAGTGATCAGCAGATCGAGTTGATCGACTGCCGCTTGATTCTTCCCTTGGTAGTTCGTAACTATTGCCAGTTGAAGATGTGCATAATCCTGTCCTGCTATTTTTTCAGCAATGCCTTGCGTAAATGTAGCCTCTGCTTGAACAAATTTCTTTTGAACGAAATAGCAATCCCCTAGCCTCAACAAGGCATCTTGAAATGNTGCTTCATTTTTGTTTCGTTGACTTGAACGGTANGTTTGAAATTGCTGCTCTGCCAAACCATACTCTTGAGAATTAAAGTAGGCATACCCTAAACCATAGGTAGCCTTTAAAAAGTAGGAATCTGCAGGTGATGCTTGATTGATGGCGAGTTGGTAGGAAGCAATGGCTTGAGCNAATGACTCCTGAGCACTGTAAATCTCTCCCTTCCAGAAATGCGTCTCAGCCAACAAGTTACGGTCAGCTGGAAAGCTTTGAGATTTGGTCAAATAGCTTTGCGCTTGCTCGTATTTTTGATCCCGGTAATAAATTAGCGCCTGGTAGTAGGCCACTTTTTGATAGGCTTGTTGAAGGCGTGGTGATTTACTTTTAAGCTTATCGAGTTGCTCCATCACGCGGAGGTAATCGGAAGAATTAAGCAAGGCATCCGAAAGCAATGTTTCCGCTTCCCCAAATCTTGTTCCTTGTGGGTATCCACTCAAGTATTCATCCAAGGTATTAACTGCGACTTGGAAATTTCCACGTTGCAAATTGATCTTAGCCAAGTTAAATAAAGCTTCCTCTTGGATTCCTAGATCAATTGAACTCGCTGAAGCCACCTGAAAACTAGTCAATGCGTAAGGAAAATTACCCAACTGCACATAAGTATGTCCCAAATAGTAGCTAGCCGCTTGCGCAATTTCAGGATTCCCTAAGGCTGCCAGCTTTAGGAATTCACTTGACTTTTGGTAGTTCTTCGTTTCAAAAAATGAGATCCCTGCTTTGTAATATTCCTCCTTAGTCAATTCATCCGTTTTAAAGGAAATAAATGAATTGTATTGGTCTGCGGCATTCCTGAAATCCTTTAGCGCATAGTGCGACTCTGCCAAGAATAGATGAATGGATTCTTGTTGATCAAAAGACTTTCCAGAAGCGAGCAAAGGCGTAGCATACCCGATGGCTTCAGCATAGTTGCCTTCCTCGTAATACAATGAAGTCAATAAGTAAGGAACCTTGGTTGCATAAAATTCGCTTTTCTCCGCAAGTTGCAGCTCTCGAATGGCTTGTTGGCTATTTCCTTGCTCCATGGCGATGTAACCACTGTAATACAAGGCATCTGCCGCTAAGGGAAGTGTTAATTCTTTTACCTGGTCAAAATAGCTTGCCGCAGCAGCATAATCCTTGAGCTGAAAGTAGCTGTAGCCTAGTTTGAAGGCTACATCCGCACGGCTATTCTTGTTTACTAAACCAATCGGAGCCAGCTCAAAAGCTTCAATAGCCTCAGCATATCGGTTCTTAAAAAAATAGTGATTGCCTAAAAAAGTTGCTGCACTTGCTACACTAGGTTGTCCAGCATAATCTTGGATATATTTTTTGATTAGACCAAGGCCATCAGGGCGCTCCAATTGGAGGGCAGAAAGTGCGCGTTGGAGTTCTGCTTGCTTCTGCTGTGAAAGGTCAAGCCCCGTTGAAAGCAACTGGTTGTTCTCGTATAGGCTTGCAGCAAAAAGTTGCTGATCATGGAGGCTTGCGGCCCGATCTAGGGTGAACTGTGCACTGCTTTGGTAAAGCGAAGATTGTGCAAAGGACTCCAAAGTGAGGCCAAGTCCTGCGACCAGAACCAAGAAATATTTCATGGTAATTAGCGAATTCAATGCAATATTTTGTAAACCAGCTCTCGGAGGATTTCCCCTTCAGTCATGCTTCCGGAATCTACTCCCTTAAAACGAAGATCTGCCTCTTTTAGGTATCCAAATACATCAATTATCTTGCCCAACTTGTAATTTTTTGAAGCAATTACATATTCTTTTACGCCGTAGGGATTCACTCCGATGGCAGCCGCCAGCTGACTTTCATCTAAGGGACCAGCGCGATGCAGGATAGCTATCCTAGAAAAATAAGAATACAGTAAAGAAAAAATCGGGATTACGGGATGGTTTTTAGGGTTTTGTATAAAGTAATGGATGATCAGATTGGCCTTATTCACATCTCTATACCCGATCGCTTTGGTCAATTCAAAGTTGTTGTATTCTTTATGGATGCCGATATACTTGGAAATGTGATCTACAGTGAATCGGGTGGACTCCGTAAAATTGATGAGCATTTTTCCCACCTCATTGGTCATTATTTCCAAGTTGTTGCCAATGGAGTCTGCAAGCAGCTGTCCTGCTTTGGTTTCGATTTGATGGCCTAAGTCCTTAAAATAGCCTTCAATCCATTCATTCAGTTTCCAATCCTTGATTTTTTCAGCTTCAACAAAAACTGATTTTTTCTCAATCTCCTTTTTTAAAGTGCTCCTGCCGTCCAGTTTTTTATACTTGTATGCAAAGACCAAAATGTACTGGGCAAAGGATTACTTAAGTAGCCTATCAATAATTTCTGTGCATCTTCCTTTCCTAGATCAGGAATATTCTGAGCCTCTTTCACCAAAACCAGCTGTCTATCGGCCATCATCGGGAATTTGCGCGCATGCGAAAGTATAGTGCTTACTGAAGCTTCCTTTCCATATATCACGATTTGATTAAACCCACGTTCAAATTCAGGAATGGCATTCTTTTCCAAGTAGTCACTGATCAAGTCAATGAAATAGGGCTCATCGCCCTGCAAAAAGTAAATTGGGGCTATTTTATTCGCTTTTAAATCTTTTAAAACTACTTCAGGAAGGAGGGCCATACGGGAAATAACTCGTGCACCTAAAGATAATAGATGGCAGCAATCCATCGAGAATTTCTTAGCAAATAAACTTTAATCGATGATTCTAGGTTAATTTTGCAAGCCAATTGAATGACGATGAATTTTGAAAAAGGAGTAGCTCTATACAAAGAAGGTGATTTTGAAACTGCATTGGCAGTTTTCCAAGAATTAAGCAGTGCAGAACAGGGTAATCCCCAGTTCCATGTCTTTAGAGGTCGAACCTTAACTCGCTTGGGAAAAGGGGCTGAGGCCTTGGTAGATTTTGATATTTTGATTGAATTGGAGCCTTACAATACAGATTTTTTAAGTGACCGCGGGGTGGTTTTGCATTTATTGGGGAGAAATGAGGAAGCGTTAACAGAACTTGATCGTGCCGCTAACCTGGATCCAAACAATCCATATCGCTACAGCAGCAGAGCCTACTTAAAAGATCGAATTGGAGACTTGACTGGAGCCATTCAGGACTATGAAAAAGCAATTGCACTGGATCCTGAAGATGCGGTGTCCTACAACAATCTAGGATTGGTGGAAGAAAAGATGGGCCGTCAGGATAAAGCCAAACAGCACTTTACTAAGGCAGATGAGTTATCCGGCTACCCTCCAAAAAAAGAGTCCGAAGACAGGCCAGAAACAAAAAAAAATCATTCCGAGAAATCAAAACCGGGAATGAATAGCTCTCCCTCACCCAGCACAAAATTAACTGCTGGCCATTTCCTAGGCATTCTCAATGGGATTTTTACAAAAGCTGATATCCGACAGGAATTTTCTTCCTTCATTCAGGATTTATTTACTAAAAAAAGAGGCTAGTAACTTTTAATCACCCAAAGCGGCTTGGTGATGAAATAAGACATCTTTCGAGATAGATTTTTGGAAAATAGTTGATCGAAAAAATCCTTCTTTTTGCTTACTGTTACCAGTATATCACCTTTCGCTAGTTGCAGGTAATTTTCAAGTCCAAGTGCCAGATCATCACGGAAAGACTTCAATACATAATTCACCAACTCATACGAAATAGCTGGTTTAATTTCCTCAACCATGGTTTTGTGCAGGGCTTTGTCGATCAATCGAGATCTTGAGGAAACATGAACAATATCAATCTCTGAGTCGAAGAATGCCGCAAACTGAATCACTTTTTTAATTGCTCCCTTGTCTTCTTCCACATAATTTGATGCATAAACTAATTTTCTAGGGCGCTTGAAAAAAGCTTTTCTTGGCACCACTAAAATATCAAGGTCCGATTGCATCACCATTTTGCTGGAACGACTTCCAACCACTTGTTTCTTAAAATCATTCATTCCCTCTGTACCCACTACAATCAGGTTGGCATTGATTTTTTTAGAAAAATCTAGTGTAGCTTGGACAATTGCCCCCTCCAAAATGACCACTTCACAGCTTTTGAGTCCCTTTGGAAGGCTTTCTATTAGTACCGCCTCTTGCAAATTCCTCAATTTTTGCTCGAGAAATTCCTTTTGAACTATGCCGCCCAAATCCAAAGGAGAGAGGTTTTGGTAGTCTTTCTTATTTAAAACATGAAAAATAATCAATTTAGCCTTGTACTTCTCTCCAACCTTAGCAGCATACTCTAGCGCATTCAAAGCACATTCTGAAAAATCAATCGGACAAAGTATAGTGAAGTTGGCTCCCATAGTTGAAAATTAATAACCTCTAGTTCGATTTACGAGATTTAGCAATGGAAGACTAGCAATTAAGCGTTTATAATTTTCAATAATTTGCGGTGCTGCCGCCAATGGGTTTGTCACTGATGCAATATGTGGAGTAAGCTGAATCCTTTTTTCCTCCCAAAAAGGATGCGCTTCCGGTAAAGGTTCGGCTCGAAATACATCTAAAAGCGCTCCAGAAAGGAATCCCTCTTCCAAAGCAACTAGCAAATCTTCTTCTATCAAATGCTTTCCTCGCGCTACATTGATCAAAAATGTGCCTTTCTTACATTTTCTAAATAGTGAAAGATTTAAAATTCCTTCCGTGTCTGGTGTAAGAGGAAGCAAGCATACCAGTACGTTCACCTGTGAAAGGAAATCCTCTAGTTGATTTTTTTGATAATAGGGGTAGCGGAACTCTTTTTTCTCTGAAAATCCAAATCCAACTACCTCAAATCCCAAACCATTCAACTTATCAAGTACATCCCCTCCTAAGGCCCCTACTCCCATTACCCCTATACGTGTAGGAATTTCTGGGTTGGACATATCCCAAACTTTTTTCTTCTGGTCTTCTTGGTAACGAATAAGCTGTCTATGAAAGTTTAAAACTCCCATAACAACATAATTGGTCATGGACCAAGTCAATTTTTCATCGACAATACGAACAATTGGAAGTTCATCCCCAACAGCAGGGTCCGATAAAATATGGTCTACTCCTGCACCCAGCGAACTGATCAACTTCAAATTGGGAAAATTTTTCAGGTAACCATCAGGATGCTGCCAAAGCAAAGCCATTTCCACATCCTCTGGCCGATCAATGTGTGGAAAGACTTGTAAATCTAAGGTTGGATGATGGTGCAGAAGCGCCGCTATCCATGCCTTAGGATCTCTACCAGGACTAACGATGGCTATACTCATAATCTTGAAGCTAAGAAGCGCCTAAAATAGGTCATTCCAGCAGTGCAAAAAATTCATTCATCAAATTCCTGAAGCATTTTCGAAAAAAAAGAGAATAAACTATCAACTTGCAGCTTCAAGCCTTAAAAACAAAAAAAGAATCTTAGCTTCTCCGATTTTACTCCTAATTTAAAAATTGTATGAAAACAAAAATCAATTTCCTTATCCTAGCCTTGCTTTTTGTAACCACAATTGGTACGGCTCAACAAATCCAAATGCCTCAGGCAAGCCCTAGCTCAAAAATCATTCAAAAAGTGGGACTTACGGATGTTACTGTTGACTTTAGCAGACCCAGCACAAAGGGTCGAAAAATATTCGGTGAACTAGTGCCCTACGGACAGGTTTGGAGAACTGGTGCAAATGGAGCGACCATCCTTACCTTCTCCACTGAAGTAATCATCGGTGGAACAAAAGTTCCAGCTGGTGCCTATGCCCTCTACTCCATTCCAGGAAAATCAGCTTGGACCATTATCCTAAGTAAAAACACCAAACTTTGGGGAGCAATCGGATACGACACCAAAGATGACCTCCTTCGTTTTTCAGCAACACCTGCAAAAACAAGCCGATTGTATGATTCCTTCGAAATTAGCTTCAACAAATTGACAGATGCCAGCGCGGATCTTTCAATTAAATGGGAAGAAACCCGAGTAGAGTTTACGATTCAAACAGAGGTAGATCCCATTGTCATGGCAGACATTAAAAAACAAGTGATTGATGCCCAAAGTACAAATCCTGCGTTGCTCTATCAGGCTGCCAATTACTATTTCACAAGTACTAAGGATCTGAATCAAGCCTACACTTGGATCAAACAATCCACTACAAGTGATCCAAAGTATTGGACCTTACACCTTCAGGCTAAAATCGAAATGAGCCTTGGGAAAAAGACAGAAGCCTTAGAGTCCGCAACTAAATCTAAGAAGCTAGCAGAAGAGGGCAAAAATCTGGATTATGTGGGATTGAATGACCGCTTGATTAAGTCAATCAAATAAATTAGGATTATCCGCAAATCGAATACTTTATCAAAACATAAATTTGCGGCTAGCACTACTACAGAATAAAGAAGCCTTCGAAAATTCGAAGGCTTCTTTAGTTATACAAGTTCAAATTTATTTTCAGTTTCTACTTTTTCGAGTTGCTACTACCCACAAAGAGCTGAAGAATCAAGCCAAACAAAACCACAGCAAGGCAACCGATGGCATTGTACCAAAGGAATCCTATGTTCCACTCCAATCCAAACAGTCCCTTTCCATTGAAAAAATGCACTACCAATATCAGTGCCTCTGAAAGGATTGCGGCTAGAAATACTGCTCGCCCTTTGATCCATTTCACAAAGAAGCCCACAATAAAAATACCTAAGATGGTTCCATAAAATAAAGAACCCAAGAGATTCACTGCCTGAATAAGATTTTCAAACAAGGAGGCATAGGTAGCAAAAAGGATAGCTCCAAATCCCCAAAATGCGGTAAACAACTTGGATGAACGTACGTAATGTGTGTCACTCGCTTCTTTCCGAATGGACCGCTTATACAAGTCCACTGTGGTGGTGGTACCTAAGGCATTCAATTCAGAAGAGGAAGAAGACATCGCTGCTGCAAAAATGGCAGCAAACAACAAGCCCACCACCCCCGTAGGAAGGTAATCCATCACAAAGCGCATAAATACATAATCCGTGTCCCGAGTTTCTGCTCCCGGATCATGCGCAAGTACTAAAGACTTCACCTCTGTGCGAATCTCCTGTTGACCAGCCTTCAACGTTTTTAGGGAGCCAGTTAGCCCCTCAACAGCTGTATCTTCGCCCTGATCCATAGCAGTTAGCAAATCCGAATACACCAGCTTGGAGGAGTCAAAATTGGCTTGAAAAGCTTGTTCCAATCGCTCCAATTCGGGAGCATAAGTACTTTGCCGAAGCCCCTCAGTTTGTACCTGGTTGAAATGAATTGGTGGAGTGATGAATTGATAAAAAACAAAAACCATCACCCCAATAAATAGAATAAGAAACTGCATGGGAATCTTCAAAAATCCATTCATCATCAAGCCCATTCGGCTTTGGGTTAGGGTTTGCCCAGAAAGATAGCGTTGCACTTGACTTTGGTCGGTACCGAAGTAGCTTAAGAATAAAAAAACAGCAGCGCTCATACCAGACCAGAATGAATAACGATCAGCCCAGTCAAATTCAAAGTTGACTACGTTAAGTTTGTCCATCTTTCCTGCTACGCGAAGCGCCTCGGGCATAGAAATAGGCAATAGTTGAATAACCATGATACCAGCCAAAACCATCCCTCCCATCATGACTGCCATTTGTTGTTTTTGAGTGATAGAAACTGCCTCAGTACCTCCAGAGACGGTATACAAAATCACGAGAACCCCAATAAATATATTGGTCAAAGTCAGGTTCCAGCCCAACAGAGTAGATAAAATAATTGCCGGAGCATAAATAGTGATCCCTGCTGCTAGCCCCCTCTGCACGATAAAAAGTAGGGCTGTAAGGGTCCTGGTTTTTAAATCAAATCTATTTTCTAGGTATTCGTATGCAGTATATACCTTCAGCTTGTAAAAGATGGGCACAAAGACGACCGAAATGATAATCATGGCCAAAGGCAAGCCAAAATAAAACTGGATAAATCGCATGCCATCTTCGTATGCCTGCCCTGGGGTACTTAAAAAAGTGATAGCAGAAGCTTGTGTAGCCATGATGGAAAGTCCTATCGTCCACCAGTTATCCTTATTGCCTTTGAGGTAGG
>JGI25914J50564_10000831_pt1 | contig 10448 bp, 9 predicted proteins | sample LauGreSuBDMM15SN_2_FD_50564 | JGI IMG/M metagenome (IMG submission 50564) | reverse complement strand
CATTATCTACATAATATGGCGTGCCATAGTGTGATAGCTTTTGATCTCGATGATAGAGAGTGGTTAACCGGGATATCTCGCGTCGTCTCCATGAGTGATGGTATTGACAGAAATAGTCAAATTTTTCGACTCTCGGTTGGACCGAGTCTTGAACCCCGTCTTGAACCGCGTCTTGAACCGCGTCTTGAAACTAGTGCTGCCCCTTGTGTTGAACCTGATGTGTATAATGTCACCGTCATTGCGAAGGTTCAGCAAAAGGAGGTAGTATGGCCTAAAGCATGGTTCACGACCATGCCTTTGGGGTCAACAATTGGTGACGTCATCGAGAAGTTCATGAGTGAAAACGGGGCGAGATTTGAGGGGAAAACCCTGACGCAAAATGGTACCTATCAGAACTGTGATGGTGGTCCGTATTATCGGACAGATATTGTTTCTGACATTGAAATGGATGGTATCCTTACATTGACTTTTGTGTAGAATCTGGTCATAAATTACCTCTGTCCTGTTTTGTATTGCTTATTATAAGCCTTATAATCAAATTTTTAATTTAAACACGCCTTAAAAAACACAAATTAGGCTTAGTATAACCCTTAAAGATTTGTTTGACTAAATGGTGTCGTACCCTTTTTTCACATACGTTACACATTACGTACCTACGCAATGAATATTCGCAGAACTTTCTTTTGGAACCTATATACATATTGATTGAAAGAAACATACTGTGCTTAACTAACTAGAAAAAAAGGGTGAATATGTGTGTTAAATTAGCACTGTTTATAAGTTATCCAAAAACCAGTCATAAAATCAGACTATGATATATGACTATGGTCTAACGGTGTCATCAATGCATAATGTTTCAATCAAATGAGTTACGGCCCAAAGAGGTGTATCTTCTGGGATACCAGATAGATCTTCACTCGTGTCTTCAGTACCGCCTCGTGCAAGTCGCAATGTCCTGCGGTCTAAGCCAGTGGTTTGCGCGATTGTGTCAAGCACATGGCTTAAAGGTTTTGCCAGCACGAACTTGAACATTGGCCGAGATTTGCCTCCGTGAATAAAATAATCTGCGCTCTTGAAACAAACATCCGAAAGACACCACAACCCGAATCCAATTTTGTGAATATCTGGGGAACCATAGTGTCTGTCGATAAACTTTTGGTGGAAGACACCTGCTGGCAGTGGGAACTCGGGCGTAATGCCTTCGTCGCCAGTTAAATCAAATGACAACTCGAATGCCTCGTGTCTCTCAGGGCTCAGACTTACGAGTGCGTTTTCAATGAATCCAGATTCAAAATACGATCTGATTGACCCTGTATCCACCTTAATTGACATCACCGCCTTTTTACTTACTTCAACATCAATTTTGTACACGCCTTCTTCGTGTCGTCTTTCCCAGCTGTATCCACTCCTGTTTTCATAGGTGTATTGAATGAATGGTGAATCCATCCCCGCAGGCCACTCTTTTTTGGGGTGAGTCATATGCCACTCAGTCATCTGAATTGGGGTGCGAATAGCCATAGCGAACGCAACTTCAAAACTTTTCGCCTGATGAATTTTCTTTCCGTATTTAATGTCTTCCATTTTTAAGATACGTTAGTCTTTGAGAAATGGTATTTAATTATGAACGGAATACTGAATTAACGAAATTACGTTTTGTAATAATTACGTTTTTTCATCTTATCGCATTTCCTGTGTTTATCACGTTTCCTGTGTTTTTTTCACGTTTTTCACGTTTTTGTACGTACGTAATAAAAACTGAAAAAGTTGCGCGCTCAACGGAATTATGCTATTTTTTAGTTCCGTTGGATATATATTTTATTTTTAAAAAATACGATTCTTGCAGGAATAGCAAAACCAACGTAATGTACAAAAATACAAATAACATTTGGAATTATTTGTTTCATCATTCATAGCATATTTTAATCCAATTCTGCAACTTTAAACCATGGATAAGAAAGAACCTGAAATTACTAGTGAATGGTTTGATTTATTATGTGATTTAGATGATAATGATCGAGAGTTCATAGCTTCTCAAAGTGAGGTGGGTGGTGGTTATGCTGTTGGTTGCGATTCACCCTTTGCTGCTGGTGGCGTGTATTTTTCTGGTGGCGGCGTGTCTTCTTCTGCTGGTGGTGGCGGTTCACCCTTTGCTGCTGCTGGTGGCGGCTCACCTTTTGTTGCTGGCGGCGGCATGTCTTTTGCTGCTGGTGGCGGTTCATATTTTGCTGGTACTGGCCGCGGAGTGTCTTCTGCTGGTGGTGGCGGTGTGTCGTACGAAATCGGGTCTTCTAAGCCAGAAAAAAAACCGCGAGCAAAGCCAACAAAGCAGGAAGTGTCCGAATGTGCCCGAACTGCTGATGATATGGTGTCTGATTTAAAGCCGGAGTTGGACAAGATTGAAGACCTCGGTTTTAAACGCATTAAAAAGTTCTCAATGTCAGTGCCCAACGGCTTGCGTTTATACATGAAGGGCGCCGCCTCGAAAACAAAATTGCAACAGTTTGTCACCGATTTCACAGTTGAAGTATGTTTCTGTGAGGGGTTATTGCACTTGCGATTTGACTTCACCATTTTCAAAAGCTGTGCGGAATTGCGTAAGGACTTGAAGGTTTTGGTCAAAGCAATCAACCAGTGTTTTCAAGAGGATGAATGGAGGGCACAGTTCACCGCACGATTTACTGATACGAATGGTGGTAAAATTGTGTCAACTCTGCTATTGGACTTTGAAGTGTATGATTCGATTCACCCACTAATCAACTCCACATATATTCGAGATATGCCTGACCCAGCTCAATATCTGCAAACTGTTGCGGCGGCAAGCGATGAGGAAAGCGACGAGTCTAGACCGTCAAAGAAACTGATGTCAGGGTTGACACAGGAATTTCTTTTCTGGAATCAGAGCAATGGTCCGGGAGAAGATAGGCTGGGGTTTGCTTACGGACAGTTGACAATTCATCTGACCCGCACTGTATCCGAGCCGTTTGAGCACACGGGCGCAAGCGATACCGAACTTTTTAAACTTCAACCGACCTACGGGGGTAAACAGATCATATCTGGCAATGGATATCATGTAACGCGTCGTTCCGGTGCTACTATCGACGAATGGTTGTCGGATTATCAGGAATATGTCGATACGGCGCAAGAGACAGAGAAATTTGATCACGTCGGACCCCAAAGGTGCGCCGGTTTATTTCGTCCTCCGGGGGTACATACTCTCAGCAGAGAAGGTGTGCTTCAACCCACGCCCTTGCACGTTCATGCGCAGTATCTCGGTACCGACTTGGTGGCTCATGCTGGCGCAGACCATTGGCACGCCCACTTCACCAACCGTGGTGCTATGCCGATTCAAGGTAGCCGGTTTTACTTCACGAACAGCGTGCTTGTAGTGTTTACCGTTGATGAAGCCATTGCTGCTGCACATGACGAATCAGCTGGAACGTTGATGTAATTGCCTTTTAGGCACGTTGTTTTAGGCCTGTTTTTTTAGCGTTGTAAGTTATTATTGCCTTGAATAGGCCTGTTTTTCCCATGAATTTTTAACTTTAATCAAATTTAAATCCGAAATAACTCGTATTTGGATTTTTAGATTAAGAACGTTCTTTCCTCCTTTCCTGTTCTAAGAACATTCTTTCCTCCTCTCCTGAGAACACAGTGGGGAGTAGTTTAGTGTAAAACAAAAGAGGTAATATCTAATTATTTGCTTTTTTCATATTTCATAGTTTATCATATTTTAATTCGAAAAGATGATAGGACCTAAACCGATTGAAGTTGTTTCTATGAGCATTATGGTGAATGAACATCGTAATCTTGTTTTTGGTGAGGTGGTACGTAAGTTTGAAACGCATCCTCAGTTTGCAGTACTGTTCTATCGCGGAGGCGTATTCGATCGTAAGAAAGCGATGTTCTACGCGGAATTCATGTGGGACTACCACTGGTCTGTTTGTGCCGAACAACCCATCCCATTGCATTTTTCCCTCGCCGAAATCGACAAAGACCGTTCACTACAGACATTTATTCGTAACGGAATGTCAGCCTACATCCGGCTCAACGGAATTCACGTGCCATAAAAAAACGCTTGGTGTAAATAAGCCATAATTTAACTCCGAACTTGACAATATTTGTTTTAAATTAAGAAAAATATAAAGCTTAAACAAATCCAATCCTTTTTTTATTAGATATAGACACCAACTAAAACAAAACGTAACGTACGTCACCAACTAAAACAAAAACGTACTTCAACTACGTACGTACGTAAAACGTACTTCAACTACGTACGTACGTGCACTGATGATATTACTCTACATATATATAGTATTATTACCAAGCAAGATGTATATTAATAAAAAGTTGTTATTATAAGCTTAAAGCGTGATCGCAAAATATCGCAACACAAAACTAAGCGTCAAAGACATTCTAAGCGGACCCTTTCTTTGACTTCTTCGCTTTCTTTGTTGAATTGGCTGACGCGTCCACAGGGGGGCGCTCAGGGCCATAGAATGGCAGATCTTCGGGCTTCACCGGCATAGCTCCAATGGCTCCAAGAACTCGGCTACCTCCCGATGCAGTGCCAGCTGTAGCAGTAGTTACTTCGATCGAACCTGCCGGCAGCTCCAGATGTTTGCAGATCCTATCTGCCACTTCTTCCATCGTGCCTGTGAACTTCGTACCGTCCTTTTGGAATACAACAAACTTCTCAGCCATTTGTGGAAAATAATTAAAATATGTTTCGATAGAAAAAAAATATATCTGCAATGCTAAATTTATAATTTTTGTTTTGATTTTTATTTCTTACCATCATTGTTCTTTTCTTCGATGGGATCCACAGAAGCAACCACGTGGTAGTTTATCTAGAATATTTATTCCACGAGGCTGCATTTCCAGAATATTTATTCCACGAGGCTGCATTTCCAGAATATTTATTCGAGATAGCACAACCTTTCTGTAGAAATAAATTTTTTTTTTACAGGTAAGTTAACAGCAATCATCACTAATTATCTAAAATGAGCAGCCGTTGTATTACTAGCGAAGATCGCTTTCGCAATCAAGATGGGCGTTTGTATTCTCACCTGAAAAACTATTCGCATAACTGCCAATTATCTTTGTCTCAACTCCCTGATTGTGTTATTGAGAAGGTTGAACTTTTTACGGCCAAGCTCCAAACAGATCCGGCATTTGTCGCCAGCTGTTTTCTTTTGCCAACCGAGGTCTGGTTCACTCGCAGCCCCCTAATGAAATTCGCCAAAGCTGTGAATTCAAAGCCGGGTCGTGTTGTTTACCGAAAATCGGCGGCAAGTATGCTTGATGATTTTTATTTATCATTTGACACTGATGTTTCCAGCGAATTAGTACTCACTAACTTCGAAACGCAACAAGGGCTAGCAAAGTTTAGGCTCGACAAAGTGCATGTTCTTCGGGCAGAAATGGTTGATCTTTTCAAAGTTTTACTTACAAACTTTGCCAATAACGGCTTTCCTGTAGCTGCCGTTTTTCCATTGCTAATCCCGCTTATTGTGGCAGACAATTTTAGCAAGGATTCTGGAGATGTTAACAAGTTATGCGTTGCGTTTACTACAAACCGTTTTCGTACAACACGTTTATTGGCACTGGTTCCCGAAATCGGAACCAAAGATGTGAACTTTTACGCTTTTACAGGTACAAAATTTGGAAAATACAAATTAAAAAATGTTGATTGAACCGTCCCGGTTTTTCTTAATACAGGAAATAATATTGAGCATTTGGGTATCATCACAGTTACAGATCCCAACTACAAAATTCCGGCCGATCTTCCTATCGATTACACACGACATCCGGTTTCATACGCCAACCTGCTCAAGTTTTCCACTGATGTTGACACACCCATCCACCGGGCAGTGGTCGAGTACATTGCGACAAATATCACTGTGCAGAAAGCTGCAAGTGCCAACGTCCAGCCTATTCCGCCGAGAATTCCAGAATTTACAAGTCAAGCGGAATCAAAAGTTGCAGAGCAAGATGAGCCTGCCGATGATGTTGTCCCACAATTTTTGGACGATCTGTATTCCCTGCCATCTCTTGATTTTTCTCGTACTTCAGAAGTTTCAGAGATTACGATGCCGGTCATCACAGTCAGTGATTCATCCGACGAATCTACCAAATCTACCGGTTCCGATGTAGTTTTTTTATCGGCTTCTGCATCCATCTGCAGCATTGATCTTCGCAAAGATCAGTTGAAGAAAGCCATTCCTACATCCGATATCCAACTTGCCGCTATGAAATTTCAAATTGGAGATTTATCACACGCATATGACACAGAGCTGCGTGACGCACTCATGCTGGATTTGGCGGTTCAACAGGGTGAGTTTGAAACACTTGTTGAGTCGAATTCGATAAAAACCATGGAAATTTTTGATGCCGCCCGCTATATTGATGCTGTGCATGCATGGGTTATTCGAACTGAATCTTCTACACTTATTGCCGACGTAGTTACTCCAACCACTCATTTTGTAACTACTGATATCATTGAAGTGGTCAACGACACCGTGGAGAAGTTTATTCATTTTCATGCTTCCTCTCGCGAAGAATTCCGATCTATTGGCCGTTTGAAAAAGCTGTATGATGATTTTTGTGGTAAATCTGACGGACAAAAGCTGCCCCACACTGAGAAGGCGTTATCTGCCAAGTTGGCTTCTCGTACCAAGAGTATTATTGCTCAAGCTGATGCGATCCGCACGATGGCCCACAGAAATCTTCGCCAGATTCGGGATATCTGGGATGCATCCACTCAGAAAGCTTATGACGAGGCCATGGAAATGAAGGCATTCGTCCACGCCAGCCTTGCCGAACTCGATTAAAGTCCACTTTGTTCAAAAACCTTTTTTGTAGTTTTAGTATTTTCTAAGTTTTTCTTAAGCTATCCTTCATATTATTCTGATGTCCATCGGTCTTTGGTAAATAAAACTCTTTCTTTTGCAAATACAAAAAGCCTTCAAAAACTTATACTTACAAAAAAAAGCTATACTGCCGTTGGTAATAATACTATATATATGTAGAGTACTATCACCTCTAGGTTCCTAGTTTTATAAGATTCCTAAGATTCCTAAGATTCTCAAGGTTTATAAAGTTCCTAGGTTTATTCCTTTATTTTTTTGTTTTTGCTAAATTTGTGAAACGGTTTTTGTTTTAGGTTTAAAATAACGTCTTATTAAATTACTTTTTAAAAAATTCAATGACACTCAAAACAACTTGTGACCTATGGTAACCAAAAATCGGGATAATCCACGGGATCATCAGCAAACTCATCCGCAACCGCAGGTCCATCCGCGGGCACATCCGCATCCGCGGGTCCATCCGCAACCGCGGGTCCATCCGCAACCGCAGGTCCATCCGCGGGCCCATCCGCATCCATGGGACAATAGTAAAGTTTGACGCGTATATCTTCATCGACCATATAATCGGTTATTTGCGTCTCTCGAAAAGTCGACTCCGACTGACGCATAACCTCAGCCTTTGAGCATCTCATCCCATTCAAACTGGAGGTTCGGCTCGCGTACATATTGCATAAATTTTCAAGAGAGTAACCTCTAGGAGCTTCGTACATAGGTTCACCCGGAAGCTCCACGCTTACACCATCGCGTTCTCTTATTCCGGTGATCGTTACACGTACCTTGGAGGGATCACGGACAGGTTGGGTAGCGATTGGCACTAGAGGTAGCGGCTCCATTACCCATTCCAACAACTCGATCATCACTTGTGCCAACTGCTCCATATTTCCGCAAGCATCTCTAGTACCCAAATTGATACGACCCTGAAGGATTTCCCTATCCACAGTTTCAATTGATAGACCTATATGAAACAGTCTGGTGAAGAATCTTTCAGCGTATTGACGTGCCGCCTCGACATTTGCACTTGCACTGGGGTTAGATAAACTTTCGGTTATCATGGCAGTGGACACTTCGTGCCATTGAAAAGAATAACTCGCGAATGCTCCGATGGGGTTAATGTGGTCAACAATTGGTGTTAAGGCATGTGTGTCGAACCCCTGTGCAATAGATGCATGCGCTGCATTATAAGAAGGGCCATGTGAGCACGCTGAGGGTATCATACTGATCTCAGGTTGATGTCTTCCGGTGATGTATGTCTCATTTGTTTCGACAAGCATATGCATAATCAAGGCTAGGTAAGGCTGAGAGAATCCTACATCATAAAACTCAATCAACACCGCAAGCGCATTTTGTGTAGCCTTAAGGTGCGCTTTAGTGATGCTTGCGCGATAAGCTTTTGCTTGATCATAAACAGACATGGTTTTTAAATTTTATTATGAATATGAAGTATCAACGAATATTTGTAATTTTGATAATTGATAATTTATAAGTTTATGATTTTGGTTTGTTCCGTTTAGCTTACAGATTCCGTTTTTGATATTACTCCGTTTCTAGAATGTGATTCCTATGTTTCCTATGTTTCCTATGTTTCTTAGGGTTGTTCCTAGGTTTATTTATATTGTGTAACGGCTGAAAAAACTGAAAAACAATTTCGCGCACTTTATAATTACGTTGTACAACGGAACTACCAATAATAAATTAATATTTTTTGTTTTTTTTTGGAATGTAAGCTGAATAACGTAATCTGCAATAAACGGAAAAAAGAATTCAAAAACAATTTTTATTTTTACTTTCCATTCCAAATCATTATTAAAAACCAAAACATTATGGAGAAGGAGCAAGGAACGATGCAAGGAACCAAAGAAAATCCAATCGTTCTATCGGATTCGGAGGACGATGACAACAGACGTACGGTTCGTCGTATAACTAACCCTTCCTCTCGTTCTTTTGCGCATGTTGTTACCAGCGCTACTACAGCGAATGCGACTACAGCGGATGCGACTACCGCGGATGCTCCACCAACTGTTCGAGCTGATGGTGTCATTGTGTCTTCAAGCGCGCAAGGCAAAGTCATTAGAAACATGGCTACTGTTACAAAAGCAATAAAGGGCGCGTCTGTTGCCGGTGGCGCTGCAGTCGCTGCTCCAGCCGAAGTTGGTGTCGACGGGTCAATACTGAACTCACGAGGCAACCCGATTGGGTTTGGATCTCGCAATATGAACGGCTGGGCTGCACATAACATTATTTACAGGAACGGCAGTTTCTATAACCCCCCCGACGGCGGGAGACAACTCTATGTTGCTTCGCAATTTCATGGGTTTCAAATCAATCCAGACAATATTGAGTCGTTTACTTTGCAGTTCGACTTATACGTTGCTCAAAAAAAGGCTGAACACATTGCTAATTTGGACGTTGAGGCCGACACGTCAAAGGAGGGTGCGATTAAAATGGTCAAGATTTCGATCAAACGCAAATGGCGCGACCTGACCGGTAACCCGTACATCCACCAATGGATGTCAGAACCTACCACTGTAGCGATCCAACTATTGCGTCAACGATTTCATGAGGCCAAGTTTGGGATTTTGGCATACGCTCGGGCAATGAGTCGGACGGTTGTTTACAAAAGGGGCGTTACCCTTGGATGCTGTGACGGTGCCATAGAGGTACATATCCGAAACGTCATCGCGCCGGAACAGCTCAACTTTTCGATTTACTTCGTACGCTTNGACGTGCCTGAACCAACGTTCTTGGCCGTGATCATGGAGCTTGGGAAACTCATTTATGATTCGTTGGGTCTACTGCTTCATACCAACATTAACTATGATCACCCGAGTCATCCGGCCTTGTTGAAAAGAGGCAATCTCATCGCAGGGTTGCCAACTGCCCCACATTTCAATGTGTCGAATTGCCACTGGAGGCATGCCACGATTTGGAAGCTGAGGCAAGAAACTTGCAGGCTGCAAATGACGTTTGCATTGTATGGCTCCGACAATGCGGAAGCAGAACGTCTTGGTGACCTGACAATTCCTACGCCTGTCATCGTGCCAGCGGACACAAAGTTGATCGACTGCTTCGGTCTAGCCCCTGCCGGTGCGAAATGGGTCAAAAAATTTCTGCAAAGCCCTATGATTTCCGAACTTGAGTCGAGATACGTAAACTCTGAATGGCTTCAAGCGGGCTTTCGTCTGGGCTGTTACGACCCTACAAAAATGAGGCTCAGAACCCACCCAAGGGTTACTATTCTTCGTGTGCGTGACAATTACTTGGAGAGAATCACGAATAAGTTGGTATCTTACGACGAGGATATCAGCGAATGCGCCGTCGGTGATGTGACCTTGGTTACTAACCACGCGCCTTTTTTCACTGGTGGTGAGCTTCCATATCGCTCTGATTTCGGGCACGGGGATGTTGTGGTTGAAGCAGTGTTTCACATCTACATCTTCCACGAAGATTCTGAGGATCCACTTCTTTAAGAGTCATTTGGTGCCCACTGTTCAAGGAGTTTTTTGCGGATCGTTTGGAGTTTTTTGCGGATCGTTTGGAGTTTTTTGCGGATCGTTTGGAGTTTTTTCGGATCGTTTGAAGTTT
>JGI25914J50564_10000828_pt1 | contig 10461 bp, 5 predicted proteins | sample LauGreSuBDMM15SN_2_FD_50564 | JGI IMG/M metagenome (IMG submission 50564) | reverse complement strand
ATGGTAATTACTTATATATGTTTTTTTGTTTGGTATATTTATTCCCAATGAATGTTTTTCAATACAAACAATAGTATCTTCATTCATAAAAGATTGTGTAACTGCTATAATCGGTTTTTTTTTAATTGTATGAACTTCAGGATTAATCTCTTCAATTGGAATATTCCCTTGGTCCGTCAAAACAGGTGTTCCAGCAGGAAAACAAATTGGAACAATTGGTATAGGAAAAGGTGGGAATCCGAAATACCTTGCTAAAATAAAATAAAATTCCGAACCTGAATCTTCAATACCTATAGCTGTTCCTCCTACAAGAACTTTACCGTCAGTCTGTATAGCAACAGAGTAACCAGATTCAGTATTTGGTGAAACCAGGTCTGAAAGTATATATCCTAATCCTGCTAATCCAAATGTCAAATCTAATACTCCATTTGTATCAAAACGCGCCAATGAAAAGCCTTCGGCACCCGTTATTGTATTAGTAAAACCACCAGTAATTACTATTTTATTATCAGATTGTAATGCCAAAGCATTAGTACCATTAGTAAATGATGGAGGTGTGAGATTATAAGTTGGGGACAAATCAAGAATAGTCTGTCCGAGTGTTCCGAACGAATTATCTAATGTTCCAGGAAATAGTCCAGTTGATGTAACAGCAGCTACTCCGAAGCACGTCTCAAAAGATAGTTTTATTATAGAACTACTAATAATAATTTGCCCAACACTATTTATTCCAATACCTCTCGCAAAATTATAATTATAACTTGGCAAATTAGGAATAATTAACCATCCTTGAGTTATACCTGACGAATTAAACGTCGTATCGAGGCTACCATTTATATTAAAACGCACTACAGAAAGATTTTGACTGGCAGCAGGAGAAGGAGCAGGAGAATTTACACCTCCCGATACTATTTTTCCGTCTGTTTGGATTGATAGACAATTACAATAATCTTCATTATTAGTTAACAAATTAAAAGCAGCATAAACTGTCCCATTTAAATTTGTTCCAAATAATGTGTCTAATGCTCCAGATGTATCTAAGCGAACTAAAGCTATAAAACTTTTGTTGTTAGGTGCTGCAAGTTTACGGACACTGCCTCCTAAAACTATATAGCCATCAGATGGCTGAATTATAACAGAGTTAGAATAACACTGATCAAAAAAATTCCCACCAGAATCAAAAGCACTAGGAGGAATTATAACGGAACCACCGATACCAAATCCTGTATCTAAATTACCTAAAGAAGTAAACCGAGTCACGAACATAGATGGTCGAAAAAAAGGAGGAGGATCAGGAGAAGAAGTGTCGCCTGTAACTATTATATAGTCATTTGGTTGTAATATAACATCGTGAACAATACAACCTGTCAAACCTAATGGCGCAAATAGTAAAACTTTACCAGTACCTCCTCCAAAAGTTGTATAAAGAGAGCCATCTGTATTATAACACGATAGAGTGATATATGATCCTGTTGAATATTGCGAATAACCACCCATTACTATTCTATTATCTGAACGGATAACAACGGAAACGGCAACATCTTGTGGTAGGGGTTCAGGAACTAGTGTATTAAATGTTGTTGTTAAGAATCCATTAGGTGTATTAAATGTTAAATCTAAATCTGTCGACATATTAATATATATATCTAAAAAAAAAATTACTATATTATTTTAACGTTTTCTATGTTTTCTAGTTTTTTTATTTTTTCTAGAAGGTTTTACAGTCTTATTCTTATATATTTTGTTACGGTGTTTTCTAGTAATCTTTCTCTTTCGCTTTTTACCACCCAATGATCTTGTTCCTTGACTTGAAGTTACCATGTTAGATGAATCGCCTGTACTATATTTAAATATATCCTTACCTGTTACAATTCTAGGTTCTCTTGTTGGCTTAATTAAACCCTTAGCTACATTTTCTTCATATTTTTTTTGTCCTAAGGCAGCCCTACTAGCACGTTCTTCCAAAGTTATTCCTGGAATACCTGATGCTGTAGGAGCTGTAGGAACAGGAGGAGAGGCAATTGGTGTTCCTCTATCAGCGTTAACCTTGACAACAATTTCACCCATTAATTTAAATATTTTATCCTTAAGAACTTCATGTTTTGGTAAATTGGCAACTGATGTACCTTGTTCTAATACTTGTTTTATATTAACTTGACGTGTGATAAAATTTTTAAACAATTTGTTATTTAAACATACCATTCCAATCATTTCTTCATCAGTATCTTGATGAAATGCACCAGAAAATACACCTGTAAAAGAATCATTTTTGAGAGAAAAAGTAGAATAATCCTTTTTATTCATATCTATTAAATCTAATATTTCTTTATTCTGAGCTTTGCTAGTGTGACATTTAAGTAACATTGAGCAAAGACCCATACCAATTAAATAAGCAGATGCTGTTTTGTAAGGATTACTAGTATTATTTAAATATGTTGTCTCGAGAATTGATTTCATTTTTTCAAGAGCATTTATATATGTAAAATAAGTATAAAAGAATGGGTCGGAGTCGGATTGTGGACCAAGTGTGTTATAATAAGCAGTTAACATGGCATAAACTGGCGTTAATGGATGAAAACAAAGTTTAAAATCTAACATTAGGTTTTTCCCTGACTCTGTTTTATCTTGAGAACTATATAACCCGTCAGTTAAATTATTTAACTCGATAATTGATTTATAAGTTTCTTGACTAAAACCGCCGCCTCTTATGCGACGCCCACCAAGAGAACCAGAAGCAGAAGCAGAAGAGGTTTCAAGTTTTTCTCTCAATGATAAAATAATTGGATTATTTTCAAATTCTGTTTCTGCTTCTGATTTACTTTTGATAATATCAGGAATATTTTTTCTAATTTGACGAACAAATTCACTTATGGCAAGTTGATTATTATTTTGTAATAATACACATGTTAACAATGGCCAATTAATTTGTTTAACACTAACATCACAAATAACTGATTCAGAATTTCTAGCATAAGGGCTAGTGTTGGAAAAAGAATCCATGTATCCACCGCCGATTTTAGCAGCGGCAGAAGAACTAGCATCATCATGAACATCATCAGTGTAGTTTGATTGTTTACCAACCCTTTTTAATGTATCTAATTCCATTTTATCTACTCTTAAAAGAATATTATCAGTTGATATAGAATAATCAATCAATGATTTCGTTTTCTCAAAAATGGGATTAATATCTTCTGGAGTTATAGCTTTGCTGCGCTCAATAAATACAAATGATTCATATATTAAGTTAGCAAGTTTATTATAAAATAGTTCAGTTACACTTAATCCTCCTTGTCGTGAAGTTCGAGACGAACCGGTTTCTTTACTTACATTAATATACTCTTCTAGTTTAGGTGTTAATAAAAGTAGAATATCAAGCATTTTTCCTCTACTTGTATCATCCAAATCCTGAATAAATGGTAAAAATATATGAATATCAGTACTTCTTTCACCGTGATGGTTTTTGTTATAAAAATTAATTAATCTATCATAAAGAAATAGTTGGGATTCAGAAGTTGAAGTGGTACTTTCTTCAAGTATTTTTTTAGCGCATTTATAAACATCTAATTTTGGAACGTTAGCTGAAATCCAATTATTAAATGCGTTATAAAAATCACCTTGGGCAGGAATAATTCCAAATCTATCTTGTATTCCTTTAATATTATTTAGTGCTTTACTAAAACTAGCTATGTCTGTTTTAATTTCATCACTGTAATCTCCACTAAATATTCCTTTATTTGATTCAATAAATGTAATGTCTTGCTCAACGTCAACAAGGTTTGTTTTAATAAATTCCAACTCAACGGCCAACGTAAAGATTTGTTGAAGACTTACCGCCGCAATTTTTTGAAAATCTACAATTGGATTTTTAACTTTAAAACTGAAGGCATTAACAGATTCATTAATTTCGTCACATTTATTGTGAAAAGTAGAAATTTTCCCGTCTGCACCATTTAAATAACTATTTCTATCTGTTGTATATTTTTTGGCGGTTATTAATAATCTAGATAATTCATCAGCTGTTGGATTACTTGGGTCCCATTTTGTTTTAATACCCTCAAATAATATTTCTTCTATTGGTTTTCCAGAACTTACAAGTGTTCTATCTCCTGTATTTTTAAAAATAAAAATGCGTCCATAGTAATCAAGATAAATTACATTTACACCATTTAAAAGAGCAAAAGAAACTGCTATTCTATCATGTGTTACCAAGTAAACAGGACAATTTGGTGAAAGTTTAGTTGGTTTTCCTCTTGTAGGTAAAATTTCAGTTATTGTACGATTTCTTGCATCAATACAACATAATGCTTGAAACCAATCGCCGCCTCTTTTTTGTTGAATTTTGGAATTAAAATTAAACTTAGCAGCATTATCACTAGCAGCATTGTTAGATTTAACTCTAACTAGATCAAGTAATTTTCTTAAATACCCTAAAACAGTTGTAATACTATTTTCACCTTTACTATCTTCAATTGTATCTGTTAATGGTTTACCTGGAACAATATCATATTTAATATTAAGGGTTGTTATTAATTTTTCTGCTTTTTGTTTTGTAAATATTTGCTTAATTGGAGATAATGTAAAGTCATAGTTTGAAAAAAAATTGTTGGATGGACTTGGATCAGATTCGTCAAATCTAGCATAAGTAGTAGAAACATCGTCAGATTGTACATATGATTTTAATCTAACGCCATTATCTTGAATGTCAAAAAGAGATCTATTATTAACATTTGGTTTTCCTGCTGGGTCATTAACAACTTCAGGAGTCATTAAGTAATGAACTTGGAATTCCGTTTTAACCCCACTAGTTAAGTCTTCTATAAAATGATGTTGACTAAAATCAACAACGATAGCTGCTTCATTTCCATCTTCACCCAATTTTACATTTTCAACAAATTTTTTACCAAAATCAGTTTTACATGCTATTGCGGATAAATTTTCTCTTTTAAAGTTTACATTGTTACTACAATTAGTTACAAATCTAACAACTTTATATTTGAAAAGAGGCATCCCAGTAACACCAACATCAAATACACTATATCTTCCATTATATTCAGAAGTACAGTCAGGTACAGAATCTAGCGCTCTATCTAACGCCTCCTCACCATTAATTACAATATTATTACCTTCTGTATCAGCGCTCAGTATAACTGCTGCGAAGGCTTCACCTTCATGATATGCTGATGTAGCAGGAACTGGTATACCCGAATCAAACGCAGTTCTAACAGACTGTTCAGTTCTATAAATAGTATCTTTAAATACATCTTTTAAGTCATGGTGAGCATCAGACCTTGATAATTTAGCAACTTCATTTTTAAAATTAGGATTTCTTTTGTTTTCAGGTGTAAGAATACTTACATATTTAGATGGGTCTTCGGGGACTGCTGCCTTTTTCATAGCAAGAGGCGTTTCTTCATCAAACAAACTTTGTCTTGATACTACTGGTTTTGTAGTTATTTTCTTTCCAATTTTTAGAGGCTGTTCTATAGACATTGCTGGTTCAGCAACGGTACCTTCTGTTAAAACACTTTTTTTAGCTCTTCCTTTACTTTTCATTGCTCTAACTATAGAAGGTTCAGATACTACTTCAGCCTTTTTTCTTCCTTTAGTCTTCATTTCTGGGATTGCAAGAGGTTCAGATACTACAGCAGTTTTTACTCTTCCTTTAGTTGCTGAAGAAAAAACCGTCTCTGGTTCTTGTAAACTCGATCTAAGTGATGATTTAATATTATTAGATTTTGGTGCTAAGTCTGGAGTGACTATATCTGCTACTCCAGTAGGCGAACCTTTTTGTTTAGAATCTAAATCAGATGCTCTTCTAGTGCCTTTTTTTGGTTTTGAAAATGCTACTGATGTTTCTGTATCATCACTTTCTTTTTTTATTTTTGGCATTATATAAATATATATTTATTTTTTTATGAAGTCTAAATATTAATAGTTAAATTATCTTTAATAAAATAAGCCTTTCCGTCTTTTGTCCAATTGACAACTAAAGTAATAATTTCTACGCCAGATTGAATGGCTTCGAAAAATGCTTCCCTATATTTTGAGTCAATAATAGATGGTTGAAAACTGCTAACATCAGTTCGTTGTATAACATAACACATTATACAACGAGTTTTAGATTCTGATTTAATTAAGGTAAGTTCCTGAATATGTTTTAATGCGCGAGGACTCACTGTGTCAGTGCTTTTTTTTCGGTACCCGTCAGGAAAATAAGCAACCTTAGAGTCTACACACCTATTATCATAACATTTATGTTTCCTATCTTTAGCAGTTACGTCTTCATAGTCGGCAAGAGGAACATTTTTAACTTCCATGATAAAAGGTATACCATTACAATCAATTCCTGTAAAATCGAAACGAGAATCGACCTTTCCTTCTACATAAATGGGAGTCTCTCTCTTATAAGTTCGTACATTTTGTAGTATATTTAGTAAATTATTTTTAATAGCTGATTCGGTAAGTTCTTCGGCAAGCTTTGGATATATTCCTACAATAATTTCATTATTTCTCTCTTTAATTACAGATAGATATACTCTGTATTCACAATGTAATTTATTATCATTCTTTTTCTTTGTTTTAGGAACAGGCGACATTAATATAGTAGCTCCAACATCAGCCAATCCACAACAACCAAGTGATGCGGTATGACCTAAAATAGATGTTTCGCTATTAAATGGAATAATATCAGCAACATATGGTGTTTTAATGTACTTTGAAGGACGTTTAATCACAACACCTTCAATTAAATTATCGATTTGAAGCATTAGAAATGACATTGTTTATTTTAGTTTGATAATATTTAGTATTTCAAATAAAAAAAATCAATTTTATTTTAAAGTAATCTATAATAATATATTAATATTATAAGTATGTCTACTATTGATAATAAAATAATTCCAAATCAATTAAATATAATAATCAGAACAAGTGTTCCTGGATATCAAAAGATAGAATATAAACCTTATATGACAATTCCTGACATTAGTAAAGATGACAAAAAAATTATCTTTAATCCATTAGTCAAACTAAATAAGAGTTATGTTGACAAAGTACCTGAAAATTTAAGAAAAAAACAATTTTTTAATAAAGGTTTATTCGAGTCTTTACTTAATTTTACAAATGGAATAAATGCTGTTTCTTTACTTCAATCAACTCGTAATGGTTATGTTGATAATAATATTAAAGTAACATTAGATGCTATTTTTCCTGAAAATAGTGTGTTATATATTAATAAAAATCCTTATACTATTGCCGATGTTCAATGGTCTAAAGGCGACTGGAAGATTGATACCAAAATAAAAAAATCTCAACTAGATAGTAACAAAATTACAGATCCAGCTTTATATCAAACTGTTGTTAAGGATGAAATTATTAGTGGAGAAAATCAATTACAATCATTATCACCAACATTAATTTATGGAGCAAATTATACGGGTCCTAAAGATAATACTAATACAAAACCTTCGCCAACTGCTTCTGGTGTTCTTCCATTATCTTCTTCTAGTATTCTTCCATTATCTTCTTCTAGTATTCTTCCACTTCCATCACCTCCGCCTACATCTACATCTACAGCATTAACTATAAAAAACGCTGATGATAATTATAAAGAACCAATAAAATTATTAACAAATTCAGATTCAGACGATGAATCTGAAAATAAAACAAGTAAAAATTATCCAAATGTAATTGAACCGATGACAAAAATGCTAGCATCAACTAAAACAACAATAGTTTTGAGAAACTTTTTTAAGGAAGAAAGATTTTTTACTTTAATAAACATGATATATGCTGCTAGTAGTGAAAATACAAAAATGGTTATACAAACATCATTAACTGAATATTTAACAATAGATTCAACAGATATGAATGAATTAAGCAGACAATCTTATCTTAAAAATGTATTAGACATTAAAACAATTAGAAATAGCGGAAAAGGAAATTGTTTTTTTATAGCAGTTGCGGATGCAATAAATTTTCATAATTATTATAACCAAAAAAATAGAATAATAAGTGGAAGATATGGAACAGGTGTAAACTTATATACACAAATATATTTGAGAGGTTTAGTTGTTAAGTATTTACAATCATGGTCCGAATTAGATAATTATTTACTTAATATAGCGCCTGTAAATGCTGACGAATTAAATGATTTATTTTCTCGACAATTAAATGGAATAGAAACAGCATTAAAAGCATCCGGAAGTTCAGATGAAATAGCCCCCGATGCGTATGTAAGAATAGCAAATGATATTTTTAATAGTCGCGATAATTTTCTTGTTAAAAATGTTGAGAGCGTTCCAATTGAAGTTAGTGAGTATTATACACCATTTAAGGTATTAGAAAAAGTCCTAATACCAAGATATATTTTAAGTAGTAATTTTTGGGCAAACGAAATAGTAATTAATGCATTATGTGTAGAACTTCAACTTAATGTAATACCTTTTGAGACAATAAAAACACCAAGTGGAAAGTCAACCTTACGAATTCCATATGCGAATTTTTCTCCTGATTTAAATAACTGGAATAAATATTTATTTTTATATTATAATCAAGGTCATTATGAATTAATAACATTCAATAAAAAAACAAGTATTCAAAAAATACTTGCTACAGGTGGAATAAATATAAAAAAAATCAAAAAATCAAAAATTATTTTTGACAGAAATGACAATATATCTGAGATACCACCTATATATATATTATTTACAATTTATGGTAGTTATTTTAGTACTATTGTAAGTCGTCAAGAAAAAGACACTTTTACATTTAAAAGGGAAATAATGTTAACAATTCAGAATATTATAAATAATAATTTATATAATAGACCAGACTATAATACTATTTTTTATCCACTTTTTAAATTCTACTTTCCAAATAGTTATATCCAAGAAAACCCTACAAACCCTACAAAACCTGTTAAACCTGTTAAACCCGTTAAATCTACCAATCCATTCGATGGTGGAGAACCTCATAAAGGAGGCGCATACCCAAGATATAATCCATATTATAGACCAACCTATTATAACCCACAATATATGGCACATAATATGGAAAAGAGGGATAGAGACGAGGATTCCCAATTAGCATATGTAATAACAATTGACATGGAACTTAGACCAGGTACCAGTTTATCTCCAGCAGAGTTAACAAACGCAAAATGTAATGGAAAATGGAACTCAATTAGAAAATCATATGCTGATCTAGTTGGCAAACCATATGTAATACCACCGCTTTATAATAAAACGATTAAGAATAAAGAAGAAACAAATAAAACACAGAATCAAAGACCGCAACCGCAAAATAATACAAGAAAATATTTTAAGGGCGGTAAGCATAACAAAACTATGAAAGTATACTAAAAATTATTCAAGAAATGGCAAACGAATAAATAATAACTATTAAATTTTATTATTATTTATTTATCAAAATTAAATTTTTCAAAATCGAATTTTCTGAATGCTTCTTTTTGTTCTTTTCTTTTTTTCTCTCTATTAGCTTTTTCTAAGACAGCCATTGCTGCCGATAATTCAGGTTCTGAAACAACACCGTCCTCATTTGTGTCGACTAATTTATGAAGAACTCTGTATTTATATGGTACCATACATAAATCGCTTTCTTCATTAAATAAATAGTCAGACAAAATAGTAAATACCGCAGTTAAACCAAGTGCCGTATAAATGTCACGAGTACCCATCCACGCCATAGCAAAAATCAATAGCTGTTTAGTTACACTATATTTCATATACTCTTCAGTTGATTTGCTAAATTGAATTGTTATGAATTTAGAACCAATGTTGAGAAGAATCATTATTACACCTGCAAAAAACTTGCTGTTATTTAAATACATAACATGATGATTAATATATCCTACCCCATTAAATAAAGGAGTAAATATAGTAGTTTTACCTCCTAATTGTCTATTTGGAACATCTATTGGTTTATTTAATTGAGTTTGATTAGGTTGAAGAGAATTCATTATACTAAAATATAGTGTTATTTTATTTTTACATTATTCCAAATTTTCTAAAAAGATTTGAAATATGTGAATTAGTTTTATTGTAAAATCCTTCTCCAATTATACGAGCATTTCTAACATGTGGTCTATACATTTCTCTAATTTTAGGAGTAAATTCCTCTACAGTATGAAGTGAATTTATATAAGCAAATGTAACAACAATTAATAACAAAAAACAATTATATATTAAATTTTTCATATATAATTATACGCTATAAAAGTTTTATACAGATGAATAGTTTCCGGAAAATACAGATTTGTCAGTTGGTTCTACATCATCATTTTGATTACGAGCATTAGAATATACAGGAATTTCACTAGAACGTTTTCCTCTTAACATCATATGTTCTTTCTCAGTAATATTAAATCCCTCGATACCTTTGCTTTCAGATTTGCTTTCATCATCTTTCTCCTTTGTTACTTTAGTAGCAGGATTAGTAGCA
>JGI25914J50564_10000821_pt1 | contig 10489 bp, 8 predicted proteins | sample LauGreSuBDMM15SN_2_FD_50564 | JGI IMG/M metagenome (IMG submission 50564) | reverse complement strand
AACTAAGAATTTGTGACAAACTATAAAAAAATAATACTGAAATTCCCAACAAAGTTATAGAGTTCATACTATTATTTAAGATTATTTAATAAATAAATAATCTTAAAACATTAATAAAAGTTTACATTATATAATAATTTGCATTATTGTCGAAAACCTCTTTCAAACAACTTTTGTCAATGTAATGATATGATAATGGCACCTGTTGATTATATTCTTTTAGAACAATTATCGGAGTATTTTGCAATTTGTCACCGTTATCTAATTCAATATTATTTCCTATAAATGCACTATCATAGTTTTTAGACCAGTTACCATCGTGGTCAGAAATTCGCATCGTTAACCGTTCATATTGCGGGTCTAATAAACTGTCTGATAACCTTTCTTTTTTAATTTCAGACTCGTCTATATCATCCTGTGAATGATTTTGTATAACTTTTGTTTTATCCATAAACAACGCGAATCTTATTATACCACCTGATTTATACCTTCCTTTACTATTGTCTGTCAACAATTTATCATGTCTTATTTCTGATTTACCGTCTTTTGACCAACCTCCTTGATTTATAGCATTTAAATAATCCGTGAAATAAAAATATGGACCTAAAATGGCACTGTTGTCGCTTTTAGAAACACCAAACACGTACGTAAAATTTAACATGCTTGTATGCTTACCAACGTACCCAATTACAGGCACTTCATAATTAGCATTGTCCTTATTTTTTAAAAAACAAAACATGTCATTTTCGAGGAAAAAAAGGCTGACTGAGTTATCCATGTTAAAATTACAAATGTGTTTCGTATTTACAATCTCATCTACAATACAAAAGAAAACTTTAGATTTTTTATCTACATAATCTGTGCGCAAATTACATTTTGACAAATCAAAAAATATATATACTTCATTATTTTTTATATAAAATCCTTTATACTCCATGTTATTTAGGGCGTTGTCGCCGTTGACGTAATTTAATATGCTAAACAGTAACAATTCGGATTGTGTAATAATAATTTCACTGTTAATCATTTGTGATATTAAAGAAATACAAGGAAAGTCTAATGTTTGTGTGTATGGGTTTTTACACAATACAAAATTTAAGAATGGATGTTTATATTCATTATTGATTTCAAACGCCAATACATGTACTTTTGTAATTTTGTTATCATCTAAAAAAAAATCAATGTTTTTTTCTAGAAAATGCATGGCTTCATAATTATAATGATTTTTCTCTATTGGCATGTATAAGTCATCGGTTGTTTTAATTTCATCATCCATCTATAATAAAAAAGGTTATTTTTAAATAATTATCATTTTATATTTATTATTTATCTATTTTACGTTTAATTGTTTCTTTTATTTGTTCTTCTCGGCTATCTAATACGTGTTTTGTTAAATGTTCAGCAATTTTGGGGTCATCTTTATAGTAATTTTGTAACGAGTTCAGTAACATTTTTGCATTTATCGGTTTTTTAACTGTATTTTTTTTGTATACTAATGAACCACCATTAATGTCAAAACAGTCAATTGTATTGGATTTCATTGTAGAAACTAATCCGTCTGTTAGCTGTTTTTTCCTCGTATTTTTGTCTTTTATAGCGTTTTTTAACTGAGCTATTTCTGTATCAATTTGTATCCACTCCTTTATGTTATTCACTAATTGTTCTTTAGTTTCCATAATATTAATTATAACACACAACTCATTTATATCCTTATTTATATTATTTTTCTTTTTCCTTTTCTTGTTCTTTATCTTTTTTATTCACAATAATAAAATGTCTCTTACATAGACAATTATTGAACTTTTTCTCACTGCATTGTTTACCTTTATTTATTCCAGATTGTAATATTTTATTGCATAGACTGTCATTTAGTTCAATTTCTTTATTCAAATCAAGGACTATATTTCCTAGTATGACGTTTTCAGAATCTATACTATTTGTAACATTTTCAATTGACGATTTATTTGACGATTTTCGTTTAGCTTTGGGTTTATCTGCCTTTGCTTTTTGTAGTTCTTCTTTTGCCTTTAGTTTGTCCTCCTTTACTTTTTGTTTGAGAGCAGCATTTTCTTTTACTTTTTCTTCCTTTACCTTTAACAGAAGTGCCTTTTTATATTTTTTAACGACTCTCGTTTTGTGATAGTAACAATAACATTTTGTATCTCCATAATTATCGCCTAGTATAGGACTACCGTACTGATGGCATGCAGTCGGTGTAGTAAACAATTCATTCGTTTCAGCGTTAAAATGTATCGATTCGGCTAAATACTCACATTTAGGGTGTTTTTTGTTATGCAAAGCGATGTGAACTTCGTCTGGATTATAGTAGTTAACTCCGTTTACTTTTGGAAAAGTCAGGTCTTCACAATATGGCAATACACCTTTTTGTTTAGTTCGACAATATGGACATCTTATCTCGTTGGGCGTTAAAGCTGTTTGCGAAGATTCCATATTATTATACTTTTTTTTATGATTTAATATGTCATAAAATAATGGCTCATAATTGAATTTATGCCCACAATTTAATTTAACAAAATTATCAATTAATAATTGATTTGTAATTAAACACAAATTATCGTCCATTTCGGTTTTAGTATTGCTTTCATTTGTGTCCAATGATTTATATAGTTCATCAAAAAAACTAATGTCCCCTTCGATGGCATATTTCATAGTTGTATATGGTAAAACTAAGTAAAATACCTTTAAATTTTATAAATAATAGATATATAATAATGCCAACTCCAGAAGTTTGGGGGCCACCGACATGGACATTATTTCACGTAATGTCAGAAAAAGTTAATGAAAAAGCATACCCATTGTTGTGTGATAAAATGCTAATTATGATTAAATTGATTTGTAAAAACTTACCATGTCCTTACTGTGCAACTGATGCAACTAATTATCTAAACAGAATTAGTTTAGGTAATTTAAAAACCAAACGACAGTTTATAGACATGGTTTATTTATTTCATAATTATGTAAACAATAAGAAGAAAAAAGGNCTCTTCAATTATGCTAATATAAATTATTATAGTACCCAAAATATAGCTATCGCATCAAATAACTTCATAAGAGTTTATCATACCAAAGGCAATATGCAACAATTGTCTGAATCGTTTCAAAGACAGCTTGTATTAAACACTTTCAGACGTTGGATGAAAGAAAATATAAAGTATTTTAGATAAGTTAATTTTGTGGCATGCTTCCTATTAGTTCACCGTTTTTATAAACAGAACACTTAAACGTCTGATTGTTAGGCATTGAACATGTGTCTGTAGTGCTCGAAACTTCGTTAAAAAATAAAAATTTACCAGAACCACCCGCATACATAGCGCCAACTATTAATCCAGCTGAAGCTAATCCTAGTAAAATATTTAAAAATAAATCTGACATTTTAATTACGCATTTTTTGTACGATTTTATAAACATGTCTATCATGAAATAAACTAACAGACCTATAAAAACCCAGAAATTAGGGTCACCGTTTACAAACATCGGTAACGATATGTACATAGTTGTAAATGCAAACACAAATGCACTAAACGTAGCGTTTCCATATTTGCTATATTGTATTGATGTGCAAACAGTGTTATCATCCACTATTGGACTTGAACCACTCATCATATATCCAAAATTTCGAATTATACAACAGCCAAGCAAAAATCCTAAATAAATAAACCCTTTGAAGTTCTGAAATACGAATGATAGTGAAACCATAGACATGGCAATAATTATCGGCGAGTAAAATGACATCATTACAATAAAATTTAATGGTTGATATAATAATAACGGTGAATTGTGTACACCACCTATTTTGATATTAGGAGTTAAACTATTCATATAATAATAAATTATTTTTATTATTATAAAATTCACACTTATAAAATTTATTCCTTTTCTAAAATCAAATCAAATACTTCTTTTATATTTTTAATAGAATGAAATTTTATCCCTTTCATGATGTCTTTGTCTTTATACTTTTCCATTATTTTATCAAAATCACGTTGATTTTCATAAGGATATATAAATTCTTTTACACCTGCTGGAATAGAGTGAATTATTTTTTCTCTTAGACCTCCTATTTCCGTTAAACAATAATCGAAACTTGTTTCTCCTGTTATTCCAAAATAATTTTTAATTTTAATGCTATTAAATAAACTGTATAGTATAACTGTAAACGCTGTTGTTGCAGAAGGGCCGTCTTTCTTTGTGCTTATGCTTGGACAGTGTACGTGAAGCCCATATACTTCATTTTTTTGCACATTGTTATATTTAGCTATTATCTCTTTCTGTTTTTCAGAGTTTGTTAAATTCCATGCATTTGTTAAGCTGACACTTATGGATTCTTTCATAACATCACCTAGTGAACCCGTTAATGTTAAATCCAAGAATTTATTTGAAGGTATAAAACTTACTTGAAGAGGTAATACACCACCTTGTGACGCTTCGTTCGCCCATAACGCATTTATAACACCAATTTCGCTTTTGGGATGTATTTTTTGGATTTTTACTTCTCTCTTATCCTTAAAATATTTATTTTTAACATCATCTATCGTTATGTTTAATGGGAATTCAGTAATTTGAAATTCATTTTTTAAAATTCTTAAATTAAGTTCTCCTATTATATCAAATAACTTTTCTTTAAGTTTTCTTACGCCTGGCTCTAACGTATATTCTTCTATTATGAATTTTAATACATCGTCTGATAAATAAACAATGTTATCTAATCCTATTTTTTTATACAAATCTGGTAATAAATGCTTGTTGCAAATAATAATTTTATCTTCGACTGAAAGCGAATCGAACTTTATCCTATGTATACGGTCGAGCATAATTCTATCAATAGATTGTGGGTCATTATATGAAAGAATAAATAATGCCTTTGATAAATCTAAATCTATGCCTGAAAAATATTTGTCCTGAAATTGTTTATTTTGTGTAGGGTCTAATAAATGCGTTAAAACCCCCGTTATTTCTTTACCATGTTCAGTTTTTGATATTTTATCAACCTCGTCAATTAATATAATTGGGTTCATACATTTTTTATCCATTAATATTTGCACTATTTGACCCCATGTACTTCCAACATATGTATACGAATGACCCACTAAACTAGATGAGTTTGAATCACCGCCAATGGCAATTAACGAAAATGGACGACTATTGCCATGTTCATCTTTTAAACACTCTGATAAACCCTTGGCTAGAGTAGTTTTACCTATTCCTGGATTACCTTCAAAACCTAAAACATGCGCCTCATTCCCTGTCGATTGATTACCGTTAATCCACTGACCAATAATTCTTTCGACATGACGTTTTGCATTGTCGTGGCCATGCACATACTTATTTAATGTATTTTTAACGACTATCATGTAGTCTTCAATTTTTGTCATCTCACTTTCTAATAATAATATTTCTTTGTTTAAATTTAATAAACTTGTGGAATTTGTACTTGATTCAATGAATTGGGATTGTTCTATAAACAACGAACTTATTTCAGTTAGTATATGTTTTTTGTCGCCGGATTTACATAATTCCAACACACTTTTAATGTTGGATTTTATTTCAGCCTTTTTTACATTTTTATATTTTATCATTAATGTGTGTAAATTATGTTTGTTTAAGATTGCGTTTATAACTATTGTATTTTGTATTAATTTACTCTTATCTCCAGTAGTTATAATTTTATACGTGGTTTCTACTGGCATTATTACGTTATCATTATTAGTTAAGTATTCTTTTATTTTTTTTGTATGTGTTATTATTTCCACATTGGTGTAATTGTAATTACTCATTATTTCCGAAAGCTCTGGTATTTTATAATTTAATCCGATGGCTTTGAATTTTTGTTTTATTTCATCCATAATATATAATATTGGTTCACGTTTGTATATCTTAAATGGTATTTTTAATAAGCCGTCTAAATACTGACGCGCTTTTGTACCTGAATCTTCTGATTTTGCCTTGACTTCTTTTAATTTTAGCATAGCCTTTTCTTTTACAGTATTAGACACATTCATTAAACATATTTGCTGCTCTAGCGGTATTTTGTTACAATCATAATTAGTTAGTTCATTTGTATATTGTACGGTTTTGTTCATCGCTTGCTTAAATTCGTCTTTAATAGACCATGTAAAACTATCAAATAAAATTACCTGTTCTTGGCTGTCTATATTACCATTTGTATCGTTAGAGAGAAGGTCATATAACAAATAAGCTAAATACTGGTTTTCACGCTTGTTCGTATTAATTAACAGCGAAACTAGCGTATTACGTTTTGTGTATGTATCATCCTTAATAAATTCCTTTACCACGCTTGATATTTGCTTTTGCTTTATGGTATTATTCAATGAGCAATGACCCGAATATTTACTAAAAATACTTTCATGATTATCTGCAATTAAAAAATCTTTTAAACTTAAAGAAGTCATGAACTTTTCAAATGATTCATTATGAAATTCTTCTTGTTCCGGTAAATTTGTTATACATGATTGTTGTATTTTAATTATATATTTGTTGTTTAATAACTCAATTAACACATCATCTACAATGCCAAAAATAACCAGATTTTTATTGTCATTTGTCTGTATAAATACCTTTAGTCCGTATACTTTTGTATAAAACTGTTCATATTCTACTGCAATATCATGGCAGATAAAGTTGCTCGACACACTGATTAAGTTATTATTGAGGCTTTCTTTAATAGTATCACTATTTCCTACAACTTTGTAACCTATTGGGTGGAAGTATTTTAGCAACAAATCTACTTTAATTAATTCATCATCGCTCGTAATTTTTTTTTTGTAATCTCCTAAACAAATTGCCAATAAATCCTCCAATTTTGATGTCCCATACGTTTTAAATAATGCAGAAAACTCATTATTTATAATTTGTAGTTTTTTAGCGATTATTTCTCCGCTAGAATTTACTACTGTATATTCATTAATTTCGTTAATCTTTTTACTTAATTCAGTTAATTTATTAACACAAATATTAACATCGTTAATGCCTAAAATATCCAACATTTTATTCCTTTGAACATGGTTAAATGTGTTCTGTGCGGTGTCTTTAAAAAAATGTAGTTTAGATTTTATTAGACTTGTAACACTTTCACTATTCATTACATTAGTTTTAATTAAAGGGTCTATTTTCAAATTTTTTACCATTATATATACAAATGATTATTATATAATAATCGCATATTTTCCAATTTACACAACAACAAGTATTCTAATTATTTCAATAATTATAATTATAAAAAAATAAGCCGCACTGAACCATAATTGCAAATGTTATGTATAAATGTATTAAACATTAAATATAATATTCTTAAATGGGAATTCCTAGTTATTTTTCATATATAGTTAAAAATCATTCGACCATTTTAAAAAAAATAGAGAATAACGTTGTAAAAATAAATAATTTTTATATTGATTGCAATTCTATTATTTATGACTGTGTTCATAAAATCGATTTTTCATGCCTAACAGAATCAGATGTGGACACTATTATTCGATTTGTATGTAATAAAATTGATGAATACATATCACAAATAAAACCCGATAACACTATATTAATCGCATTTGACGGCGTAGCACCAGTGGCTAAATTGGAACAACAGCGTTCACGGCGTTATAAATCTCTTTACCAAGCGAATATATCAAAATCTATATTTAAAGATTTAAAACCTAATCCGTGGAATACAACAGCTATTACTCCGGGAACTGTTTTTATGAACAAATTAAATGAACAAATCAAACAGAAATATACAGACCCTTCCAAATATTCTGCGAAAAACATTATACTATCACTAAGTGATGACTACGGCGAAGGAGAGCATAAAATATTTCAGTATATCCGCGATTTTCCTGAAGAACATCGATTGCAAAAAACCGTAATTTATGGGCTTGACGCAGACCTAATCATGCTTTCCATTAATCATTTACCTATTAGCAGTAGTATTTTTCTTTTTCGCGAAACTCCACACTTTATTAAATCTATCAGTGCTGAATTAGAGCCTAATGAATCATATATTATTGATATACCAGAACTAGCTAAAATAATCACACTTGATATGAATAATGGTCATGAACTAACTACCGAACAACATAAAAATAGAATATACGATTATATATTTATGGCATTTTTTTTGGGGAACGATTTTATGCCTCATTTTCCCTCCATTAATATTCGAACAGGAGGCGTTGATAAAATGATGAACGCTTATAAAGCCACTATTGGAAATACTAATGACAATTTGACGGATGGTAAAATTATTTTTTGGAAAAATGTGAAAAAGTTGGTGACATTTTTGGCCGACTTAGAAGAAGATAACCTTAAAATAGAAACTAAAAATAGGGATAGAAGAGAGAAAACTACTCTTCCAGACAGAACACCTGAAGACAAACTCAAAAAATTCGACGCTTTACCTATGTACGAGAGGGTGTTGGAAAAATTCATTAATGTATACAAAAATGATTGGCAAATCCGATATTATAAGTGTTTATTCGACATGGATATCGATGAAGAAAGGACAAAACAGATTTGTGTAAATTATTTGGAAGGACTTGAGTGGACTATGAAATATTATACAACTGGGTGTGCTGACTGGCGATGGTGCTATAATTATAACTATCCTCCATTGTTGTCCGACCTAATCAAGTATATCCCTTATTTTGAAACCGAATTTATAGAGAATAAAAAGCCGACCCCTGTTTCCGAATTGGTTCAGCTTTGCTATGTTTTACCTAAACAGAGCTTGCATCTACTGCCTAAAAACTTGTATGATAATCTCATTAAGCACCATATGGAGTGGTATGATAACAACTGTGAATTTATCTGGGCATATTGTAGGTATTTTTGGGAAGCACACGTTTTGATGCCACATATCGATATCAATGAATTAGAGGTATTTGTCAAGAAAAATATTTAAAATGGTTATTCTATTGTTTATCAAAATAATACCTTAAACAAGGTGTGTGTATGTAACCGTTTGGCACCACCTTTTTCAAAGGTGGTACATAAAATTTTAGTAAACGACAGAAGGTAATGTAAAAAAAAAAAATTGAAAAGCTTTTGGAGGATGAGAGTGAGAGTAGTTCGTCAAAAAGTAGATATAAATCTGAGAATGTCATCGTTATCGTTATCGTTATCGCTATACGTGGGAGCAAAGGTAAGAACAGGTATGGAGGAAATGACAAAGGATGTAGTTCGTCGTGCGATAGAGGAATGTGGTCGTCGTTATGGGTTTGATGCCTCTGAAGCTTGTCGTGAGTTAGGTGTGAATATGGTGACAGTAGATGGTAAAAAAGAAAAAAAAGTGAGAGGTGGTGAGTCATCATTGTCGGGTTCGCCATCGTTTCCGTTGCCATACAACGGCGAAATGAAGGAGTCATGTTGCCACGGTTTGAAACAAAATCATGGCCTCTACACGCAATGCCAACAACTGCTGAAGGGTGACGCCAAGTACTGCAAAGGGTGCAATACCCAGGCAGAAAAAAATGAGAATGGGGAGCCCGACTACGGGTCAATCGAAACACGTATGGCAGTAGGCATCTTCGAATACGTCGACCCAAAGGGAAAAAAGCCCACCGCTTACACAAAAATCATGAAAAAATACAAAGTGACTGAAGAGCAAGTAGTCGCAGAAGCCGCCAAGTTCGGTGTGACGATAGATGCAGGTCACTTTGAGGTCAGTGCGGAATCCAAGCGCGGAAGACCCAAGACGGCCGTCGAAAAGCCGGTCAAGGGTGTCAAAGGCCGACCCAAGAAGAACAAAAAGGTTGTCGAGCTGTGTGATGATAATGCCACCGAGGACCTATTCGCACACCTAGTCGCGTCGGCGAACAAAGATTCCGACTCGGAAGCACACGTCGAGGCAGAAGCCATTCCAGTGATTGATGAAAAGCTGGCAAAAGCTGAGGCCAAGGAAGCCGAAAAGCAAGCAAAACTCGCTGCCAAAGAAGCCGAGAAGCAGGCCAAGGAACAAGAGAAGCTAGCGAAAGAAGCCGATAAAAAGGCAAAGGCCGAAGCAAAGGAAGCCGAAAAGCTAGCCAAGGCGGCTGCAAAGGATGCCAAGACTGCTGCCAAGGAAGCCAAGCTTGCCACCAAGGAACACGCCAAGGAAACCGCCGAGGAAGAACCTGACAAAGTCAAGCGATTTGAATTCGAGGGAGTCAAGTACTTGAAGTCCAAGAACACCGGCATCATTTACAACATGGAGCAAGAGGTCGTCGGCAAATGGAACGAGCAGAGTAACAAGATAGACTTCAAGGAGGCGGAGGAAGAGGAGGAAGAGGAGGAGTATGAGGATGAGTAGAGTAGTTTTGTAGAATTGTATTGTAAATAGCTTTAAAAAAATAAAAAACAAAATAAACAATAAAAAACAAAAAGAAAAAACAAACAATTTTTTCTTTCATTCTTTCTCTCTTGACTTCATTTGTAAGAGAGAAAAATTGTTACTCATTTCTTCGTTTCGTCACTCATTTCT
>JGI25914J50564_10000820_pt1 | contig 10493 bp, 19 predicted proteins | sample LauGreSuBDMM15SN_2_FD_50564 | JGI IMG/M metagenome (IMG submission 50564) | reverse complement strand
AACGCTTGGATCGTACGTTTCTGTACTTCCGGACGCTTAATTGCGCTTTTAACTTGTGTAATTTTTACTTTAGACATCGTATGTTCTTTTTTTGAGGCTAATTACCCTCGTATTATCCATTAAAAACTTTAGCTAACGAAATTCCTCTTTGGAATGCTACGCTATGTGGTGCTCTCATTTTTACCAACGCATCGATGGTCGCCTTAACCACGTTGTGTGGATTAGAACTTCCTTTAGATTTTGCAAGTACATCATGTACACCAGCAGATTCCAAAACAGCACGCATCGCACCACCTGCAATCAATCCGGTTCCTGGGGCAGCTGGCTTAATTAAGACAAAACCACCAGAAAATTTACCTAATTGCTCGTGAGGAACCGTATGCTTCAACAAAGGAATTTTAAACAAATTCTTTTTTGCATCTTCAATCCCTTTTGTAATCGCATCCGTTACTTCGTTTGCCTTACCTAATCCGTAACCTACAGTCCCGTTACCATCTCCTACTACAACAATAGCAGAAAAACTGAAACGACGACCACCCTTTACCACTTTGGCAACACGGTTAATGGCTACAACCTTCTCCTTCAATTCTCCCTCGTTAACCTTAATTGGTTTTGCTTGTAATTGTGACATATCTCTTATTAAAATTGTAAGCCACCCTCGCGAGCACCTTCAGCTAATGATTTAATTCTACCATGATATAAATAACCGTTACGGTCAAAAACTACTTTCGTAATTCCCGCAGCTTTTGCTTTTCCAGCAATCGCAATGCCCACTGACTTAGCAGCTTCTACATTGTTATTTACCTTTCCTTTAACATGTGATGTCGCTGAAAACAAAGTTTTTCCAGCCAAATCATCCACAATTTGAGCATACACCGAAGTGTTTGAACGATACACAGTTAAGCGCGGACGCTCAGCTGATCCNGTTATTTTAGCACGAATTGCACGTTTAATGCGAATTCTACGTAAATCTTTTAATGTTGACATTTTTTACCTGTTTGTGTGGATTTCCGGCCCACGCTTAAAATTTATTTCTTACCGCCCGCTTTACCAGCCTTACGACGAACTTGCTCACCCACAAAACGAACACCTTTACCTTTGTAAGGCTCCACTGGACGTAATGATTTTATNTTTGCAGCCACTTGGCCGATCAATTGCTTATCTATTCCATTCAACGTAACCATCGGATTTTTNCCTTTCTCCATCGCCGTAGCNACTTTNATCTCCGAAGGAATCGCCATGAAAATCATGTGTGAATATCCCAAACTTAATTCCAAAATATTTCCTTGATTCGCAGCCTTATAACCAACTCCAATAATTTCAAGATTCTTTTGGAACCCTTCACTCACTCCCACAACCATGTTATTGATTAAAGAACGATATAAACCATGCATGGCCTTATGACGCTTTTGCTCCGTAGGACGCTTAACAGTTAATACACTTCCTTCAATCTCAACCATGATATCTTGATCAATTTGTTGAGATAAAGTCCCTTTAGGACCGTTCACTGTAACCAAATTACCAGCCGATATATCCAAAGATACTCCTGCAGGTAATGTGATAATCTTATTTCCAATTCTAGACATAATAATTCTATATGCTTAAATTACGAGTTGCCTCCTTTCAGCGTGAAACAATAATTAATAAACGTAACAAAGTACTTCTCCACCTACGTGAAGTGTACGGGCTTCTTTATCTGTTATTACTCCTTTAGAAGTAGATAAAATGGCAATACCCAAACCATTTAAAACGCGTGGAAGCTCTTCAGCTCCATTGTACTTACGCAAACCTGGCTTCGAAATACGAGTCAAATTTACGATGGCTGGTTGCTTCGTTACAGCATTGTATTTCAAAGCTATCTTGATCGTTCCTTGTACAGAAGTATCATCGAACTTGTAATTTGAAATATAGCCTTTATCAAAAAGAACCTTTGTAATCTCCTTTTTAATATTAGAAGCAGGAATTTCAACGACCCTATGACGTGCCTTCAAGGCATTTCTCAATCGGGTTAAATAATCTGCTATTGGATCTGTCATTGTTTTTAAATTTGCCGCAAGCCCTTAAAAAGGCCTGCAAAATTACAAAAATGAATTTAAATAATCAAGTTTTTTGTTTACCAGCTTGATTTAGTTACTCCTGGTATTAATCCGTTGGAAGCCATTTCGCGGAAGGTAACACGGCTAATGCCGAATTTACGCATATATCCACGAGGACGACCTGTTAATTTACATCGGTTATGTAAACGAACTGGAGATGCATTTTTAGGTAATTTATCTAACCCAACATAATCTCCGGCAGCTTTTAAAGCCGCACGCTTCACTGCATATTTTGCAACTGTAGCTTCGCGTTTTCTTTCTCTTGCTTTTACTGACTCTTTAGCCATTTTGTAAAAATTTTAAAGGTTTTTTATAAAGCCCAAAGGCCCACTATTTTTTAATATTTGAAAAAGGCATTCCNACNGCNACTAATAAAGCATAAGCTTCCTCATCTGTTTTGGCCGAAGTAACAAAAGTGATATCCATACCTGATATTTTAGCCACTTTATCGATGGACATTTCAGGGAAAATGATTTGCTCCTTTACACCTAAGGTATAATTTCCACGACCATCAAAACCTTTCTCTGATACTCCTTTAAAGTCACGAACACGTGGCAATGAAACAGTAGTCAATCGGTCTAAAAATTCATACATACGATCTCCACGTAANGTNACTTTCACACCGATAGGCATGTTTTCACGCAACTTAAAGTTTGAAATCGCTTTCTTTGAAATGGTCGCAACTGCTCTTTGACCAGCAATTAGCGTAATTTCTTCTACAGCTACGTCAACCAACTTCTTGTCTGACACTGCTGCTCCTACTCCTTTGTTGATTACAATCTTAGTAATCTTAGGTACTTGCATCACCGACTTGTACTGAAACTTTTCTTTCAAGCTTGACACAACTTCCTTAACAAAACGTTCTTTTAATCTAGGTACTGCCATTGTAGTATATTTTGTGGATTTCCGGCCCACGGTTAAATTCTGTATTATGCGATAAATTTACCTGATACCTTTGAGTAGCGTTGTAACTTACCTTTTTCGTTCAATTTACGACCTGTTCTTACAGGCTTGCCATTTTCTACCACCATCAAATTTGAAATGTGTATAGAACCTTCGCGTTTTTCGATTCCTCCTTGAGGATTGCTAGCTGAAGGCTTAACGTGCTTAGTTAGCAAATTAGCACCTTCTACAATTGCACGAGATTTATCAATTAATACTTCCTTGATAATTCCAGTCTTGCCTTTCGCATTACCTGCGATCACCATGACGTTATCTCCTTTTTTAATGTGCAATTTGGTCTGCTTAGTTATTTTCTTTTCCATTTGTATGCTTCTTTCTATCGGTTGCCCAATAGGTCATCTTATTTATAAAACTTCTGGTGCTAAAGAAACGATTTTCATAAATCCTGCTTCACGTAACTCACGAGCCACTGGCCCAAAAATACGCGTTCCTCTTGGCTCATCGTTCGCATTCAATAATACAGCTGCATTATCTTCAAAACGAATATATGTTCCATCTTTTCTACGAATTTCCTTTTTAGTACGTACGACAACCGCACGAGAAACTGTCCCTTTTTTCATGCTAGATGAAGAAAGTGCTGATTTTACGGANACTACAATTTTGTCGCCTATAGAAGCATATCTCTTTCCAGTACCGCCTAAAACGCGAATAACTAAAACTTCTTTTGCTCCAGAATTGTCAGCTACACCCAATCTTGATTCTTGCTGTAACATTATCTTTGATCTTTAAATTTAAATTTGAATAACAAACTAGTCTTATTTCGCTTTCGCGATNACTTCAACTAATCTCCAACGTTTGTTTTTAGAAAGAGGACGGGTTTCCATCACTTTCACAGTATCACCTATGCCACACTCATTTTTTTCATCATGTGCCATTAATTTGGTCGTCTTTTGTACGAATTTTCCGTACAGGGGGTGCTTAACCTTACGGTCAACAGTTAGCGTGATCGACTTATCCATCTTATCACTGACCACCTTCCCAATCCTTACTTTTCTTAAGTTTCTTTCTTCCATGGTTGGACTTGTTAAACAATTGACCATTAGCAAATTCGAAATGGTCTATTAAAATTATAATTTATGCTCTTGATGCCGCTGTTAAAGCTGTTTCTAACTTGGCAACTAATTTACGTGCTACTTTAATTCGCATCGGATTCTCNATCGGAGAAATAGCGTGAGCTAATTTCAAACGTGATAAAGTTTCCTTCTCAGCAAGAATTTGCTTTTGCAAATCTGCTACTCCTAGTTTATTTATTTCTGCGTTTTTCATACCCTGGCTAATTTATTCTGAATAATCTCTACGTACCACAAACTTCGTACGCATCGGTAATTTTTGAGCGGCTAAACGTAATGCCTCCTGAGCTAATGCTAAAGGAACACCTGCCGATTCAAACAAAATTGTTCCCGGGCGCACATTGGCAACCCAATATTCCGGAGCTCCCTTTCCCTTACCCATACGAACCTCAGCAGGTTTTTTGGTAATTACTTTGTCTGGAAAAATACGAATCCATACTTGGCCTTCACGTTTCATGGCACGAGTGACCGAAATACGAGCAGCCTCAATTTGACGCGCTGTGATTCGACCCGGCTCTAACGATTTAATGGCAAATGATCCAAAATCAATTTCGTGTCCACGNGTGGCAACGCCTCTTACGCGGCCTTTCTGCGACTTACGAAATTTGGTTCTTTTAGGTTGTAACATCTTATTAAAAGTCTAATATCTAAATCAAATATATTTTAGCGCTTTCCTCCACGACCGCGATTTGCAGCGCCAGCACCTGGTTTATTGCGATCTCCACCTGCATCAGGTGCACCTTCAGGACGTCTNCGACCTCCTCTGCGATCATCATCACGGCCACGAGGACCACGATCACCTGGACGAGAATCAGCCGAAGTTGACTGCAAGCCCATGTTAGCGTTTGGTGACAAATCTGGCTTTCCAAAAATCTCTCCACGGAAAACCCATACTTTAATACCAATCTTACCGTACACAGTTAATGCTTCTGAAATGGCATAATCCACATCTGCACGTAATGTATGCAATGGAATACGACCCTCCTTATATCCTTCAGAACGAGCCATTTCAGCACCTCCTAAACGACCAGATAATTTCAATTTAATTCCTTGAGCACCCACACGCATCGCTGAAGCAATNGCTTGTTTCATCGCACGACGGAAAGAAATACGAGCTTGTAATTGAGACGCAATCGCTTCACCGATTAATTTCGCATCTATTTCAGGACGCTTAATCTCAAAGATGTTAATTTGAACATCTTTACCAGTGATTTTCTTTAACTCCTCTTTTACTTTATCCACTTCAGCACCTTGCTTTCCAATAACCACACCAGCACGAGCCGTGTTGATTGTTAGGGTAATGCGCTTTAATGTACGCTCTATGATAACTTTAGAGATAGATCCTTTTGGTATACGAGCAGCTACATACTTTCTGATTTTCTCGTCTTCAACAAGCTTATCTGCGAAAGTCTTTCCACCGTACCAATTAGAATCCCANCCTCTGACGATACCTAATCTTAATCCAACGGGGTTAATTTTTTGTCCCATTTCTTGTTTTATCTAATAGTTAATTATTCTGCTGTAGTTTCTTCCAAAATAGGAGCCACCGAAGAAGCCACTATCAGGGTAATGTGATTTGAACGCTTCAAAATACGATGCCCTCTTCCCTGCGGTGCCGGACGTAAACGCTTAATTGAAGACCCACCATCTACGAAAATCGTCTTAATAAATAAGTCCGCCTCCTCGATTTTAGCATCCACATGCTTATTTTGCCAGTTGGAAACCGCCGAGAGCAATAATTTCTCGATTGATTTCGCACCTACTTTGGCCTCAAACTTTAAAATACCCAATGCTTTGGATACTTTTTGTCCTCGTACCATATCAGCTACAATACGCATCTTCTGAGGCGACGTAGGGACATTTCTTAATTTAGCAATTGCTTCCATTTTACAATATCTGATTACAAGACCCAAAGGCCTTTAAATTTATCTTTTACCTTTGTCTTTTTTCGCCACGTGACCACGGAAGTTACGCGTTGGTGAAAACTCTCCTAATTTGTGACCAACCATATTTTCAGTTGCAAACACAGGAATGAATTTATTCCCATTATGCACTGCAAATGTATGACCTACGAAATCTGGAGAAATCATTGAACGTCTAGACCATGTTTTGATAACCGACTTCTTGCCGGATTCATTCATAGCCTGTACCTTGTTGTCAAGGCGGTAATCAATGTAAGGACCTTTTTTTAGTGAACGTGCCATCTACTATTTTTTTCTTCTACTGATGATAAGACGATTAGTGTGTTTTTTTGGATTACGAGTTTTCTTACCCTTAGCCAATAAACCAGTACGTGAACGAGGGTGACCTCCAGANGCNCGNCCTTCACCACCACCCATTGGGTGATCAACNGGGTTCATAACAACTCCACGAACACGTGGACGACGACCCAACCAACGATGACGACCTGCTTTTCCTAAGTTCACATTCATGTGATCTGAATTCGATACCGTACCGATCGTTGCAGAACAACGAGCCAATACCATACGCATCTCACCTGAAGGCAACTTCAACGTAGCATATTTTCCATCACGCGCTAATAACTGAGCATACGTACCAGCCGAACGAGCCATTTCAGCTCCTCTACCTGGTTGCAACTCAATCGCGTGAATAATTGTACCCAATGGGATATTTGCCAATGGCAGTGTATTTCCTACTTCCGGTGCTACCTTTTCTCCTGAAATAACTGTTTGACCCACCTGAATTCCCGTAGGGGCCAAGATGTAAGTTTTTACTCCATCCGCATACTCAATAAGAGCAATACGAGACGTACGATTCGGATCATACTCCACAGTCAATACCGTTGCAGGTACATCATGCTTCGCACGAATAAAATCAATAACACGGTAACGGCGCTTATGCCCACCACCGATGTAACGCATGGAACGACGTCCATCTGCATTACGACCTCCTGTACGCTTAATAGGCTCCAATAAGGGCTTATAAGGTTTGTCGGTCGTGATCTCATCAAACGTCGGCGCTATGCGATGACGCTGTCCTGGAGTTGTTGGTTTTAATTTTCTAATTGATGCCATTTAAAAGTTCAATTTATCGGGATGAACCCCCTTAATTATTTGCTTAAATTCCTTGGTAAAAATCAATCACCTCACCCATCGCTACGGTAACAATCGCTTTCTTGATGGTTGACGTACGCCCTGAAGTAACTTTCGTCCGTGTACTTTTGGATTTTTTCTTTCCAATTTGACGCATCGTCTGTACATCTTTAACTTCTACTCCGTACATTTTTTTAACCTCTTTGGCAATTTCAATCTTGTTTGCCGTCAATTCAACAACAAACACATACTTGCCTTTTTCTTGCATGGCTTGAGACTTTTCAGTCAAGGCCGGACGTTTAATAATGCCCATTTTTTATTTCGTTTATAACAGAACCGCGTTCTGAAAATTATTTACTAGAATATGTTAACTCAATCTTCGCAATCGCTCCCGTGGTAATNAANAATTTAGTTGCATTNACTAAATCATANGTATTCACATCAGCCGCATTCGAAACTTTCGTTTTAGGAACATTACGTCCAGATAAAACAACATTCTTGTCAGCTTCTTGAGTGATCAACAAGGTCTTTGTGGTATCCAATGACAATGCCTTTAACATGGCAATGTATGCCTTAGTCTTAGGCGCATCAAAAGCAACCGTATCCAAAATCGCGATATCTCCCGATTGAGCCTTAGCTGCTAATGCCGACTGGCGTGCCAACGACTTAACTTTTTTATTCAACTTGAAATGATAATCACGNGGACGTGGTCCAAAAATACGACCCCCACCTTTCATCAAAGGAGACTTCATAGAACCCGCACGAGCTCCACCCGTTCCCTTTTGCTTCTTAATCTTACGCGTTGAACGCGATACTTCCGCACGCTCCTTAGCTTTGTGTGTTCCCTGACGCTGATTCGCTAAATATTGCTTCACGTCCAAGTAAACCACATGCTCATTAGGAACAATTCCAAAGATCTCATCAGAAAGAGTAATTTTCTTTCCTGTATCTTTTCCTGCTATGTTATATACTGCTAATTCCATGATTCAGAATGTCTATTTTTTTAGGCTATGCCCTTCAAATCTAATTTTCAATGATTACGTATGAGTTCTTTGCTCCCGGAACAGATCCCGAAACAACCAAAAGGTTTTTCTCCGGATATATTCTCAAAACCTGTAAGTTTTGAACCTTAACCCGATCTCCACCCGTACGACCCGCCATACGCAAGCCTTTAAATACTCTACCTGGGAATGAACATGCTCCAATAGAACCCGGGTGACGACCACGATTATGCTGACCGTGTGTTTGACCACCCACTCCATGAAAACCATGACGCTTAACAACACCCTGAAATCCCTTACCCTTAGATGTACCAACTACATCCACATAAGTTTCTAACTCAAGCATCTCAACCGTCAAAACATCCCCTAATGATAAAGGCTGCTCAAACGTGCGAAATTCTACCAATTTTTTCTTTGGAGTTGTTTTTGCTTTCTTGAAATGACCCAACAAAGATTTTGTTGTGTGCTTCTCTTTTTTCTCACCGTATCCGATTTGAACAGCATTATAGCCCTCTTTCTCAACAGTTTTAACCTGTGTTACCACACAAGGTCCAGCCTCAATCAGCGTACATGCAATGGATCTTCCATCTTCCATGTATAGGCTGGTCATTCCGACTTTTTTACCGATAATTCCTGACATATTATATTTTATTTATTAAAAAATACGCTTACAAGGCTAACTAGGCTTGTTGTAAGTATTATTCAAATTCGTTTTTCAACGAGATCGGAAACACAATAAGGACAGAATTGGTGATAGGCGACAAGGTAATCCCACTGTATTTACAGCGGTTATAACCTTGTGCAGCTTAATACTTAATTAATGGGTTGGGCATTCAACATTCATTAATCAATACCAGTTCTGACACAAAAAACAGAGACTTACCTCCATTTTAATCCCTGTTCAACCCGCATTTTTATGTTTTAAATAAATTCGAGAAGTTCTGCCAACCTCTTTCTGAATGAAAAACTGCGTTTGTGGAACGGGAGTGCAAAGGTAGAAAAAATAATAATACAAACAAGGGTGTGTCTAAAAATATTTTTTGAGCCTAAATAAAAATTGTACTTTTCTTATAAATCCACTTCATTTTTAACACAAATCTTAGTAAGTTTGCACCTTAAACGCTTTAAATCAAGCGGTTTATTCCTAGTAAATAAGTTATTTCAAAAGATAAATATACATATGTCAAGTTTAGCCAATCAAAAAGGAGTACTACACGGAGACGCCGTGCAAGAGTTATTTGATATTGCAAAAAAGAATCAATTTGCTCTGCCAGCCGTCAATGTGACCGGCACTAATACAGTCAATGGAGTTTTAGAAGCTGCTAAAGCTGTTAACTCCCCGGTGATCATCCAATTCTCCAATGGCGGTGGCGTATTTTACGCGGGAAAGACTTTGGCAAATACCAATCAAGAAGCGGCAATCGCAGGTTCAATCTCGGGAGCTTATCACGTTCACCAATTGGCAAAGGCCTATGGAGTTCAGGTTATTTTACATACCGACCACTGCGCAAAAAAATTATTGCCTTGGTTAGACGGTTTATTGGATGCAGGTGAAAAGTTTTATGACGAGACAGGCCAACCGCTTTTCTCGTCCCACATGATCGACTTATCAGAAGAGCCTATCGAAGAGAATATCGAAATTTGTGCTCATTACTTAAGTCGCATGTCCAAAATAGGCATGACACTGGAAATTGAATTAGGAGTAACCGGTGGCGAAGAGGACGGCGTCGATAATTCAGATGTCGATTCTTCTAAATTATATACCCAACCTTCTGAAGTAGCTTATGCCTATGAAGAATTAAGCAAAATTTCTCACAGATTTACGATCGCTGCAGCTTTTGGAAATGTCCACGGGGTTTACAAACCAGGTAACGTGAAATTACAGCCAGTCATTTTGAAAAACTCCCAAGATTTTATTCGTGAAAAATATAACTTAAAGGACGAAAGGCCAATCAATTTCGTTTTCCACGGTGGATCAGGATCATCACGCAACGAAATTCGTGAGGCGATTTCTTATGGTGCGATTAAAATGAATATTGACACTGATTTACAATGGGCTTTCTGGGAAGGTATTTTAGGTTTCTACAAGGCCAACGAAGCCTACTTGCAAGGACAAATTGGTAACCCTAGCGGTGAAGATTCTCCTAATAAAAAACATTATGACCCACGTGTTTGGTTAAGAAAAGGGGAAGAAACCTTTGTAAGCCGATTAAAATCTGCTTTCGAAGATTTAAACGCAAGCAACGCAAACCAATACCTTTAATTTGAATGCATCATTGCCCGAAGAAAATTGGGGTTTAAGATTTTTTA
>JGI25914J50564_10000813_pt1 | contig 10534 bp, 5 predicted proteins | sample LauGreSuBDMM15SN_2_FD_50564 | JGI IMG/M metagenome (IMG submission 50564) | reverse complement strand
ACTACCAACTGTATCAACATTAGCTATAGCATTTGCTACAACTTCAATTTCTGAAGTGGCTTCGTTTAAATCATTAGCGGCAGTAATTACTTTTGCAATATCTGTAGCAACTGTTGAAATGTTACCTGCATTAGAAGCAACTGTACTTATTGCACCTGATATTCCTGCAACTGTTGTAATGTTTGCGTTAGCACCTGCTACTGTTGTTATGTTAGCATTGTTTGTAGCTACAGTATTTACGTTAGCGACATTGGTTGCAACTGTATTAACATTAGCAATAGAACCACCTACTAAATTTACATTGGCTACGTTAGTAGCAACTGTTCCTATATTATTTTAGTATTAGCTGTTGCAACTGTTGTAATATTTGCATTTGCTCCTGCTACAGTATTTACGTTAGCAATAGCTCCACCAACTATATTAACATTGGCTACGTTTGTTGCGACAGTTCCTATATTAGCAACTGCACCTGCAACTGTAGAAACATTATTTGTAGGTGTAATTTGACCAGCTACAGCAGTAATGTTTGCATTAGCTCCTGCGACAGTCGTGATGTTAGAATTTGCTGATGCTACAGTATTTATATTAGCATTATTACCAGCTACAGTATTTACGTTGGCTATGTTTGTACCAACTGTATTTACGTTTGTAATATCTACTGCGACTGTATTAATTTCTGATACTGCTTCTAATAAATCTGAACCTACAGCATTTACATTTGTTAAAGCAGAATTGACTGCTGTAACACTTGCTATGTTTGAATTTAAGTTTGTTAATGTTGCTTTATCTGCTGTGCTTAACCAAGTGTTTTCTAAATATGTTTTATTTACTGCGTCGTTGGCATTAACAGGGTTAGCTAAATTTTTAATTACTTTTGAATTTGCGTTGTACTTATCGTCTGTATCTAACAATATTGCGTTGTCAGCCGTATCAAATGCTTCTTGTGATATAAAGAATAACTGGTTGCTATCTTGGTCTAATGTAGATTCAGTAAGTGTAGAACCATCTTGGTAATCTACTAACCTAGTAGAACGACTAGATGATCTAGATATAGAAATAGTAGACGCATTAGCTGGTGCAGTTACAAATTGTATTGTAGAGCTAGTTGGAAATGTATAATCAGTAGTTAAAGTTTTGACTACATTGTTTACTTTCACTATCACGTGTGAAGCTGTGATGTAAGGAAATGTAACTGAAAATGTAGTTGTACTACCGTTCCCAGTATAATTGACTATTGCAAATGACATATTTTATTTATTATTGTTAATATAAATTTACGCTTCCTTTTTCGGGAAGACCTGACTTATCTATGAAAAGATTTAAAGTATTATTTATTCCAAACATATTTTGGAAAGCAAACAATCTTACAATTCTTCTAGCATCTACTTGTGAGAAATTATAATCACTTCTCATTGATTTTAAAAATGAACCTAATACATTCACTCCACCACTTACTAAATCATAAGTTGGGTTTCCGTTAATTAAATTTATTTCAAGACCGCTACTACGAGTATTAAACCTATATTCAGGTGCTACTTGTGAAGATACAAGATCAGCATAAGTAGGTATTAAAGAAGACCAGCCAGTTCTTTGGAACACAGCTAAACCTAATCTACTATAATCACCACTCTTACCTAATCTCTTATCTAAGTATTCTGCCTTTTGTCCAGAACCCATTCCTATAGTATTAAAATGAGTTTGACCTAAGTAAGCCAAAGTACCCATCATACTAGTATAAGCAAACATACTAAATGTTCTAAAATCAGCTAAAGCTATATTGTGTAAAAATTGTTTTGACCAAGCAGTTAAAATAAACTGTCTGAACTGACCTAAACTTTTACCCCAAGCATTATCCGAGAAAAATCTTTGAGAGTCTCCAATAAAGTTATATTGAACAGCTCTTCTAGTATGTCTATTTAATCTATTAGCAAATGTTTCAAGTAATTCTTGATCTTTCCAGTTTGCAAAATTAAATTGTTTTACTTTAGTTCCCCAAAATGTTTGTTCAGTAGTTACTGTGCCATCTGTAAATTCTTTAGCAAATCGTTTTAATTCTTCAGGAGTAAATCCTAATACTTTATATCTAGCTAAGTTTACTTTATTAAAATCAAAATTACTTTCTTTTAATTTATACATATCATCAGCAAACTTATCAACAAAAGTTCTAGTTGCTAATTTTCTTAAAAAAGAATCTACTGGAGTTAAACCAGAAGCCCAAGTTGTAATTTTCTCAGCTGAAGTAAGTAATTTACTATTAGCAAATCTGTTTAAAGCTGTAGCAGCTGTGTTTTGATCTAGGGTTTCAGAGCCATGTGCTAATCTATATAAATGCTCATCACCATTACCAAAATTTATTGTAACTAATTCTTTAAAGAAATTATCTCTAGGTGCTCCAGTTCTAAATTCATTTACTATGTTTTTAAATTCAGGAATGTTTTGAATAAAAGTTTTTATACCATTTGCTGATATAACAGTTCCTAATTCTGGTAACGAAGCAACACCAGCTTGGTTTAATACTCTAACAAAGTTATATCTTCTTAAATTTTGTAAAACTTGGTTTTCAATTTTAGACGGGTCTACTTCAGCAGACCTACCCATTAAATTTTCAAATACACTTTTAATAGTTTTAATTTCTTCATCGGCTCTTCTTTTTCCTAAGAAAGAATTTAAATCGTAGCTTTTTTCAATATCGTTTATTAATTTCTTTTGTAGATCATACCATTCGTCTCTACTTCTGACACCTAATTTTTGTGCCATAGAAACCCAACCAGCCATTTCTTGACTGTACTCGTTGAATAATAAATCTACGTTGTTTTCGTATAATTCGTCTATTCTAACTTTTTGACCATTTATAACTGTTTCAAAATTTTCGTTTAATCTAATTCTTTCTTCTAATCTACCAGAAGTTATAGTTTTAACTACACTAGCTAAGTCAGAAGACATTTTATCAATCTCATCTGCTCTTAGATTTGGGAAAGAGTCTTGTAAAAAATCTTTTAATTTAGTTGCATCTTTTATTTTTAATAAAGCATCTAAATCAAAACCACCAAGTCTATGTGAGTTTCTTAAAAAATTCGTAATAGAAGCAGCTAGTAGTTCAGCTTTTTGTGGTGTTATAAATTCTTCTTCTAATTTAATTTTAGATTGTTTAACTTCTTCTTTAATCTTTTTAATTTCTTCTTTAATCTTTTTAATTTCTTCTTTAGCTAATTTTATTCTTTCTTTTACAGGTACTGATCTACCTTGTGCGTCTATGTTAACAACACCTGCGAATTTTTTATTTCCTTCAATACTTTGTTTAGCTAATAATAAATCATCTTCAAGTTTAGTTATTCTAGCTATTTTATCAGCTTGATTAGCTTCGTTAATTTTATTAAAATTAGGTGTTTTAAATTTAAGTTCTTTAGCACCTAGACTAGCTCTTAACTCTGCATCTTTAGGTATATCTAAATATGGTTGTCTACTTAATATAGCTTCTTTAATTAATTTGTTTACACCATCGTGACCTATTTTTTTAGATAATACAGTATATCTATCGAAAGAGCCTTTTCTATTTAAGTAACCAATATTTTCTGGGAAATCTGCTTCTTTAATAATCCCATTTTTAATTAATTCTTTTCTCCAATATTTATATCCATCTGTATAAAATTTAGCAGCTTTCGCTATGTGCGGATTTTTTAATAAATCTTTATCAATTAAATTAACGTTTTTTGGGTCTTGTGATCTAATAGCTCTAGAAACTAACTGCATAAATTGTTGTCTAGCAGTAAAGTTAACCTTTGCTTTTAAAGCACCCATAGTACCTGAAAATCCGTTTTCTTTTAAATAGCCTAACATGGCTTCATTAACATCTCGAATATTTCTAAACGCACCTGTTAAAACATTAATTCTAATATTTTCTACGGTATCTGCTTGTGGGACTATTCTGTCTCTTATTCTACCTTCGCCTTTATATACCCAACCTATGTTATCTTCTAATGTATTAAAACCAAATGCTTTTGCTAAACCAGATTTACTAGTACCTAAAGCTGTTGACTTAGATATAGGAGCTAATCCTAAAACACCTAGATTTCTAATAAAAGGAAATATAACTTGTTTGTCAGCAACAGTAAGCGGGTCTAAAATATCAGAAGTATTTACTACATCTTTTAATCTAATTGTTGATGTTTTTGTATCATCAAAAAATTGTTGACCTTTAGGAGTAATTTTAATACCAGTTTCTTTAAATTCTTGTGCTTGTATATCTTTAGCTACTCTATGAAATTGGGCTCTCATTAAAGCAGAGATTCCGCCTCCAAGAGTACCACCTATTGCAGATGCTAATAANACATCATTAAGACCAATACTAGGGCTTTCTGATGCTACTATAGAGGTTAATGCACCTTGTTCAGCACCAATAACTAAACCAGCTTTAGTAAATCTTTCTANTCTTCCTACTCTAGATAAATANGTACCAGCACCAGTAATTTTNCTTACTATACCAACACCAGAAAGTAAACTTACTGGGTCTAAAACAAAAGAACCAACATCTAAAGCCAATCCTTTCCAACCCATTTTTTGAAGTTCAGCTCTTTGATCTTGTTCATATTTAACTCTTTCTATTAAAGAAAGAAAATGAGGCATAGAAACAGTAGGTACAAAATAATCGTAGTAAGCTGGGTCTATATTATTCTCATCTAATATTTTTCTAATTTCTGAAAAATTATCATTGAAAGAAAAAGTTGGGTCAGGTTCAAAAGCAGGAGCTCTAAATGCCCTAATTAAAGTAGGCACTATCATATTTAAATTCGCAGCTATACCAAAACCTTCTAGAGCTGATTTTGTTTGTAGGTCTTGACTTTGATAAGTTTTAAAAAGAGTATCTATATATAATTCCCCGTCAGCCATAGCTGTAGGGTCTAGTATGTTAAGTGGTTTTTTTTTAATACCGAAATCTTTTATATTATTTACTATGTAATCAGCTTCAGCATTTCGTCTTGAAGAAAATTTATCATCAAAATTTCTTAACTCATTAACTATACCTTCAACATCATTGTTTAATGCTGCTTCTAAAAATTTAGGTGTTCTTCTTAAATCTCCGTATTGATAACCAACAGAAGCAATAGCAGTTTGAACAGAAGGGTCTAACTCCTCAAAACTTACATTTCTTTTTTTAGAATTGTATTGGTTTATAATATTATTTTCGTAATAATTTTTAACACTAGTATCTACGTCTTGTTTTTGTTCATCTGAAATAGTTAGTTGTGGTGCAACTTCTTTAGCTTTTGCACCTTGAAGACCTAAATATGGTTTAACTACATCTAAAATACTTTGATCTTTAAAACCAAAGTTTTTAATTGTTTCTTCAGTTTGTTGACCTAGGTCAAAACCAGTTCCAATAGTTACACCAGATCTTTCGCTTCCGTCTGGTACGTAGCCCACAGACTGTGAGCCACCTTCTTTATTACTAATAAAATCCCAATTTATATTTGCCATAAGTTATTAAGGTGATACTTTTATAAACTCTTGATAAGTTGCGTTATATTTATTTATAGTTTCTATTTTTTGATTTAGTTTAGATTGTTTAATTCTTTTTTCAATATCTTGTTTTCCTTTATATCTTTTAAAAATTGTATCATAATCAAACTCTAATTCAATTCTTTGACCATCTTTAGTGTCAATAATAATTGGTTCAAAATAACCGACATCATTATTACTTGTAAACCTAATTTTTCTTCTCTCTGGGTCAATGATAAAATCATAATCACCCGCTTTAAAATTAGTTCCTTCTATATTTGTTAAATCGTCTCTTAATTGTTTTTGAATAACACTACCAAAGCCTTTTAATTTATTATCTTGTTTTAAAGTTTCTATAGCTGAACGACTAACTGACCCCTCTTTTTTAATACTATCAATTGTTTCTTTTAAGTATAATGTAGCTTCTTCTTTTAAAGGTTTATATTCATCTTCTGTTATATCTAACATTTTTAATTTGCTTTTAGAAATATATTTACCACCATCATCTTTAAAATAATATTTATTTATGTATTGTGAAGTAGTTTTTTCTAGTTTAGGATTATTAGGGTCTGTTGATTTTATATATTGTGCAATACCAAAAGCTAATGATTGATTGTGTATTGTTTTTAAATTACCAAACTCACTAGATATTGCATCTTTTTCAGCATCAGTTAAAGAACTAGTTTTTGGTGCTTGTTCAAAGTTACCTATTTTTTTAATAACAGTATTAACATCGTCACCATTTCTATAAAACATAGTAGCTAGTTGCCATTTAAAAGCATCTTTACTATTTTCAGCACCATCAAAATAAATAGGTAAAGCACCTACGTTATCTAATATTAGTGCTAAATTAAGTGCAGACCTATTATCTGGAGTAACTGTAGTTCCTATAGGTCTATTTAATATTTCTTTAATTTGTGGAATAGGTCTTGATTTACTTAAATGTGGGGCTAAAGTAGTAGTTGCGTTTTGTATAGCTTGACCTTGTGATTCTCCGTTAGCTGTGTGCTTACTAACTAAATTATCAAATAAAGCACCACTATACTTTTTAAAATCTTCATTAGAAACTAGTGAAGTATTACCAGATTTTAGTCCTTCATAAAATTGTAGAGTNTTTAAAGATTCATTTGCTTTANCAACTATGTTTATAACTTTATCANTATANTTAGGATTATCTAATACAGCAGGTGTGCCATCGGGTCTAGGTTTAATTAATTTATCTACATANAAAGATATATAATCACCACCAGATTTTAAATGAGCTTCTGCTTGATCTACTACTAGACCATCAAAATCTACTTTACTTAATACTGGATTTAAATTCTTTTTTATATTTTCGAACTGTTCATTCCAAAGGTTTACATAGTTTTTAGCAATATAATCTTGTTTTCTTTGCTCGTAATCTTTACCAGATGTTTCAACTGGTATAGTTTCTCTAAAATTAGCATTTAGTGTATCTAGAATTTTATCTGGTAAAACTCTTAATTGATACATAGTATCTTGTTGAACTCTAGTTTTTAAATTTTCAATTTGAAATGTAAACTCTTGTTCAGTAATCCACTTTTGTGTATCTACACTTTCTTTTTGAAAAGCAGATTGAAAAAACGGGTCTTGTTGTTTATCTTTTAAATAAAATTGAGAAAGCTCTGCATAATCATTTTGCCAATTATATTGTGGGTTATTTCTATTTTCATAATAACGCTTTTTCATCGTGTTAGAAAATTCTTCATTAGAATTTATAGCGTACTGTTTATAAGCACCAACCCTAGCCCAACCATTGTAGATAGAGGGGAAGCCTTCTTGATGAGCTTTCCTAGCATCATCTAAAGTCATTTGGTTTACAGTATTAGCACCTAATACTTCGGTCTCTAAATTTTCTCTTTGTACTTCTTTTTTTACAAGTTCTTGTATTTTAGGATTAAACTGACCAAGTGCATCACTTAATAATTCAAAATTATTTTTACCAGTAGGTGCTGGAAGATTAGCAACTGCAAGTGTTTTTATATCAGGTGCGTCAGTTAAATTAACGTTAATTCCTAAATCTGTATTTATTCTTTTAGCCATATTTAATTATTAAGGTATACTATTATTAAGAGAATCTAAATTAATTCCTGTTGAAGTAAAACCAGTTGTTGATCCTACAGGTGTTTTTGGTGCTGGACTATAACTAGCCACAGCCACATTAGCAGCCGCTTTAACTGCATAAGATAAGAATGAAGGTCTTACTGCTCTAGGTAAAGCTAATATTTGATTACCATAGCTTCTATTTTGAGTTTCTCTATTCTCATCTATAGACCTAACATAATTTTCATAGTTAGAATCAATNGTATTAAATGCAAAACCTCTTTGTCTTTCTATATCTCCTAATAGTGTGTCCGTAATATTACCACCAATATTTTTCTCACCTATACCAACTTTAGCTTCGGAAAGTAATTTTTTAGCTTTAATATTTGTTTGAAATTTCTGTAGAGAAGTCTTTTCAGTTTCTCTTTCTTTTTTCCTAATTAAAGCGTTATCACTATATATAGCTTCATTTCTAATCCTAGTAGCATTAGACTCTGCTGTAGCATTAATATTTTTTGCGTTACTACTAGCTGCCTTATAATCGTTAACGGCTGAAAATGCTTGTAATACTGCATATGCTGTTGGGTCGCACATAATTTAAAAGTCCTCTCTTTTTTTCATAAAACCATAAAATTTAACATTGTTAAAATACTTGTCGTTAATTATTTTAAACCCACAATACTTAATCCATTTAAGATGTAGGATATTTCTACTATCTATATAATTAAATAATACAGGAAATTTAGATTGCATCTCATTAACTCTATCAATACAATTTTTAATAAAAGTTTTTTTTAATTTGTATAATTCATTAGTACATAATAAATATGGGTAGCCAATGTGATTATTGTATGGTGAGTTACTTACACCATAAATACCAGCTACTTTATTATCTACTAAAAAACTTTTTGCATAATTTGATTTTAAAATACTATCTTTTAATTTATTGTATATATCATTACTGCCAGTTATAGTTTCTACTTCTAATCTATCTGCTTTTCTTAAATTAAGAGTTAAATCTACAATGTCAAATAAGGTAGTATTTCTTTCTTCAATATTCATTATATAGATATACGTGAAGATAAAATTGTAAATAATCCTTCCCACTCAGCCGATAAGAAATTACAAGGCAAATAACTATCACTTGTTATTTCCATTTCTATATCTAAATTACGACATTGTACAGGAACTTGAAAGTCCCCGCTTTCTAATATGGGTTGACCTAATGTAAAATTACTAGAGCCAAGTATTTGCCCTGTAAATTTGTGTATACTAGCTGTTCTAGCTCTTGGGTATAAAGTTACTGTAAAAAATCCAGTATCTCCATAAACTAATTTTAATTTTTTAAGTTGTAGTCTACCTGTATTAATAGTTGATGATGAACCACTACCTTTTTGTTCTCTAACATAAAAAGTAGAAAATCTATATTTAAATGTATATTTATTACCTAGATATACTGGACTAGTAGAATAATTATCAGATACAATAACAGTTGTAGAAGTGGAAGATAAAACATCAATTGATCTTCCTTTCATTGTAGAAGACCAACTACCCCCTAACACTACGCCTTTTGTATTTGTGTCTGGGTATGGTAATGTAAAAGTAGTTTGATTAGTACCAGAATTATAAGTTCCAGTTAATAAAACTTTTCTGTCTAATAAAACAGGAAAATTTAAATTAGTATCAACTTCATTTGTTTTTAAATTTATTTTTTCTAAATATGTACCGTCTGCTCTTTTAATAACTAGAAAGAAAAATGTTTCTATAGATTCTCCATCTAATAGTACAGTACCACTTGGNAATATATATTTAGACCAAGACTTTTGTAATGATCTATTATTAGCATCAAAATAAAATTTATATATTCCTAAAGCATTTCTTTCACCACTTAAAAAAGCAAATATAGTATTTTCAGTAGTAGAACCTTTTAATGAGTTAATTCTACCAGTTAAATATCTAGGTACATTTAAAGAAGTATCTGTAGCTTCTTTAGTTAATAAATCTTGTGAAATAAAATATTCACTAACACCAGCGAAACTTCCTCTTTTAAATGCAAAGTAAACGTTCTTACCTACTGGTATTGGTTTACAAATAGGGTCAATCTCATACTCAGTAGCTTGATTAATAGATACTGTTTTAGAAGTTAATGTTTCTTCTGGTTTTAATAAAAATTGTGTTTGATCTGCAAATAATAATAATTCTTCGTTTAAACTTACAGCGTATTTTAAATTAGAAACTCTGTTATGGCTTACTGCTACATCTACTGCATCATCATCTAAAGATGTAGTAACTGTTTCTGGGTAGAATGTAAAAAATTCACTTACTTTAGAAAACACAACATTCTCACTTGCTAAAAACCCTAATCTATTTCTATAGAAAAAAATATCTTGAATTTTATTACCAACGAAAGATGGGTCACTAGCTGTTACACTATCACCACAAGTTCTTCCGTTGTAAACTGGAGTTGTATAATTTACTGCACTAATTGTGTAAACAGAACCATCAGCTTTAGTAAATCTAAAATTACCATCGGCTGTTCTAATTAATAAGTGTGGTAATGTTGCTGTATTAAAATTATTATCTAAACCAGATTTAACAGTTTCAACCCAAGCAGAACCGTCCCATTTAACATAATAATTATCAAACTCTGTACCTTGGTCTCCTACTACTTCTATTTCAAAATTAAGATAACCTTTATATGGTAAATCAGAAAAACTTTTTATTTTATCTTTTACTAAAATTAAACCATCTCCACCNAGACCGTCTGATACTGAAGCAGTAAATGTTCCTGCTGTTTTTGATAAATAAATAATTGAACCATCTCTAACTATTGTATAACCAGTTGGAAATGAAGTTACTAAATCATTGTATAATTCAGTTGCTATATTATCGGTAGTAATACTTGAAGCATTACTAGCTGTGCTATTATCTAAAGTTGTAAAACTAGCTACGTTAACATTATCTATATTAATTT
>JGI25914J50564_10000812_pt1 | contig 10548 bp, 8 predicted proteins | sample LauGreSuBDMM15SN_2_FD_50564 | JGI IMG/M metagenome (IMG submission 50564) | reverse complement strand
ATAGGCTTTTGCTCAGAATGCATGCTTCTATTGTAAACTTATCCCCGTTAATTATTATTAAAAAATATGGCTGAACGCAAAAATTACATTACTAAACATGGGTACCAGTGTCTAAAAGACGAACTTGATTTTTTAGTTAAAGTCGATCGCCCTAAAGTAGTAGCAGATGTTTCCTGGGCTGCAAGCAATGGGGATCGCAGTGAGAATGGAGATTATATATATGGAAAAAAACGCTTACGTCAGATAGATGCAAGAGCCAAATTCTTATTTGGGCGTATTGATGAGGCTGTGGTAATTGATCCATCCACACAAGAACAGCAGGACAAGATTTTTTTCGGTGCATGGATCACTCTTCTTAATGAATCAGATGATTCAGAGTATCATTTTCGCATTGTAGGACAAGATGAGATTGATACAGAAAAAGGCTTTATTAGTTGGGTATCACCTATTGCTAAGGCGCTTTTGGGAAAAAACTTAGACGATGAAGTAAAAGTCGAAACCCCGGGTGGTTTAGTAAATTTTAGAATTATTGGTGTGTCATATCATGAGTAACAAAAGCCCTATAGTTTGTCATTTANTATGTAAGGTGATTGATTTTTTTGGGGATATTGGTGTTGCATGGCGCATAGCAAAACAACTTAAAGTTGATTTTAATATTGAGGTACATCTTCTTGTCGATGACCTTGTGACCACCCAAAGACTCATACCTTCACTCGATATTTCCCTAAAAAAACAAATGATCGATGGTATTAACATTTATTATTGTGATTTTAGTGACAATTCAAAATCACTTCCGTCACCCCCAGCTTTTGTATTTAATCTTTTTAATATTGATTTGCCTGCTTTATATAAAGCGCTTATGAAAACTAACAAGTCTAAATATATTGCGATTGAATATTTGTCAGCTGAGCCATGGGTAGATAATTTTCATTTAAAACCTTCTATAGATCCTGAATCTGGACTTATTAAAACTTTCTTCTACCCTGGCTTTACAAGACAAACAGGCGGCCTTATCCGAGAGAGAGATTTAATAGGACGTAGAGAGGCTTTTGTCCAAACTAGACGTGATAAAGTTATTAAGTCATTCGGTGGCAATCCTGACCTCTATTCAATATCCCTTTTTTATTACCCAATACAGAAAATTGAAGCTTTTTTAGATGTTATAGATACTATGAAGAAGCCTATTCAGTTTTTCATACCTCAATATTTGTTAGACATCTTAAAGATAAAAAAGAATTATCAGCATCTTCATATTATTTCCTACCCATTCTTAAGCCATGATGATTTTGATGATNTACTTTGGTCATGTAACCTTAATTTTGTGCGCGGTGAAGATAGTTGGATAAGAGCACTTTGGGCCGGTAAACCTTTTATTTGGCAGCCATATATCCAGGAAAACAATCTCCATTTAATTAAACTTAAAGCTTTTTTGAAGCGCTATTGTGAGGATTGTGAACAAAAGCTGTCAGAGATTTTAATTAAAACGCATGACGATTGGTCGAATAATAAATTTAACGAAGCTTTATGGCGTGATTTTTTCAAATATCATGCTTCTCTAGAGTCTTTAGCGTTGAAGCGCAGTCATTACTTCTTCAAANAGCCTTCATTTGTTGAGAGTTTGGTTGATTATTGTTCTGAAACATAATTTTCGAGTATAATTTCTCCCTTTTATTTGGTAAGCATTCCCAAGGATCAATATTATGAAAATCGCTCAAGACCTTCGCGCTGGTAACGTCATTATGGTTGGCACTGACCCCATGGTCATTTTAAAAGCTGAATATAATAAGTCAGGTCGAAATTCAGCTGTGGTTAAGATGAAAATGAAAAATCTTTTGACTGAAGCGCCGAGCGAAAACGTTTATAACGCCAGTGATAAATTTGAAGTGATTGTTTTAGATAAAAAGGATGTCACTTATTCTTATTTTTCAGATCCTGCTTATGTATTCATGGATGGTGAATACAATCAATATGAAATTGATCCTGAAAATATGTCAGAAGCCTTAAATTTCTTAGAAGACGGCATGCCTTGTGAGGTTAAATTTTATAATGGAAAAGCTATTTCTGTAGAGCTTCCAAATTCTGTTACGCGTGAAATTACTTATACTGAGCCTGCTGTAAAAGGGGACACTTCAGGTAAGGTTATGAAGCCGGCTAAAATTAATACGGGCTTTGAAGTAATGGTGCCTTTATTCTGTAATACCGGTGACAAGATTGAAATTGATACGCGTACCTTAGAATACAAAAATCGCGTTTTATAATTTTAAGCAGTTCCCCCTACAACCAAACCGTCAATTTTCATAGTGGGTTGGCCTACACCTACCGGAACACTCTGACCTTCTTTACCGCAGGTCCCTACACCTGAATCCAAAGACATATCATTACCAATCATACTGACTTTCTTTAATACTTCAGGACCGTTCCCTATCAAAGTTGCACCCTTGACTGGATAGAGTAGTTTTCCGTCTTCAATCATCCAGGCTTCAGCTGCAGAAAATACAAACTTACCACTTGTGATATCTACTTGGCCGCCGCCAAAATTAACCGCATAAATCCCTTTTTTTACTGACTTGATAATTTCTTCGGGAGTTTTTGTGCCATTAAGCATATAAGTGTTTGTCATTCTCGGCATAGGCAGATGTGCATATGACTCTCTTCGTGCATTCCCAGTAATGGGCATATTCATGAGTCTCGCATTTAATGTATCTTGAATGTAGCCTTTTAGAATGCCATTTTCAATAAGTACTGTTCTTTGTGTTTCATTACCCTCATCGTCAATATTAAGTGAGCCTCTTCGATCTTTGATAGTGCCGTCATCAACAACAGTAATATCTTTTGCAGCCACTTGTGTGCCAATTTTATTGCTAAATGCTGAGCTACCTTTTCGATTGAAGTCACCTTCTAGGCCATGACCAATAGCTTCGTGAAGAAGAATGCCAGGCCATCCGGGGCCTAAGACAACTGTCATGCTCCCAGCCGGGGCTGGCTTGGCATCTAAGTTAGTTATGGCTTGATGGACTGCCTCCTGTGCATATTGTTTTAATATGTCGTCTGAGAAATATTCAAATCCAAAACGTCCACCACCACCTGATGAGCCTTGCTCTCTTTTTCCATTCGATTCTGCAATAACATTGATAGATAATCTTACTAAAGGTCTAATATCAGCAGCAATTTTTTGTTCATTATTAATAACAAATATCACTTCATATTCTCCAGCAATTGATGCTGTGACTTTGGTGATTCGCTCATCCATTTTTTTAGCAAAATTTTCTATTTTTTCAAGAATCTTAATTTTTGTTTCTGCAGGCACAGCCGAGAGGGGATCTTGAGTATTATATAAATTAGAAGTTATTTTTGGTTGATCTAGTTTATGATTTTGATTTAAGTTTTTTGAGGCAATGGCTTTAGCAATATTTGAAGAAGATAAAAGGGCTTCAATAGATATATCATCAGAATAAGCAAACGCAGATTTGTCTTTGTTAACAGCTCTGACACCTACACCCTGATCGATTGAGAAGCTTCCCGATTTAACTTGACCTTCTTCAAGTCCCCAGTACTCATTTTTAGTGTATTGAAAATAAAGATCTGCATAATCGACACCATGAGACATCATGCCATTGAGTATTTTANTTAGATCATGAATTTCAATACCAGATTGGGCGAGAAGTAAATCTTTTGCATATTCAATTTTATGTTCCATAGAAAATATTATTTTATAGTTCGATGTTTAAGTGCGGGCAAGGATTTGCGGATAGACTTAATATAGTCTTTGTTTAAATACCCAGTGATTACACCCGAGCCGCGTGCGAGTTTGTCTAATATTGTGCCCCACGGATCTACAATGATTGAATTACCATGTGTTTCTCTTCCTGATAAGTGGTAGCCTCCTTGAGCAGGTGCTAACACATAACATTGATTCTCAATTGCTCTTGCTCGAATTAGAATTTCCCAGTGCGCTTTACCAGTTGTTTCTGTAAAAGCTGACGGAATTACAAGAAGATCAATGTCTTTCATAGCTCTGAATAACTCTGGAAATCGTAGGTCGTAACAAATAGCAATACCAATTCTACCAAATGGCGAATCGACAACTACAATTTCAGAACCTGCTTCAATTAATTTATCTTCGCGATAATATTCCTCTCCCATATCAAATCCGAAAAGATGAATTTTGTCGTAGCGATGAACTAGGTTTCCTTTGTCATCATAAATTAAACAGCTATTTCTGATTTTATTTTTATCTTTTGAGACTAAAGGGATTGACCCGCCAATAATCCATACTTTATGTTTCTTGGCTTGCTTTGATAAGAATGACTGAACAATTCCTTGATCAGGTTTCTCTCTCGCTTTTAATTTCTCTGAATCCTTAGAAGTCATGATAGAGAAATATTCAGGTAGGGCAATAATTTTAGCGCCTTGATTGGCAGCAATTGTAATTAAATTTTCAGCTTCATTAAGATTTGAATTGATATCTGGCCCAGAAGCCATTTGAATGCCTGCAATCTTTACGATATCTTTATTTACTAATCTTGCTTTAGTTGTTTTTATTTTAGATTTAATGGCCATTATTATTTTTTATCATTAAATAAGTTCTTAGTGTTATCAATTGTTGTTTTAATTTTATCAGTCGCTGAATTATTCACCTCTTCTGGTTTTTCCCACGTACCAATAATTCTATATTCAGAGGTTAGTACTTTATTAAGCGGATCTTTGAGTATTTTTTGTGCGATAAATGCTACCGCACCTACAAGCGGGCCGCCTGCAAGTGCTGCAATTGACAAGCTATCACTAATATGAGGCGTTACTTTAAGATTTAAGTCCTGCGTCTCCTTGATGATATTTATTTCACCAGACATAAACACTTCAGCAGCTGGACCATCCATTCTAAAGTTACTTGTTTTCATAATGCCATTATTGACTCTAACAGCTACATTCATGGTATCAAGGACAAAGCCACTCCCAAATAAATCTCTAAAGTCTAAGCTGAGCCTTCTCGGTAAGCTTTGCAGGGTTAAGAGTCCAAAGAGCCTTCCTATGCCAGGCTCAACTTTTTGAACTATACCTTTACGTACATCAAGGTTGAAGGACCCATCTACTTTAGTTTTATCAAAAGAAAAAGGATTGCCTGGCCATCTCAATTGACCAGATACATCTGCTTCACCATCCTTTACAAAGTTAGGAAAGCCTAGGAAATTAAGTGTTTCACCTAGATTGCTGATCTTCCAGCTAAAATTAATATTAGAAATAGGGTTTTTATTCCAGCCTATCCAATCCCCCTCTGCTTGAAAAATATTTTTGTCATTAATAATTTTAAATTTTTGAATATTAATATTTTGTTTTGAAGTCATAGAAACAAGCTCAAGCTTTCCGACTTTCTTACCATCAACTTCAAGGGAGTCAATTTTGATATCTAAATTAGGTACTTTTTGGCTGCTTGAACTTTCTGTTGAGGATAATTTTTTAATTTCATTTGGAAGCTTAAGTCCATTTAGTCTCGCAGTTAGCTTGTTATCTTTTTCAGTCCATAAAAGATTACCTGATGTTTCGTTTGAGCTTATTTTAAATTTTGTACTGGCGTTAACTGGCGCTATTTCTATTTTAATATTATTAAATCGTCTATCAAAGAGGTCAGCATGTTTGAGTGCTATATCTGCTTTATCTATCTTAAAACCACTGCTACTTCCTTCTTCGCTATAAACACTTATAAAGTCATCTAGGTTTACATAGGGTAAATTAGCCTTGAGATAAAGTCCTTTTTGCATATTTGTATTAATGTCTGAGTTAATTGATATATAACCCTTGTCAATTGACATAATATTATTTTTTTCGATACGAGTTATTTTTGAACTCACAATATTGCTATATGTAAATTCAATTTGATCTGTTTTTGTATTATTTTGTTTTTTAGTAAAGTAAAACTTTTCTTCCTTATCGCGCGCTTTATTGAATGGAGCGGGGTAGCTCATTTCAATCCCTTTTAAATCAGAGGACAATTGTATATTGAGTAAGGGTTTTTTATATTCCAGGAGGCCTTCCCAATTTGCAGAGCCATTTAATTTTGAAAAACTTGTACCTAATTTTTCTGCAATACCTTTGTCAGTAAATTTTCCATTTAATTTAACTTTAATAGCCTTGCTTGAGTCTGCAACGAGTGAAATATTAGTATTGCCGCCAAACATGGTACCAGTCAGATTTTCAGTTTTGACATTTTTTTCGTCAAAAGTGACTAGGCCCTTAATTTTTTCTATTTTTGGAATTCCNACTGCAGGGTTAGCTAGATTGCTATCTAAAAATTGGTAATTACCCTTAAAAGTAATTGCATCAAGATTATCTATAGGGATATCAATATTTAATCTGAGTTTGCCTTCCCCAGACCCAGTTGCTTCATCAAATAAATGCTGAACAGATTCTTTTATGGGGCTGTTATTAATAAATTTAATAGCTTCACGTGTTGGGCTATTAAGTGTGCTTTGAAGATTTAGTATGGGATGCTCGATAGCTATTGCAGGAATAGTTGTTTTGAGTTCTTTAATGGTATTACCTAGGAATTGACCTTTTTTACTTAACAACTCGAAAGTACCAGCATTGATTGAGGCATTAAAATCAAATTTCTCAATCATAGGCCAGCCTGTGCCATATTCGATCAAGGTATTTTTACCAATAGTTGTAACAACAAAGGAGCCCTCATTAGGATCGGGACGGTTCTGTGCATCGACGAATGGAAAATCGTCTGACGAGCCTTTAATTGAAATTAAAGTACTTTCAAGGCTACCCTCAAGGAGTGAAGTGTCTAGCCAGTGGAGACCTTCGGTACCGATCGTTTTTGGGTAATAAGTTTTTGCATGCTTCAAATCTATAAAAGGAATGGAAGCTTGGATATCTAAATAAGCTCCTTTTTTCAGTGAATGTTTAATACTGCCATTAATTGAACCGTTAATAAATGCATTATTAAAGCTAATATTTTTAAATATTAAATAGTTTTTTGTCCATTTCAGGTCGCCATGCAAATCATTAAATTTGAGTTCTTCTCTAAATAATTTATTGTAAAAAAGAGAAACATCAGTTGATTTTAATTTTAATGAGCTATCTTTATCTCTCAGATNAATCGAGCCTGTAAGATTTTCAAAACCTGGTAAATCATCAAAGGCTTTAAAGCTTAACTTATCAAATTGGGCTTTAAGGCTTAATGCAATATTTTTATCATCAACCCACTTAAGATCAACGTTAGAAAGTGAACCAGATGGATTTATTGCATCAACTTTACTTTTAACATCATCAAAGTAAGGAATGGTTTGCAATATTTCATTCGCTGCATCGAGCTCAATCCTATTTATTTGAAGAGAGAAGGCAGTTGGTTTATTAGTTTCAGCCGAAATAGTAATAGCCGAATCTGCATTTTCAATATTAATTCCATTATTAGTAAGAAGATAAAGATTTTCAAATTTAACTTGATAATCTTTTTTACCAGAATACCAAATAATATTGCCTGAAAAATTCCTTAAATTAAGNTCATTTTTGTTAACTTGATTCAATTCAGTTTTAAAATTTGTGAGCTTGATGGATGCTTTAATTTTNTCAATCGCCGCGTTGTTAATACTTGCAGTTAAATTTAGATCACCAGTACCAGCATTAATTTTGATTGGGTAGTTCACCCAGGGTGTATAGGCTGCTAAATTAATATTACCAGCTTTGATTTTAACTTCAGAATCCCAGGAGCTAATATCCTCAATCTTTTTTGCATAAATATTTCCGCTAAGATCAATAAATTGATTGTCACTATTACTGACTCTAAAATTGAGATCAAATTTGTGTTTACCAATGAGATCGATAATAAAGTGTGTTTTATAACTAAGATTTAAATCTTTTAGTAAGAGTGCTGGCGCTTGCCTATACTCATCACGCCAATCTACCTCCCCTTTTTCAATAGATACTTTTTTTTGATTGAGAAGCCAGTTTGTTAATTTATTATTTGAAGGGCCATCAATGGGTATACCACCAATAAAAATTTTATTAGTTGTGTCTCGCCTCACAAGAAGTTTAGGCGCCTTCAATTTTATTTCCGAAAGTGTTGGAGCTAAATAAAATGGACTTAACCATGAAAAGTCTGCACTAATTTCTGTAAGTGCAAGTGTTATATTATTTTGGCTGTCATAAAATACAACTTCGTTTAAGGCAAGCTCTGGATTAATAAAATCCCATCGACCTTTAAGTGAATTTATTCTGATCGTTTGGCCCATGGCCTCCGAAGCAAGAATTTCAATCCTTGATTTGTAGTTACTTAAATTAGGCTTAATATAAAATTGAAATGTAAGGCTAGAGATAACGATAAAAAAAACGTAGGTAATGACGAGTGCAATACCTATTTTTTTTACGTAAGGAATTAATTTTTGTTTCATTGGTCTTTCTTAAACTTAAACCACTTACGCTATTTTACTTTAAATTATTGAATTGATTGTTTTAGTTGTTCAAGAATGGATGGGTTATCTAGGGTTGAGATATCAGATGTAATTTCTTCCCCTCTAGCAAGAGAGCGCAAGAGTCTACGCATAATTTTACCTGAGCGTGTTTTTGGCAAGTTATCTCCAAATCGAATATCGTCAGGCTTAGCAATAGGCCCTATTTCTTTTCCAACCCAATCTCTGAGTTGATTAACAATTGCTTTTGCTTCTTCACCTTCAGGTCTTTTGCCTTTGAGTACCACGTAAGCTACGATAGATTCACCTTTAATTTCATGGGGCTTCCCGACTACTGCAGCTTCGGCCACTAGAGGATTTGAAACTAGTGAAGATTCAATTTCCATGGTGCCAAGTCTATGACCCGAAACGCTTAATACATCGTCGATACGACCCATAATAGTAAAATACCCAGTCGTTTTGTCTCTGATAGCTCCATCACCTGCTAGGTAAACTTTTCCGCCTAGTTCTTGAGGGTAATAACTCTTCTTATAACGTTCAGGGTCACCCCAGATGGTTCGAATCATTGAAGGCCAGGGTTTCTTGATAACCAATAAACCGCCTGTACCCCACGGTACTTCATGCCCTGCTTCATCAACAATTGCAGCATCAATACCAGGGAAGGGAAGTGTGCAAGAGCCTGGAACTAATGGCGTTGCACCAGGCAATGGTGTAATGACATGACCGCCTGTTTCTGTTTGCCAAAATGTATCTACAATAGGGCAGCGATGATGGCCAATTTTTTCGTAATACCACATCCATGCTTCAGGATTGATAGGCTCGCCTACTGAGCCCAAAAGACGAAGACTTGATAAATCGTAAGTATCAGGATTAGACTCTTTATTTAATTCAGATGCCTTGATAAGGGATCTGATTGCTGTAGGTGCTGTATAAAAAATACTAATATGATGCTTTTCTATCATCTGCCAAAAGCGACCTGCATGCGGAAAAGTTGGAATGCCTTCATAAATAAGTTGTGTAGACCCCATAGCAAGAGGACCATAAACCACATAGGTATGTCCTGTAATCCATCCTACGTCCGCCGTACACCAATAAATATCATCCCCTTTAATATCAAATGTCCACTCATGGTGTTCATAGCATGAAGAAGATAACCTGCTGAAGAGTGCTGGACGCCCTTGGGGGTTCCGGTTGAGCCTGACGTGTAGAGTAAAAATAGAGGATGTTCGGCATTAACATATACCGGATCACAATCCGTCGATTGGTTTTTAATAAGCTCATGCCACCAAATTTCTTTAGCTTTTAACTCAATCACTTCTTTTGATTTCTTTAGTACTATAGTGCTAATTACTGTTTCACAACCACCCAAATTAAATGCCTCATCTACTGCAGATTTAAGGGGGAGTGTTTTGCCGCCTCGAAATTGAATGTCTGCTGTTATGACAAGTTTAGCTTGAGCATCTTTAATGCGCTCTTGAATGCTTTTCCCAGAGAAACCACCAAATACGACAGAGTGTGTTAATCCAATTCTGGCACAAGCAAGCATGGCAACAACTGCTTCAATACCCATGGGAAGATAAATAAGAACTCTATCACCAAGATCCAAATTGAATGTTTTAAGGCCATTTGAAAATTGACATACTTTTTGATAGAGCTCTTTATAAGAGACATTGGTGATATCTCCATTGTCAGCTTCAAAAATAATTGCGATTTTATTAGGTTGAGTGATTAAATGCTTATCAAGGCAATTATATGAAACATTCAATTCACCATCTTCAAACCATTTATAAAAGGGGGCGTTAGAATCATTGAGTGTTTTAGTAAAGGGTTTTTTCCAAATGATTAACTCGCGAGCAAGATCAGCCCAAAATTTCTCATAATTTTCGTTTGCAAAAGTGCACAGTTTTTCGTAAGCAGCCATGCCAGATACATTGGCATGATCTACAAACGGTTGACCTGGATGAAATATTCTATGTTCGCTTGAGACTGACTCAATACTCATGAGGTTTAACTTTAAATTTAACTTAAAAAATTAAATCTATTATTAGTAGTAATTTATTTTATGTAAAGCGAAAAAATTACACTTCAATTATTTTCATTATTTAACGCTTGTGAGCTAGGCTTTATGTGTGGTAAGTCA
>JGI25914J50564_10000802_pt1 | contig 10627 bp, 8 predicted proteins | sample LauGreSuBDMM15SN_2_FD_50564 | JGI IMG/M metagenome (IMG submission 50564) | reverse complement strand
GTTTACACCAGGCAAGAAACCGGGAACGTCAACGAATGTAAGAAGTGGAATATTGAAGGCATCGCAGGTACGAACGAATCGAGCGGCTTTTTCGCTTGATTCGATATCAAGTACACCAGCGAATGCCATTGGTTGGTTACCGACAACACCAACGGTCATACCGTCAACGCGAGAGAAACCACACACAATGCTTTTTGCCCAGTGTTCGAAGTATTCGAAGAACTCGCCGTCATCAACAATTTCCTTGATTACTTTCTTCATGTCGTATGGCTGGTTGGACGATGCAGGAAGAATGTCGCGCAACATAGGGCATGAACGATTCGGATCATCTGATGTCTCAACAGTTGGCGCTGATTCAAGATTGTTTTGTGGCAAGAACGACAACAAGAAGCGAACATCTTCAAGACATGCTTGCTCGTCAGCCGACACGAATGTTGCAACACCGCTCTTTGAAGCGTGGCTCATTGCGCCACCAAGTTCTTCAAGTGTGACGTCTTCACCTGTCACTGTCTTCACAACGTCAGGACCAGTAATGAACATGTGGCTTGATTCGCGCACCATGAAAATAAAGTCGGTCATTGCAGGTGAGTACACAGCACCACCGGCACATGGTCCGAGGATGACAGAAATTTGTGGCACAACACCAGACGACTGCACGTTGCGATAAAAAATTCCACCGTAAGACGCGAGTGATACAACGCCTTCTTGAATTCGAGCACCAGCTCCGTCGTTCAAACCAATGACAGGTGCACCAACTTTGAGCGCAAGGTCCATGAGCTTATGAATTTTTTCTGCGAACACTTCTCCGAGTGCTCCACCAAAGACTGTGAAGTCCTGGCTGAACAGAAATACTTTGCGACCTTCGATGGTTCCCCATCCGGTGATGACACCGTCTGTATATGGACGCTCTTCAAGTCCAGAAGCGTGTGCGCGATGGCGCGCCAACATATCAAGTTCATGAAAAGAGCCTGGATCGCAGAGGAAGTCAATGCGCTCACGAGCGAGCAACTTGCCCTTACCCTTGTGGCGCTCGACCGAGCGAGGGCTTCCGGCGTTAATCGCCTGCTGCTGACGGTCCCGAAGGTCGTCAATTTTGTCCTGCATCGAAAAGCCAGAGGTATCAGTCACCTGCGAAACGCTAGTGCCAGTGGGGCCTCATCGCCCATCTGATGGCCAATTACCCTGCTGCGGGAACGGTGGTTGTGGTCTCCACGGGGACAGGAACGGTAGTTGTGCTGGTGGTTGTGGGGGCAACGGTGGTGGTGGCAGGAACGGGAGCAACAGAGGTGGTTGTCGTGGCCACAGCAATAGTGGTGGTGGACTTCTTCAGGCCCTGCTTCGGTTCGGTGGTCACCGTGGTGCCGTCGGCGATGGTGAATGTAGTGGTCATTGGTGTCAGATCGCCGATTGTGGTGACACCCGTGACAGTTGCAGTCCATTCACCCGGCGCACGCAGAAGAAGACCTGCATCTTGCGCAACCAGTGCACCGCCCGGACGAGTGATGGGGACATTGATTGTGTAACCAGAAAAGTTTGGATTCGTTGGAACCAATGTGATCTTGAAATTTTGAATTCGCGATGGTCCGAATAACTCAATGAGGATTCTGTTGGCACCGACATCACCAGGTGTGATGGATAAGCGGACATGGAAGTCATCTTTTGCGGTCATGTCTTGCACGATGGCATATTCAACGCGCGGGCCAGTGTCGCGATTCAGAACATATGGCGGGCGCATTGCCATTAGCCATGATGATGCAGCAAGCACGACAATGCTGAGCGACAGTTCAATTCCGACCGGACGCTTTAATCGGTATACAACTTTTTCATTGAGTGATTTTGCACGTTCCATTCCGCGCAAAATGAACTGACGAATTGCCGCACTGACAATCAACATTGCGCTTACCAAAAGAACTTTGAGAATTACTACGCGGCCATGTCCACTGTTTATCAAGCTGATGCCGTCAATACGCCATACTTGAATAAAACCAGTAAGTACTATGCCAATCGTTAATGGATTTACTAGTCGCGCCCATCCGCGCAGAGCATCGACAAGGTCACCCTTTCCAGGCCCGTGAAGAATAACTCGCCAAATAATCGAGACACTTCCCACCCACATCGCAGTAAATGCCATGTGAAGAATGGCAANAACAATTCCCAAAACNACNGCACGACCTGTTGCGCGGTCGAAACCGTACGACATCATGAGGAGCGCTAGAAGAACGGTGGTGGGAACAACATTCGTTGGTTCAAGGACACGCTCTGTGATCCACGCGTAAAAACCAAGGATGCCAACGACAATGAGTCGAAGAAATACAGCACGACCTTCATTCGACTCAAAGAGAGGACCCCATGAGGTGGGAGAAATGGACGATGTAATCCCACCACCTGATTGTCGAGCAGTCATGAGAATGATGAGTACAAAAATTGCGACGCCGGCAATGATCGAGACTTGCCGGAAATATTTTTCTGTGACGGGATATTCGACGCCTTCTGGCCAAACGAGTTTGATGAACATCAATCCGCCAAAGAGGGCACTGACCGCGAAGAAAACAATGAGCTTCATGAGGCCAATGGGGCCTCCAAGGCGAGGAGAGACAACTTCAGCCGTAGTCCCGTCGACGGGGACGGTGGTTGCGGGGGCGCCCGGCTCGGTGACAGGAACTGTTGTAGTCACCTGGGTTTGAGCAGTGAAATTGAAGGACCCAACACTGCCGTCTGGCAGTGACCAGTTCACAACGCATGAGCCATTTTGAGGTACTTGGGTCAGGGCAGCAGAGATCGTCACGCCATCTGCAGATAGTTGCGGGGGTCCAAGATTGGTCAGTTTGGATTCACAGGCAAGAGAAAGCCCCATCTGGGTGGCAATTTCGGCTCCACCAACAGGCAAGGTGAACTTCAGTTGTAACTGGGTGGGGGCAAGGGTGACCACTTCGCCAGCGGTAGGGCTAGACGAAGCAAGGGTGTTGTCGCCGGCCGCGTGCGCAGGGCCGGCCGAAAAGGCAAGGGCAGTGGCAACTGCAATGAAAAAGAGAGGAAGGCGACGCATGGTGTGAGCAAACGGTAGCCAAGAATGACCCCCGCAGAGTGTTTCACCTTTTCACACAGCGGTTCTCGGCGCACCGCATTGGTAAGGTCGTTTCGATGGCAACCCAGTCCCTGTACCGACGTTTCCGCCCACGGAAGTTCTCTGAGCTCTACGGGCAAGACCATGTGGTCATGGCGTTACGCAATGCCGTTATCAATGGTCGTGAGGGTCAGGCCTATTTATTCTCTGGGCCACGAGGCACGGGAAAGACCTCAACGGCACGAATTTTGGCAAAGGTCTTGAACTGTGTCGCCCCAGTTGATGGTGAGCCATGCTGCGAATGTGATTCGTGCAAGGCAGTGGAACTGGGCACCAGTTACGACGTGCTCGAACTCGATGCNGCGAGCAACAACGGTGTTCAAGAAATTCGCGACATTATTGAGACTGCTGCATTAACAAGTCCTGGGCGTCACCGTGTTTTTATTCTCGACGAAGTGCACATGCTGTCACGTGCGGCCGAAGCCGCTCTCCTGAAAACTCTGGAAGAACCACCCGATCAAGTTGTTTTCGTGTTGGCCACCACAGATCCGCAAAAAGTGTCTGAGACAATTCGCAGTCGNGTGCAGCATTTGCAGTTTCATTTNCTGCCTGTTGCCGAACTGAAAAAGTATGTCAAGTTNGTCATCAAAGAAGCANAACTNACTGTTGACAATGACTTAATAGATTTAGTNTTGCGCCAAGGTGGNGGAAGTGCACGTGACACATTGTCCGCACTTGAACTTATTGTCTCTGGCGGTGGCGAACCAGAAGTTGCATTGCACACCGAAGACATCATCAAGTCACTAGTTGCACGAGACCATGCTGCAGCGTTGGGCGCAGTTGCGCGTGCCATGCAACAGGGCCGTGACCCACATACGTATGCACAAGATGTTGTGCGCACAATGCGTGATTGCTTTCTTGCACTCATGTCACCTGAGTTAGTGCAACTACCTGCTGATCGAATTGCAGAACTCACTCGTTATGCGCAAGACATGGGCACACAGCGAGTTGTCCGCATTATGGAAACTCTTGGCACCACCATGGTGGAAATGCGACACGCACCTGATGCACGGTTGTTGCTTGAAGTTGCAGTAGTGCAGTTGGCTTCTCCTGTCTTTGATGACAGCGCCGAAAATCTTCTTGCGCGTATTTCACAGTTAGAAGAAGCAGTAAAAACTTTGCGTGAAAATGGCATTGCTGCTGCTCTGCCGCAAGCACCAATCAATCCTGCAACGGGTCGCGCCAAAATTGGTGGACATGCTGGCAATACTGCCCCGGTTGCGGTACCCCTTGCCGATGCAACTCCGGTCATTGCCGTTGTTGCTGAACCAGCTGCAGTCACCAAAGAGATACCTGTTCCAGCGGCGGCAGAAACCCCAGCGACACCTGATGAACCAGCACCTGCTCCTGTGGGTAATGCAGACCCTGCACAAATGTGGCCTCAAATTACTGATGCCATGAAGGGTCTCGCAAAGGCCATGTTCAAGCCAGCAGTTGTGCAATCAGTTGACGGCAAGAACATCATGTTGCGCCTTCCGAGCAACACACCCATGAAGCGTGCGCAAGAACAATTACCCACTGTTGTTGAAGCAATCAAACAAGTGTGTGGGGCAACGTTTGTTGTCACTCTTGTTCAATCAGATCCCACTGCGCCTGGTGGAATGACTCGCCCAGTATTCACGGAACCCGAAGTGCGCACCATTGTTGATGAAGTTGCTGATGATCCATTCGCAGCTATCGACATCAATGACACTGTGCTTGCTGTTGATGCTGTCGACCCGTTATTGGCTGCTCTGCACGATACGTTCCCTGGTGGAAGCATCGTTGAAAAAACAGTCGAGGCTAATTCCGACACTGCAAAGTCACCGCGCGGAAAGAAGTAACTAGTGGCCTCGCCCTATACGCCACCTGTTCAATTACTTATCGACGAACTTGGCCGCTTGCCTGGCATTGGTCCGCGCAGTGCACAACGTCTTGCGCTTCATCTCATCAAGGGTGACGTTGAAGATGTCACCCGCCTTGCACGCGCACTTGTCGAGGCAAAAGAGCGTGTGCGTTTCTGTGGACTGTGCTTTAACTTGGCAGATGCAGAACTGTGCAATATTTGTGGTGACACTAAGCGTGATTCATCTATTGTGTGTGTTGTTGAAGACTCGCGTGATGTTGTTGCAATCGAACGCACCGGAGAATTTCGTGGTCGCTATCACGTATTGCTTGGGCTCATTGACCCATTGCAAGGTGTAAGCCCGGAACACTTGAAAGTAAGAGAACTTCTTACAAGGATTCGACCAGAGAACATCCAAGAAGTAGTTGTGTGCACCAGCAACAACACTGAAGGTGATGTAACAGCAATGTATTTGGCGCGATTGTTGAACCCACTGGGTATCAATGTGACTCGTTTAGCCAGTGGATTGCCTGTTGGCGGCGACATTGAATTTGCCGATGAAGTCACTTTGGGTCGTGCATTTGGCAACCGTCAAAAACTCGAAAGTTAAGTAAGCGTTCCACCTGATTTGTGGACAACAATTTTTTGAGCGTGGTAAATACCGGTGTGGCCACTTGTTGCGTATGCAGCAACACACGCAAGAGCAAACAGAATTGCCCCATTTCCACCGAATAGTTCAATACCAATAAAGGTGCAAGCCAAGGGCGTATTTGCTGCTCCGGCCAACACCGCGACTGAGCCAACTATGGCAAATACCGCCACATTGGCTCCGATGAGGTTGGCAAATGTTGCGCCGGCCATAGCGCCAGTTGCCAACAGAGGGATCACTTCGCCACCAACAAATCCGGTACCGACAGTAAGTGCTGTAAGAAACAACTTCACTTCGAAGTGGCCTGACGTTGCGCCATTCATGGCNTCAAGCATCAGTGGGAAAGAGAAACCTTGATAATCGCGCCACCCACATGCGCCAATCAGAATCGCAAGAAGAATTCCACCAATTAGTGGGCGNGCGGGATACCACGCAACGTATTTCTTCATTGCACCACGAATGAAGAGTGTNACGCGNACAAATACCAATGCAATAATTCCNGCTAACAAACCAAAGAGTGCAACTTGCCACGCAANAGTGGGTGACCATTTCACATCAATAATTTGTGGGTANTTGGTGTAATTGACTCCGAGGCCACGAACAACAGCATTGCCNACAAAACTTGCAACGAGCGCTGGCACTAACGCTTCGTAGCGCACGCGGCCAATGCGCTGCACTTCAAGTGCAAAAACTGCTCCGGCGATTGGCACACCAGCGATAGAACCGAACCCGCCCGCGATGGCGGTGATGAGCATAAGCGAACGGTCAGCGGGGTCTAGCCCGAGTCGTTTGCTAATGGGGTCTGTCGCGCCAGCGGCTATTTGTAATGCTGCACCTTCACGACCAGTTGAACCACCTGCAAGATGTGACACAACGCTTGTAATGAAGACAAGGGGAGCCAAGCGAAGAGGAACCCATTGCGAATGCGAATGGATCTGATCAATGAGTAGGTTGCTTCCGCGTTCAAGCCCGCGACCAAGGTAGTGATACGACAGACCGACAAGTAATCCGGCAAGTGGCAACAACAACAGCAGCCACGTGTTGTCATCTCGGGTATTGGTTGCCCAAGTCAATGACTCAATAAATCCGGCAGAAAGAACGCCAGAGATAATGCCCACCACAACGGCAAGAGCCACCCAACGCGCAACGTGAATCGCGCGATTGAGTGGCTCTTGCAGCATGTAGTTCTTAAACGGTGCGAACGATGATTGCGTCGCCTTGTCCGCCACCACCACACAGTGCAGCTGCACCAACACCGCCGCCACGACGATTGAGTTCGTGCAAGATGGTGAGTGCAAGACGATTACCGCTCATACCGATTGGGTGACCCAATGCAATAGCGCCACCGTTGACGTTCACGATTTCGTCTGTGATGCCAAGTTCACGCATTGATGCGATTCCGACAGCAGCAAATGCTTCGTTCAGTTCGAACAAGTTGACATCACCAATCTTCATGCCGGCACGATCAAGTGCCTTCATGATTGAACGGCTTGGCTGATGCAAGAGCGATGCGTTATCCGGACCAGCAACCATGCCGTAGGAAACAACTTCACCAAGTGGCTTGATGCCGCGAGCCTCGGCAGCCTTCTTGCTCATCATGACAATGGCTGAACCACCGTCTGAGATTTGGCTTGCGTTTGCAGCAGTGATTGTTCCGTCTTTATCGAATGCTGGCTTCAATCCACCAAGTGTGTCCATGGTGGTATCTGCACGAACACCTTCGTCGTTCTTCACCATTACAGGGTCACCCTTGCGCTGAGGAACAGCTACTTCAACAATTTCATCTGCAAGGCGACCAGCAGCGATTGCTGCAGCTGCACGCACGTTGCTCTTCATTGCAAGATCATCTTGTTCTTGACGNCTGATTTTTCCNTCGGTGTAACGATCAGTTCCAAGACCCATAAGGCACGCATCGAATGCACACCAGAGTCCGTCACGAATNATTGCGTCTTGAAGTTCGGTGTTGCCGTAGCGGAAACCACCACGTGCACCCTGCGCAAGGTATGGAGCATTGGTCATGCTTTCCATTCCGCCAGCGATGACGATGTCTGCTTCGCCTGAAGCGATCATCTGGTCAGCCAAGTAAATGGAGTTAAGACCTGACAAGCACACCTTGTTGATGTTGATAGAAGGAACATTCATTGGAATGCCACCCAACGATGCAGCCTGACGTGAAGGAACTTGTCCCTGACCTGCTGTAAGAACTTGACCCATGATGACGTGCTCGACGTCTTCTGGCTTAACGCCTGCGCGCTCGAGTGCTGCCTTGATGGCAAAGCCACCGAGCTGGGCAGCAGTGAAAGAAGCGAGCGCACCGCTCATTTTTCCGATAGGTGTGCGTGCTCCTGCGACGATGTATGAACCGGCCATGTGTGCCTCCAGATGTACTTGTATCCGACATGGATACGAGATAAATCAGGCTAGGAGATGAAACCTCAGAATTCGCTATCGTCTGTGGCATGGAAAAGATCCTTCAGGCAATTCTCAATGGGGCAACGGGCGAGGAAATCGCTGCCCTCCCACTTCCCGCTACATACCGCGCTGCGTATGTGCGCAAGGAAGACCAGACCATGTGGGAAGGGGTCCCCAGCAATGAAAAGGACCCTCGCAAGAGCATCCACATTGGTGAAGTGCCATTGCCTGAACTGGCAGCCGACGAAGTGGTCATCGCCGTCATGGCATCGTCCATCAACTTCAACACTGTCTGGACCAGCATTTTCGAACCCATCAGCACGTTCGGTGCTCTGGCTCGCCTGGGCAAAGAGAGCAAGTGGGCAAAGCGCCATGACACTGACAAGCACATTCTTGGCTCTGATGCGTCGGGCATTGTGTTGCGCGTCGGCAGTGCCGTGCGTTTGTGGAACCCAGGCGACAAGATCACCGTGCATTGCAACCATGTTGACGACCAAGACCCGTCATCACATAGCGATTCAATGATGGGTTCTAACCAGCGCATCTGGGGATACGAAACAAACTTTGGTGGACTTGCAGATGTTGCAATCGTCAAAGCAAACCAACTCATGCCAAAACCTGCTCACCTCACATGGGAAGAGTCAGCAGTCAACGCACTATGTAACTCAACTAGCTATCGCATGCTCGTTTCCAAAAACGGTGCGAACATGAAACAGGGCGATGTTGTTCTTATCTGGGGCGCATCGGGCGGTATCGGTTCATACGCAGTTCAGTACGTATTGAACGGCGGCGGAATTCCTGTCGGTGTTGTGTCGTCACCAGAAAAAGCTGCGATCCTTCGCGAAATGGGTTGCGAAGCAGTTATCGACCGCAAAGCAGCTAACTACCAATTCTGGAATGAAGACGGCACACACAATGAAAAAGAATGGCGTCGCCTTGGCGGAGACATTCGTACGCTCGTCGGTGAAGATCCGGACATCGTGTTTGAACATCCTGGCCGCAGCACATTTGCTGCCTCTATGTATGTGGTGAAGCGCGGCGGAACTGTTGTTACGTGTGCAGCTACAAGTGGCTTCATGCTTGAATTCGACAACCGTCACTTCTGGATGCGTTTGAAGAAACTTGTTGGTTCCCACTTTGCTAACTACAAAGAGGCCTATGAAGCGAACCGTTTGATTGCAAAGGGAATGATTCATCCTGTGATGTCTCAAGTGTTCACCCTTGAACAAACTGGTGAAGCTGCGTACCAAGTTCATAACAACATGCACGAAGGAAAACTTGCCGTGTTGTGCTTGTCGCCAGAAGAAGGCCTTGGCGTTGATGATCATGAGTTGCGTGCCAAAGTTGCAGACAAGCTCACTTGGTTCCGTCGATAGAAAGCAATAGGACACAGAATGATTCTCACCGAAATTGACCACGTAGCAATTGCTGTTCGCGATTTAGAAGCAGCTATCAAGTATTACCAAGAAGCATTTGGTGCAACTGTTGATCACCGCGAAGTTGTGGAAAGCGATGGCGTTGAAGAGGTGTTGATGAAAGTTGCCGAAAGCTACATTCAATTGCTCACACCGACGAACCCAGATTCGCCAGTTGCAAAAGCAATTGAAAAGCGCGGCGAAGGTCTTCATCACATCGGCTACCGAGTTGACAATTGTGCAGAAGCTCTTGCCAGCATGATTGCTGCAGGCGCAACCCCAATCGATAAAGCTCCTCGTCCTGGTAGCCGCGGTACAACCGTTGCATTCATTCACCCAAAGGGCAGCTTCGGAACGCTGATCGAGCTCGTTCAGGAATAGTTGTAGACATGTCACATGCGTGACATGGTCTTTACTCTCATAGGCGCCGCTAGCGGATACAAAGCCATTGCGCGCTCACGTACTGATATTGCACGGTTTCGTATTACCGGTGAAACGTTTGGTGAAGGCCACTTCACAAGCGCAAAGGTTTCAACACCGATTGTTGTAGCGGTAACCAGTGCTCTGTATTTCTTGCTTGCTCAACAATTCGAACACAACCTGACGGTCTTGACATACGGCGTGTTGGTCGGTGCCGGCATGTGGTTGTCTCTCATAGACATTGATACGCATCTGCTTCCTCGACGCATTGTGTATCGCACCATTGCAGTAGCAATGCCGCTACTTGTCCTGTCTGCATTCTTTGACAACACAGGCTCTATCACTGGCATGTTCGTCGGCGGTTTAGCCATGTGGTGCATGTTGCGCGTTCTCGAAGTGTTGTCGCGAGGCGACTTGGGTGGAGGTGATGTCGGCCTTGGTGGACTACTGGGTCTCTATCTTGGATGGCTTTCCTACGAAGCCGTATTGGTCGGCCTCTTCGCGTCTTTCTTGGTGGGCGGCTTCTTCGCAGTGGCGTTGCTGGTAACACGAAAGGCAAATAGGCACACACATTTTGCATTTGGCCCCTTTCTCATCGTCGGAACTCTCATCGCTGTTCTACGATGACTTCACACACGTAAGGGGTTTCAGATGTCGGAATTATCAGGAATGGTTGCAATTGTCACCGGTTCATCAAGTGGTATCGGTGAGCGCACCGCACAACGCCTCGCCGAATTAGGCGCAAAGGTTGTAGTGAATTCTGCAAGTTCTGTTGAGGCAGG
>JGI25914J50564_10000799_pt1 | contig 10641 bp, 8 predicted proteins | sample LauGreSuBDMM15SN_2_FD_50564 | JGI IMG/M metagenome (IMG submission 50564) | reverse complement strand
CGGCGATCGGGTGCCCGCCGATGGCCGAGTACTGGAGGGAGCGGACCTGGGCCTGCGGGAGGCGGCCCTTACGGGCGAAGCCGAGGCCGTGTTCAAGCAAGCAAACCTGCTGCTCGATCCGGCCACCCCCGTGCTGGAACGCCAAAACTGCCTGTTTCAAGGCACAGAAGTGGTGCGGGGCCGGGGCCTGGCGGTGGTAACCGCCACCGGCATGGCCACTGAACTGGGCCAGATCGCCCAACTCATTAATACGGCCGGCGGCGAGGCCACCCCCCTGCAGAAACGGCTGGACGGCCTGGCCTCGGTGTTGGTGGGCTCGGCCCTAGGCCTGGTGGCCATCGTGATTGGGATTGGCTGGTTAATGGGCCAGCCCCTGCTCAACCTGCTCGAGGTGTCCCTGTCGATGGCAGTGGCGATCGTTCCCGAGGGCCTGCCAGCCGTAATCACCGTGACCCTGGCGATCGGCACCCAGCGCATGGTCAAACGCGCTGCNTTAATCCGGCGTCTGCCGGCGGTCGAGGCCCTCGGATCCGTCACCGTGATCTGCTCCGACAAGACCGGCACCNTGACCCTGAACCGCCAGGTGGTCGAAGAGCTGCGCTGCGGCGGCCAGGCGATCGCCGTGAGCGGCCAGGGCTACGAGCCCAAGGGCGACTTCAGCGCCCGGGAGCTTGTGACCCCAGCCACCATCCCAGCCGGCATCGCCCCAGGTGCTCTCAGCNTATTGCTGCAGGCGGGGGTTCTCTGCAGCGATGCCGAACTCAAACGGGAGGCGGACGGCAGCTACGGGATCCTGGGCGATCCCACCGAAGGGGCCCTGGTGGTGGCTGCCGCCAAAGCGGAGATCGACGACTTCAGCCTGCGGGGCACCTTCCCGCGCCAGGGGGAGATTCCCTTCAGCTCCGAGCGCCAGTGGATGGCGGTGTGGGTTGGCGATCCAAGGGGCCAGCTCCAGGCCCCCCTCGGCCCCGTGGCAGCCGGGTCGAGCGTGTTGATGCTGAGCAAGGGGGCCCCGGAGGTGGTGCTCTCGAGCTGCGACCGTTGGCTGGCGGCCCCAGGCGTCAGCGCCCTGGACGAGGAGCAGCGGAACTGGTGGCTGGATCAGGGCCGCCAACTGGCGGCCAGCGGCTTGCGGGTGCTGGCCTTTGCCTGCGCACCCCACCACAGCGGACCCGAGCAGGAGGCCGACCAGCTGGTGTTCCTGGGCTTAATGGCCCAGCTCGATCCAGCCCGGCCCGAGGTGGGCGCCTCGGTGGCCACCTGCCGCGGCGCCGGCATCCGTCCCGTGATGATCACCGGCGACCATCCGCTCACGGCCCGGGCGATTGGAGCCAGCATTGGCCTCACCAACGAGGATGCCGAAGTCGTACTCGGTCGCGAGCTNCAGGCTTACAACGACTCGGAACTGCAGGCGGTGGTAGCCCGCTGCAGCCTCTACGCCCGGGTGCCGCCCGACCAGAAGCTGCGGATTGTCAAAGCCCTGCAGGCCAATGGCGAAGTGGTGGCCATGACNGGCGATGGCGTCAATGACGCCCCCGCCCTCAAGCAGGCCCACATCGGTGTGGCCATGGGCATCACCGGCACGGAGGTGAGCAAGGAAGCGGCCGATATGGTGTTATTGGATGATAATTTCGCCACAATTGTGAGCGCGGTGGAAGAAGGGCGGTTGGTGTATGCCAACATCCGCCGCTTCGTGAAATACATCCTCGGCAGCAATGTTGGTGAATTAATCACGATCGCGGCAGCGCCCCTGCTCGGTCTCACCGGGGTGCCCCTCACCCCGCTGCAGATTCTCTGGATGAACCTGGTGACCGACGGGGTGCCGGCCCTGGCCCTAGCCCTGGAGCCCGGCGAAGACGGCCTGATGCTGAAGCCTCCCGCCCAACCGGGCGAATCAATCTTTGCCCGGGGCATCGGCCGCTACATCCTGCGCATCGGCCTGGTCTTTGGGGCGATCACCATTGCCCTGATGGCCTACGCCGCCCACAGCGGCGCCCCCTGGCAGACGATGGTGTTCACCACCCTCTGCCTGGCCCAGATGGGCCATGCCCTAGCCGCCCGCAGCGACCGGCCCCTGATCCAGGTGGCGCCCTTCTCCAACCCGGCCCTGCTGGCGGCGGTGGTGTTGACCTCGGCCCTGCAACTGGCCCTGCTTTACGTGCCCGTGCTCTCGAGCTTCTTTGGCACCACCCCCTTGAGCCTGCAGGAGCTGGGCATTTGTGTGGGCGTTAGTGCCCTGTTCTTCCTCTATCTGGAGTCGGAAAAGGTGGTGCGTCTCTGGCTCCGGCGCCGGGCTGCCCACGTCTGATCGGGCCTGGGTTTGCCCAGCCCTAGCAGTTTGGCCGGGATTGCCCCGGCCAAACTGCTAGGGGCAATCGTGACCCCCTGGGGGTAGGAATTTGGCTGGCTTTGCTGACGATGCCTTTGCGGATACCGATGCTGAGCCTGGCCCCATTGCAAAATCCCAAGATCTTCATGGTGGTTGCGGGCGCGGTGATCACACCCCTGCTGGCAGCCCTTGTGACCCGCTGACTCGCCTAAGAGCCATGGCCCAGCCCAATGATCACGGCCATTCTGATCACCACAGGCATTCTGATCACCACAGCCAGGGCAACGGATCCAGCCATCCAGCGGTAGCGATCCAGCGGCAGCCCCATCCCCGCCAGCACCAGCACCGCAGCGGTTCGGCGACGGCCTTTCGCTGGAGTGTGATCCTCAACAGCGGCCTTTCGGCCCTACAGCTAGTGATCGGCTTTGGCTTCGGCTCCCTGGCCCTCATTGGTGATGCGGTTCACAACCTGGGCGATGTGGCCGGGTTGTTGCTCGGCTGGGGGGCGGAACGGTTGAGCAGGCGCGCCCCGAACGAACGGTTCACCTACGGATTCGGCCGCAGCACCCAGCTGGCCTCCCTGGCCAATGCGGTGTTGATCCTGATGGCCTCAGCCGTGGTGCTAATCGAAGGGATCAAGCGTCTCGGCACCTCCACCGAGGTGATCAGCACACCGGTGGCCTGGGCCGCAGCCATCGGCATCGCCGTGAACCTGTTTTCGGCCCGCCTGTTTGGCCAGAACAACAGCCACGACCTCAACCGTCGGGCGGCGGTGATCCACCTGCTCGGCGATGCGGCCGTGTCGGCGGCGGTGCTGGTCAGCGCCATCGTTGTGGGGCTGACCCACTGGTACTGGCTCGATGCCGCCACCGGCATCGCCGTGGGCCTGGCCGTGGCCTGGACCGGCTGGGGNCTGTTGCGCGATGCCATGCANGTGGCCCTCGATGCCGTGCCGCCTGGCATTGAAATGACGACAGTGGACCAGGCCCTACGGGACTTGCCCGGGGTGCTCGATGTGCACCACCTGCATGTTTGGGGCATGAGCACCTCCCAAATCGCCCTCACNGCCCACGTGGTGCGACGCCCCCTTGAGGGTGAGGGCGATGACATGGACTTGCTGCACCAGGCCAAGGAGCGCCTAGCCGAACTGGGTATTGCCCACAGCACGATCCAACTGGAACCACCCTCCCAAGGGGTAGCAACACTGGGCTGATCCCTTGGCCAGGGGGATCGCTGCAGCGAGCGAAATAGGCTGACAGGACCCTGCTGGGGAGCTGCTCAGGGTTCGGACTTCGGCCCTGGTTTGTCCCAGGATGGCGATAGCTCTGGGTAAATGATGGCCAACCGGGATTCTCGCCCCATGGACAAGTCCAGCCAACGGCCCCTAAGCCAGGGCTCCCTGTCCCGCCCAGAGCGACCACGCCGCCCAGCCAAAACCCTGGGGCTGGTAGGCCTAGCACTCCTGGTGGGGGTAGCCGGCTGCGCCGATCCCAATGCCTGGAAGCGCACCGCCTGCGAACAGGCCCAAGCCCAGCTCGGAGCCGCCACCGTTCAGCAGATTGAAGTGTTGCGCAAGGCTCTGGGGCTAGCCGCCGAAGCAGATCCGGTGGCCTACTGCCGCTCGATCGGTGCCGCCATGGGCAGCCCATCGCCCACCCCGGCTGAGGGCCAAAGCCCTCGCCCTACCCCGAACGCCAGGCCAACGACCACGCCCACGGGCCGGCCCCTCTCCGCCGCCGAGCAGGCCCCAGGCCGTTGAACCAGGCCCCCCAAGCGCCCATGCCAGCCTCGGTGCTTTTTAGCGCAGGGGTTGCGCCGGTTTGAAGCTCCTGGTGGTGGAAGACGACAGACAGTTCCGCGGCGCCCTGACCCATTTCAGGCCAAGGTTGGATTCATGACGCTTCTCCTAATCCCCAGTGATCCAGGCCTGGCGGCCTTTGGATCAAGTCTCTCGGCCATCTCCCTGGCCGAACTGGGCGACAAGACCTTCTTTATGGCCCTGATCCTGGCGGCCCGCCACCGGCCCCGCTGGGTGTTCATCGGCGCCTTTGCCGCCCTGGTCGTGGTCACCCTGATCTCCCTGGGCCTGGGCTACGGCCTAAGGGAGCTCTTGCCGGCTGGCCTGGTGACCTGGCTAGCCGCCACCCTGTTCCTGGGCTTTGGCCTCAAGTTGCTGGTCGACGCCCAGGCGATGGGGGCCCATGCGGCCCAAGACGAAGCCGATGACGCCGAAGCGGCAGTGAACGCAGCTGAAGTTGGCCATCCGATTGCCACAGCCTGGGACGTGATCTGGGAGGCCTTCGCCCTGGTCTTTATCGCCGAACTGGGCGATCGCACCCAGTTCGCCACCATTTTTCTGGCCACCGCCCCCGGCTTCAGCCTTGCCGGACTAGTGGCCGGCAGCCTGGTGGGCCACGGCCTGGTCACCTGGCTGGCGGTGGGGGCCGGCCAATGGATCGGCGGCCGCATCAGTGAACGCATGCTCTATCGCCTGAGCGCCGGCCTGTTCCTGCTATTTGGCCTGGCCTCCCTGCGCCAGGCCCTGGGCTGAGCGTTTCCGAATCGGAACCAGCACTTCCGCCGTCCCGCTTGCGAGGATCAACGCCCCCCTGCCCCAGCTCCGCCGATGCCGCTCACCGCCCTGGTTCGCCAGCTCCAGCAGGTGACCCTCACCGGTGAAGTGCTGGAGCGCAGCAAGCGGCCCGAGCGACTGCGGCTCAGCGGTGCCGGCCGGGCGGCCCGGGGCCTGGTCAGCAGTGCCCTGGCCTCGGCCGCCGGAGCCCCCCTGCTGGTGGTGGTGCCAACCCTGGAGGAGGCAGGCCGCTGGGCATCCCTACTGGAGCTGATGGGCTGGAGCAGCAGCCTGCTCTACCCCACCAGCGAGGGCTCCCCCTACGAACCCTTCGATCCCACCAGCGAGATCACTTGGGGCCAATTACAGGTGCTCAGCGAGCTGCTGGATGGCGGCTCCAACCGCCTGGCGATTGTGGCCACCGAGCGGGCCCTGCAACCCCACCTGCCGCCGCCAGCGGCCCTCAAGGCCCACTGCCACAGCCTGCGCAAGGGCGACAGCGTCAACCTGGAGGCCCTCGGCCAGACCCTCAGCCGCCTCGGCTATGAACGGGTCGCCACAATCGAGCAGGAGGGCAGCTGGAGCCGCCGCGGCGACATTGTTGATGTCTTTCCGGTGAGTGCCGAACTGCCGGTGCGGCTGGAATTTTTTGGCGANGAGCTCGAAAAACTACGGGAATTTGATCCCGCCAGCCAACGCTCGCTGGATGCGATTGAGGTGGTGCGCCTCACCCCCACCGGCCATGGCCCCTTGATTGCCGATGCCCTGCGGGACTCGATGCCGGCGGGGCTCGAGCAGCTGCTCAGCCCCGAAGCCCTCGACCAACTGCTGGAGGGCGGCACCCCCGAGGGGATGCGGCGCCTGCTGGGGCTGGCCTACGGCCAGCCGGCCTCCCTGCTCGATTACCTGCCAGCCAGCACCCTGGTCGCCATCGATGAACGGCGCCATTGCCTGGCCCATGGCCAGCAGTGGTTTGACCATGCCAGCTCCCATTACGGCGATGTCATTGCCGAGCTNGATAGCGCTGGTCAAGNGGCCGAAACCCCTGGCAGCCTGCCAGGCGCCAGCCTGCTTCCGCCCTGTCTGCACATCAGTCCCCGCGAGGCCCTGGAGCAGGTCGAAAGCTTTGCCGGCTTCGACCTGGCCGAACTGAACGAAACCGATCAGCACGCCAACAGCTTTGACCTGGCCAGCCGTTCGGTACCGGCCTATCCCAATGCCTTTGGCAAGTTGGCAGCCCTGGTGCGCGGCTTCCAGGCGGACAAGGCACGGGTGTGGCTGCTCTCGGCCCAGCCCTCTAGGGCGGTAGCCCTGCTGGAGGAACACGACTGCATCAGTCGCTTTGTGCCCAATCCCGGCGATTTCGCCTCAATCAACCGGCTGATTGAACANAACACTCCGGTTGCCCTTAAAACCCGGGGCACGGCCGAACTCGAAGGCCTGCAACTACCGGCCTGGAAGCTGGTTTTAATCACGGATCGGGAATTCTTTGGCCAGCAGTCNTTAACAGCCACGGGCTATGTGCGCCGGCGTCGCAAGGCGGCCAGCCGCACGGTGGATCCCGGCAAGATGCAGCCCGGCGATTTTGTCGTGCACCGCAACCACGGCATCGGCCGCTTCCTCAAGCTGGAAAAACTAGTCATCAGCGGCGAATCCCGCGATTACCTGGTGGTGCAATACGCCGATGGCCTGCTNCGGGTGGCCGCCGACCAGCTCGGCAGCCTGGGCCGCTANCGGGCCAGCACCGATGCGCCCCCCGAACTCAACCGCATGGGCGGCACGGCCTGGGCCAAGGCCAAGGAGCGNGCCCTAAAGACCGTGCGCAAGGTGGCCCTCGACCTGGTCAAGCTCTACGCCGAGCGGCACCAGGCGCCGGGCTTTGCCTTCCCCGCCGATGGTCCCTGGCAAAACGAACTCGAAGACTCCTTTCCCTACGAACCCACCCCCGACCAGCTCAAGGCGATCAGCGATGTCAAGCGGGACATGGAGCGCCCCCAGCCCATGGACCGCCTGGTGTGCGGCGATGTGGGCTTCGGCAAAACGGAGGTAGCGATCCGGGCCATCTTCAAGGCAGTAACCGCTGGCAAACAGGTGGCCCTACTGGCCCCCACCACGGTGCTGGCCCAACAACATTGGCGCACCCTCAGCGAACGCTTCGCCCCCTATCCCCTCAAGGTGGCCCTGCTCAACCGCTTCCGCACCACGCTGGAACGTAAAACGATCCTGGCGGGCCTGGGCGAAGGCAACGTCGATGTGGTTGTGGGCACCCACCAGCTGCTGAGCAAGGGCACCAACTTCAAGCAACTTGGATTACTAGTGGTGGATGAAGAACAGCGCTTTGGTGTTAATCAGAAGGAAAAGATCAAGGCCTTGCGTAAGGACGTCGATGTGCTGACCCTTTCGGCCACACCAATCCCCCGCACCCTCTACATGAGCCTCTCGGGTGTGCGCGAAATGAGTCTGATCACCACACCGCCGCCGCTGCGGCGGCCGATCAAAACCCACCTGGCCGCCCTCGATGAGGAGGCGGTGCGCAGCGCTATCCGCCAGGAACTCGATCGCGGCGGCCAGATTTTCTATGTGGTGCCGCGGGTGGAGGGCATCGAGGAGGTGGCCGCCCAGCTGCGCTTGATGCTGCCAGGCCTGCGCCTGCTGGTGGCCCATGGCCAGATGGCCGAGGGCGAACTGGAAAGCGCCATGGTGGCCTTCAATGCCGGCGAAGCCGACCTGATGCTCTGCACCACGATCGTGGAGAGCGGCCTCGATATTCCACGGGTGAACACCATTTTGATCGAGGACGCCCACAAATTTGGCTTAGCCCAGCTCTATCAATTGCGCGGCCGGGTCGGCCGCAGCGGCATCCAGGCCCACGCCTGGCTCTTCTATCCGGGCAATGCCTCCCTCTCGGAAGCGGCCCGCCAGCGGCTCCGCGCCATCCAGGAATTTGCCCAGCTGGGGTCCGGCTACCAGCTGGCCATGCGCGACATGGAAATCCGCGGGGTTGGCAATTTACTCGGGGTGGAACAGAGCGGCCAGATGGAAACGATCGGCTTCGATCTCTACATGGAGATGCTGCAGGAATCCCTAGCCGAGATCCAGGGGCAGGACATCCCCGCCGTTGAGGACACCCAGATCGACCTGCCGATCACCGCCTTCATCCCGGGCGATTGGATCACTGAAAATGACGAGAAGATCGCCGCCTACCGGGCCGCAGCCGGGTGCGCCAGCATGGATAATCTGGTGGAACTGGCCGTCGGCTGGGTGGATCGCTACGGCGCCATCCCCGCCCCAGTGCAAAGCCTGCTGCAATTGATGCAGCTGAAGTTGTTGGCCAAGCGCTGTGGCTTTTCCCGGATCAAACCGGAGAAGCCGAATATTGCCCTGGAAACGCCCATGGAGGAGCCAGCCTTCCGGCTGCTACGCCAGGCCCTACCCCAACATCTACATGGACGCCTCGTTTATCAGGGGGGTCCAGGCAGCACCGCCAAGGTGTTGGCCCGGGGCCTCGGGGTGTTGCCCATCGAGAAGCAACTTGAACAACTGATGGAGTGGCTCAAACTGATGGCCGACCAGCTGCCCGGCAGCGATGGCCTCAGCGACCAGCAACGGCGCCAACAACTCGAAGCCCGCAATGCCGAGGTGCTGCGTGTTTGAAAGCCAGCGCCAACGGCCGCCCCAGCGCAAGGGGTCCACTCCAACCCGTCTGGAAGCGGGGGCCCAAGTCCAGAAGGGAGTGTTGCTGCAGCCAGCAGCCAAAGCCACGATCGAGCAATTCGGCGCCACCACAACCGCCTACAAGCTGACCTACTGGATGGCCGATCCGCTCAGCATCCGGGAGGTGAGCAGCGAGCTAAAGCTGGCGCTCTGGACCCGCTTCAACCCCGAGGACATCAACTTGAGCTGAGGCCTGGGCCGGGCAACCGGTGGCCACCGCCCCGGCCCTCTCAGCTTGCGCAATTCTTCGTTACAATATGGACATCTTTCGTTACCGCAGCGCCGTGGGTGAGCTGATCGAGCAAGGGGCCGCAAGCGGCGGCTTCAACCTTCTCTCTGGTCTGGTGTGCCTGGTTGCCCTCGGCCTCTACGGCCTGATGGGCCGCGACCAAGAAAACAACGACGACGACGATTCCAGTCCCGGCGGTGGCCTGATGCAACCGGTGGCCTGAACTGGTCAAGACGCCATTGTATAAACCTGTAATTAAGTCATCGACCTCTCGTCGATGACTTAATTACAGGTGATTCTCTCCCTTGCGCAATCGCAAGGCAGCATCTTTAGTTCTGCAGGCGCCCATAACTCAGTTTGTAGACTTACCTGCGCCTAGGGCCGCAGGCACATTGCTATTGCCCGGCTGGAAAGGGCGTTGGGCTAACCCGCCGCTGCGGAGCAATTTGATCAGGCTAGTTTCAGCCGCCACGAACTGGCTGTCCTTTTGGGTGGCAATGTCTTCNAGCTTTAGTTTNTGGGCGTCGGCATCGGAAAGTTTGGCGACCACATCGGGCTCAATACCGCGTTGGTGGATATCGCGGCCACTGGGGGTGAGATATTTGGCGATCGTCACGGTCATGCCTGAACCATCAGAGAGACCCCGCACCGATTGCACCAGGCCCTTGCCAAAGGTTTTCTGACCTACCAACAGGGCCCGATGGTTGTCTTGAAGGGCGCCGGAGAGAATCTCGCTAGCGCTGGCAGACCCCTCATTGACCAGGATCACCAGGGGGCGCTTGGTAAGGGCATGGCCGTTGGCCCGTTTGATGTCCTGGATGCCATCGCGGGTTTTNGTGGACACGATCACACCCTCATCAAGCCATTGGCGGGCAATCGCCACGCTGGCCATCAGCAGGCCGCCTGGGTTGCTGCGCAGGTCGAGCACATAGCCCTGAACTCCCTTGGNTTCGAGGTCCTTGACCGCCGCAGCCATGTCCCGGGCCGCATTGGCATTGAATTGTTTCAGGCGGATATAGCCCAGGCGCTCGCTATCGGGGCCNGTTTTCACCTGGTGCTCCACCGTGTGGAGCTCGATGCGCTCGCGCACCAAGGGCGCGGTGATCAGGGCGCCCTTGCGGCGCAGCTCAATGGTCACCTTGGTGCCGGCTTCGCCGCGGATCANCTTGACCGCCTCTTCGGTGGACATGCCCTTGGTGGGTTTGCCATCAATCGAGACGATGACGTCCTTGGGTAAGACNCCAGCCCGGAAGGCAGGCGAACCCTCGATTGGGGCGATGACCACCAATTCCTTACTGTCCTTATCAATGCTNAGTTGGATGCCTACCCCGGTCAATTGGCCGGAGGTATCGATCTGCATCTCCTTGAACTCACGGGGGTCTAGGAAACGGGTGTAAGGGTCACTAAGGGTGGACAACATGTCGCGGATAGCCGTGTAACCATCNTTCGGCGTATTATAANTCTTGGCAAGAAGTTGCCGTCTTAATTCNCGCCAACGCTCCGGNGAATACTTACCGGTGGTATCAAGATAATCGCGAAAAACAATCTGCCAGGTTTGATCAATCACCTCCTTGGGGCTGTCGCTGATCAGGGAGGCCAGGCTTGGGGCGTTCAGCAACTGACCACCCACCAGCACAGTGGCGGCGAGAGCCCCTGTCCCCATCAACACCACGACGCCGGTGCGAGCCCTGCCCATCAATAGCTCCTGTAAACCTGGAGATTGATCTCAAGCTAGCCCGCCTACGTGATTCCCTGGCAGCGGGGAAAACCGGAATGGGGCCAGCCTGAAAACCGAAT